>TARA_R110002167_G_scaffold47559_1_pt1 | contig 155074 bp, 129 predicted proteins | sample TARA_R110002167 | Tara Oceans TARA_R110002167 (sample SAMEA4398238) | marine metagenome | biome: Polar Biome; feature: [MES] marine water layer (ENVO:01000295) within the mesopelagic zone...; material: water (ENVO:00002006), including particulate matter (ENVO:01000060) such... | reverse complement strand
AACAGTAATCTAAGAATATTAACATTTATCAAATCTAAAGGAAAGGGCGTAGTAACTTAGCACAGGGTGTCAGCCCTGTGGCAATAGGTAAATATTTAAATTTTTAGCCCTGGATGGGTGGCAATCTCAGTTTTCACTTTGACCCATTCTGAAAAAAACACAAATAAATGTGTGAAATGGAAAGAAAGAGTAAACCTAATTTAGGACGTGGCACTTGTTTTTTTGCCTTTCTGCATTTTTCGCAGACCATAGGCCCCAAATATTATTTTGGAAATTTATCTTTTTATTTCGGGAATTGGCAAGGGCTGATTAAATTTGCACATGGCAGAACAGATTTTAATCCTAGACTTTGGTTCTCAATACACGCAGCTTATCGCCAGACGTGTTAGAGAACTGGATGTATATTGTGAAATTCACCCGTATAATAAAATTCCACCTATCACTTCCGATATTAAGGGAGTTATCCTTTCCGGGAGCCCTTGTTCTGTAAAGGATAGTGATGCTCCAGACTTGGACTTGAGCCCTTTGAGAGGGAAACTTCCCCTATTGGGCGTTTGCTATGGGGCACAGTTGATGGCACAGAAGTTTGGAGGAGAGGTAAAACCTTCAGATACCAGGGAATATGGCAGGGCCAGGCTTTCATATTTAGATACCCATTCGCCTTTATTAAAAGAGATGACGCATGATTCTCAGGTGTGGATGTCGCATGGTGATACGATCAAAGAGCTGCCGGAAGGTTTCGATATTATAGCTAGTACACAGAATGTAAAGGTAGCAGCCTATCAGGTTCAAGGAGAGGAGACTTTTGGTATTCAATTTCATCCGGAGGTAACCCATTCTGAAGAGGGGAAAAACCTCTTAAGAAATTTTGTGGTTCAGATTTGTGATTGTGCTCAGGATTGGACATCCGATGTGTTTATAGATGCTACAGTAGCTTCATTGAAAGAAAGTATAGGAAAAGACCGTGTGGTAATGGGCTTGTCCGGAGGGGTTGATTCTTCCGTGGCAGCTACCCTTATTCATAGGGCCATAGGTGATCAACTGACCTGTGTCTTTGTTGACAACGGCTTGTTAAGAAAAAATGAGTTTGAAGAAGTTCTGGATTCCTACAAAGGAATGGGGCTTAATGTCATTGGTGTGGATGCCAAGCAGAAGTTTTATGATGCTTTGGCAGGCATATCAGACCCTGAAGGAAAAAGAAAAGCAATAGGTAAAACCTTTATCGAGGTTTTTGATGATGAAGCCCATAAAATTAAAGATGTGAAATGGCTGGGACAAGGCACCATTTATCCGGATGTGATCGAATCCGTTTCTGTTAATGGTCCTTCAGCGACCATCAAATCTCACCATAATGTAGGTGGATTGCCTGATTTTATGAAACTTAAAGTAGTGGAGCCACTGAACACACTTTTTAAAGATGGCGTAAGGGAAGTAGGTAAAGCTTTGGGAATAGCAGATACCATCATTGGAAGGCATCCTTTTCCGGGCCCCGGGTTAGGGATCAGGATATTGGGTGATATCACAGCCGAGAAAGTGCAAACCCTTCAAGAGGTCGATCATATATTTATCCAAGGTCTAAAGGATGCAGATTTATACGATGATGTATGGCAAGCAGGATCTATGCTACTACCGGTTCAGTCGGTAGGGGTTATGGGTGACGAAAGGACATATGAAAGAGTGGTGGCGCTTAGGGCGGTGTCTTCCGTAGATGGGATGACAGCGGATTGGGTGCATTTACCTTACGATTTCTTAGGAAAGGTATCCAATGATATCATCAATAAAGTCAAAGGAGTAAATAGGGTGGTGTACGACATCAGTTCCAAGCCGCCTGCAACCATTGAGTGGGAATAAAGAAAACATAAAAAGCCTGATATCTTCATCAGGCTTTTTTATGTAAATGCCCTTAAGGAAAATTTAATTTCGTAATTTTGAATGGTTGACTGGTTTTTGTGAAAAAAGGTACGAAGTTTGAAACTACACCATTAAAGCGTTCTTCACCAAATGAAAATATTACTATACTTTCTAATTCTAATCCTGCCTGTAATGCCTGCATTTTCTCAGGAAGGCTTTGAGCAGTTTGAGCAGGCAAAAAAACAAATTCAGCAAGGTAATCAATCGGAGGCCATGGAGTTGCTACGGCCTTATCTTGACAAAGAAAAATTTGCTTCCCTTTCTGATTATGCAAGGTTTCATTTTGCCAGGGCAGCCTATGAAAACAGGCAGTTTGAGCTAGCAAAAGAGGCTTTGAACTCCTTGTTAGATACTCGTGGGTTTGCAAAAAAGGACGATGTACGTTACTTATTGGCTTTGTGTTATTTCCAGCAGTCTACACCCAATGATGCTTTGCGGTTGATCAAAGAAATCTCAGACGAAGATTTAAAAGAAGAAGCTTATCGTGCCACTTATAATTTTCTTAAAGTAAGTGCCTCAAGTTCACTTGCTGTTCAATATGGCCTTTTTCCCGAAAATGATGGCTTGGTAATGGCCCTTAAGCAAAGACTGGAGACACAAGGATCAATGTCGACAAACGAAAGAAAGCTTTACGATCAAATAAAAAACAGGTCTTTTTCTAAAGGGGATGGAAATACTTTTCTAGCAGAGAAGGATGATGTTTTAGATATCGCAATAGTGTTACCATTCAATTATGAAGGCAGGTCAGGTGCACAATTTTTGAAAGCCAATAATTTTGTTTTGCAGCTTCACCAAGGTATTAAATTGGCTTTGGAACAAGCCCAATCCAATGGCGTAAAATTAAACTTTAAGACTTTTGACACTGAAAGAAATGATGCGAAGGTAAGAGGTATACTCGAAGATCCATTTTTGCAAAAGGCTGATATTGTTATCGGTCCGCTATACCCTGAAGAGACAGCACTTGTAGCTAATTATGCAGCAAAAAATAAAATACCTCAAATAAATCCCCTTTCCAATATTGATGACAATATCAATGGCTACGAGTACGCCTATTTATTTAGACCATCCATAAAGGCCATAAGTCAAAAAGTATTGAACTACTGCAGAAAATTTGAGGGCAGGAGGGTCGCCTTGGCCTATTCAGGAACCAGTAGGGATGAGTTGTTGGCAGGGAGCTTTGCAGAAATGGCCAGAAAGAGTGGGCTTCAAATAGTAAGAAATCAAAAGGTTTCGACCAGAGACATGCATGAGTTTTTCGAAAGTCTGGACTTGAGTGCAAATGGCAATCCTGAGGCTGATATTATGGTAGTATTTTCTGATGACCCCAATATTGCTTCACCAACCTTTGGACTTGTAGAGTCTTTAGGTGCAGGGATGCCTGTGGTGGTGATGGAGAGCTGGTTGTATTTTGACTTTGCCAATTATGACATGATGGAAGCGCAAAACTTTCATTTTATAGGTAACAATACGGTTGACTTTAACAATGAGCTCTTGGATGATTTTAGAGAGAATTACTTAAATGTTTACAAGGATTACCCAACTTCCTTTGCCTACATGGGCTATGAGTTGGCAGATTTTGTAACAAAGGTCATCAATGATGAAGAAGGGTTTGATTTTCAGAAAAACCTTGACCGAAGCAATTTTATTGAAGGAAATTTGACCTTTGGTTTTGATTTTTCAGGAGTGAAATTTAATAATTACGTCCCCATTTTAAGTTTGGTGGATGGCGTTTTGACTATTGAAGATTAATTGAAAATGAATACAAGTAAAAGCAAGCAACTTTTTGAGAAAGCGAAAGAATTTATTCCGGGTGGAGTAAACTCACCTGTCAGGGCTTTTAAAGCTGTTGGAGGAGATCCATTGTTTATTTCTCATGCAGAAGGTGCCTATATCTATGATGTAGATGGCAATGAGTATATCGAAGCCATTAACAGTTGGGGGCCAATGGTGCTAGGACATAACCACCCTTTGGTGCGTGAGGCCGTAATCAAAGCCATGGAAAAAGGGACTTCCTTTGGAGCACCTACAGGCATGGAAGTAGAAATAGCGGAACTGATTACCAAAATGGTTCCTTCCGTAGAGAAAGTAAGGATGGTAAATAGTGGTACTGAAGCCACCATGTCCGCAGTAAGACTTGCAAGAGGGTTTACCGGAAAAGATAAATTTTTAAAATTTGAAGGGAACTACCATGGTCATGGAGATAGCTTCCTGATTTCAGCAGGCTCAGGGGCCATTACAATGGGTAACCCCGATTCCCCCGGAGTTACTTCAGGAACAGCCAAAGACACCCTTTTAGCTCCTTTCAATGACTTGGAGAAAGTCAAAGAAGTTGTGGAGGCGAATAAAGGTGAAATTGCAGCCATTATTTTGGAACCGGTTGCGGGAAATATGGGCTGTGTATTGCCTGAACCGGGCTTTTTGGAAGGTTTAAGGGAAATTTGTGATGTGGAAGAAATCGTGCTGATTTTTGATGAGGTAATGACCGGGTTTAGGTTGTCTCCCGGAGGTGCCCAACAGTATTTAGGGGTTACACCTGATCTCACCACTATGGGTAAAATTATTGGTGGTGGAATGCCGGTAGGAGCATATGGCGGAAAAGCCGAAATTATGGATTTTGTCTCTCCTTCAGGACCTGTTTACCAGGCAGGAACACTTTCAGGAAATCCCATTGCCATGTCAGCAGGACTTACTATGCTTAAATACCTGGATGAAAACCCTAATGTATATACTCAGTTAGAAAAAACAGGCGAAACCTTGGTGACCGGCCTTAAAGATAGTCTTAAACGTGTGGGGCTTCCTTATACCATCAATAATTTGGGAAGCATGTACACGCTTTTCTTTACAGACCAAAAAGTAAAGAACTTTGCAGATGCCCAAACTTGTGATACTGGAATTTTTGGGAAGTATTTTAGAGGAATGCTTGAAAAAGGTATTTATCTGGCTCCTTCTCAATTTGAAAGTTTGTTCCTCTCAACTGCACTCGAGGATACCCACTTGAATAAAATTCTTGAGGCTAATGAAAAAACCTTAAAAAGTCTATAAATAAGTTTAGTTGGGCTTAGCAATAAAAAAGGGCTTTTGGTTTTCCAAAAGCCCTTTTTGTTTAGGTATGGGTTGCTAAAGAGATTAAAAGGCTTCAATAATACGTTTAACTATTCCTTTATCGTTCTCAAGATCCGATGGAGCCGATTCGCTACTTTCAGCGTAATCTATAAGTTGTTCAATTTTTACTACTGAAGCTGCTTTGCCTTCTTTTTTGATTTTTTCCATCAACTCAGCTGCAGCTGCTTTTTGACTGTTGTTTTTCATGGCCAATAATACAAGTGCCTGCTCTTGGCTATTGATGTTGACCTTGTCTGCCTGTGCAATCACAGCCTCTAGGTAATCACGGGATTTACTTTGCTCATTTTTTGCTTTATATACCATTGCCGACAGGTAATCTTGTAAAATTTCTTTGGGGGTATAGGGTTTACCTACCCCCAGATTTTCAGGCCAAAGCCTGGATTTTTCAATTTTGGTCAATGCAGCATTCCATCTTTTGGCTTTGATGTCCTGCAATGTTGCATTAAGGTAAACGCTTTCATAAAGTGTTCTTCCTCCACCTGCACCTTCATGTGGTAAAACTTCAATTTTATCCAGTAATTTCATCGCGGTTTTGTATTGACCGGCCTGGTTCAGCAATTGAATGTATTCCATTTCCAAAACATAATTTCCCGGAAAAGCTTTTACTGCTTCTTTTACCAATGATAGTGCCTTCTGGTTTTCTCCGTTGTTGTCAAAATGCTTGGTGAGTTGAAACCAGGTTCTCCATTGGGATTGATCCATGGACAGGGCTTTTTCCAGGTCTTCCTGTTTCTTTTTATCCTCTTGCTGATCCAATAATAAAGCCCTGCTTAGATAAAAAGTAGCTTCATCCGCTGATTGTCCAATTGCTTCAATCAACTGATGTCCCTCTTCTTCTTGTCCCAAAGCCATTAGGTTAAGGGCAAGGTAATAATCCACCTTCCAAGAAGAAATTTCAGACTTTGCCCACTTAAGCATAGGTAATGTTTCTTTCCGGAATGGCAGTACAAATGCTGAGGGCTGAGTGATCATCTGATTCAATTGTTCATCCTTTTGGGCAGGGTCCAGATAGGCCAACCACAAATTCACCAGTGGGTGTTTGGGGCTGTTTTCTAGCAGTTGAATCGCGATTTCTTTTTGCTTGTACTTATTGTACACAGCAGCCAATTCCAAATAGCTTTGAAAAGGCATTTCATTTTTTATCATTGCTTTGAACTTTTCCAGAGAAGATTGAGACTTGTCAAGTAGGTAGTGCTCAAAGCGAATGAAATGGTTGAGCGGATCTATTTCCCAAAGCTGATCCAGGGTTTTTAATGCCTGTGCTTTTTCTCCTTTTAGCCTTTGGCTGACGGCCAAAACCTGTAGGGCCATGATATTGCTTGTGTTGTTCTGAAGGGCTTTGTTGGCAAAATCTACAGCTTGATTGAGTTGCCCATCTGCCAAATATAACTCCGACATGATGGCATAAGCTGAAGATCGGAACTCCATAGATCGTGCGGCCCAACCGAAAGCTTCAAGGGCCTGATTGGTTTGTCCCAACGCATTGTAAATGCTTCCGGCAACAAAGTTTGCCTGATGGTCAAAATAGTCGGTAGCCAATGCTTTGTAAATATTGGCTAATGCTTCCTCATACGCTGTGTAGCGCAAAAGTAGTTCGGCATAATCTATCCTTGCCTGTAGATGTCCGGGTTCGTTTTCAAGCAATTGCTCGTAGGCAAGCCTTGCTTCTTTATAATTGCGGCTATAATAGTACTGCCGGGCTTCAAAGTACAGTTCTTGGTTTTCAGATAGTAGTGGTGCCTTGGTTTTATCAAACGGGCGAGACAGTTTCATCTCGTCTTTATCGGTCCATTTATACAGCTGCTCACCTGCGAAAATAATCTCCAGTTCTTTGACCGGCTGATCATATTTTATTTCATGGTTGATTGCCTCCATCGGCATGGCCTGAACAGCCACTGTTTGTTCCTGCTTTCCATTGATAAAGATTTCCAGTTCACCATCCACCTTTTGGAATGGATTGAACCCTAAGCTGATCAAGTTATCGGATTGTTTCACATGTACTACACCAGTTTTTGAAACATCACTTATGCCACCAATATCTTTTACCGGAAACCAGTAATTGGACCATTGATCAAGTGTATAAGGGGCAAAACCTGCCTTAGTAAGCGGTGTTTCTACGCTTTTTGATGGTGAAAATTGATTGAGCATTCTTCCGGCCTGAAACTCCATGTATTGGCCATCGTTGTCCGTTAAAAGGTCTTCCCAAATGCCTCCATTTCTAGACAAGGCCCATAACCAAAGTTTTTTTCCCGGGCTGTCGTCGTAAGTAGAGAAATGTCCAAAACCAATTCCTTTATTGTGAAAATATCCGCCAAAATGATTTAAAAATGAGCCCGCAATGTGTTGGGACTTGGCTCCACCGAAATTATTGTTTTTGTAATGGTTAATGGCTATTCCATCTTGGATTGGCCAGTCTTTCACCTCTCCACTGTGTTGTAAGGCAATGTGGCCCGGGTAATAAAACTCTTGGTCGTTGGCAACATGAGCTGCAGCGGTCATCCAGTTGTAATAAGGCTGCCGTAATGGTTCAGGATTGTACCAGATGCCTTCAGTTTCAAAAAAGGCTTTGTCCTTAGGTAGGTTGATTTTGACTCTCCACTGTGTTCTGGAAGGAAGGTCAATGGTGCCCACCACGCAGGTAATGCTGCCGTCTTCATTCTCATAATACATATAGTCTAAAGGGCTTGCGGTGGCCGGAGAATGACCGATGATGCCAAAATTAAACTCGATACCACCTGATGTCCAAGGGCCTCGCATGGCAATATTCCTGAATTTGACTACTTCATTTTCATAGATAAAATCTTCACCGGTAGATTTTTCTATGGCACCCCAAATCCGCCCACCGATTTGAGGCATGACAGTGATTTTTAGATAATCATTTTCCATGGTGATAAGGTCCCATTTTATTTTTTCGGGTTTGGTACTATAACCTTCAAAATTAAAATAAGGGTAAATATTTGGTCTGTAAGCCAGAGAGGGTACAGGGTTGGGGTCAGAAAACGGATAAGTCTCAAAAACGGTAGGTTGTTGAGAAATCTGCACTTCCTGTGCTAAACCAAGGTTTGCCGTGGTTAGCATTACTGTTAATAGAACTGCTATTTTTAAATTCATATAAATTAGGTGTTTGATTAGGGTAGTTTCATGGATTTTGGCTATAATATAAGCAATTAGCCTGATCTTAGTGGTAAGATGTTTTCAAGGTTTTGATGGTATAGGTGTTCTGTAATTGATCAGAATTAAGGGGCTTGCCAAAAATTCATGTTTAGGTACTAGGGTAAAATTTCGATATTCTAAGCTAGAAATCAATGAATTTTTGATGAGGGGTTTTTTGTGTATGTATAAAAAAAGAGGAGCGCTAGGCTCCTCTTATGTTGAATGGTAGTTAATACTAGTTGGCTTATTAGCATTCAACAATTTCATTGGTGATAATGTTTTAACGCAACAAATCAATTAATGATGTGTTTTTGGGCATGTTTTCTAAAATTTGTGCGTTTATGAATTGGATAAAATTATTAGATTCCGGAACTTTTTATGTCCGGATGCTTGTCTTAATTTGAGTTTTGCTTTTTTCATTTTTGCGGGAGAATTGCAATTAATGGACCGAAGTAATATCAGTAAAATCATAATGTCTAACCAAATTTCAAGTGAGATGGCAGTAAAAATATATGGAATTAAGAATTGTAATACGATGAAAAAAACTTTTACTCTTTTTGATACAATGGAAGAGGGATATGAGTTTAATGATTATAAAAAACAAAAGCCTGATCAGGCACTTTTGGAAAGTTTTATTGATAAGCTTGGCTTAGATACTGTCGTCAACCGAAGAGGTACTACCTATAGAAAGCTTGATGATGAGACAAAATTAGCTTTAGATAATGAGGATACTGCCATCCCCATCCTGCAAGAAAAAAGCAGTATGATAAAACGACCTATTTTGGTGTTTGAGGATGGTAGTATGCAGGCAGGATTTGATGAAGATTTGATACGTTCAAAATATTAATAGATGCCAAAGGGAGTGTTTAAAAGGCTTGCTTAAGAAAATTTAGACTCATCCTTTTTCTCCATAGGCAAGAAATCGACTTCCAGATAACCACCGGAGGCATTTGGGCTGGTAAGGAATTGAGGTATTCCCCTGGCCCAATCTATGGTTTGCTTGTGGATATGTCCTGCAAAAACCCCAAGAAGATTGTTGGTGTTGAATACTTCTTTGTGAAAGGCCATGGTGGTCTCACTATGACCATCTTCCGGCCAGCGTTGTCTCCTTTCAATTTTAAAGTTCCTGTCGTTCTTTGCATTGTAATCAGGATGTCCACATCCGTATCCCAAGGTTCTTCCGGGAGCGTAAAGCGGGATATGCATCATTAAAAGCATGGGTAGCCCTTTTTTGGCTTCTGATTTATAGAATTCCAGTTGTTCCGGTAGGATTTCGTAATAACTGTTGTCAATATTTACGAGATTAATCCCTTTAATTTCTGCTGAGTACATTAAGGGATTTCTGCCCTTGTAGAGTGGGAGTAACCGCTTATTGATCCAGGTTTCCCTCAATTCGTGAAGGCTTCCTTCCATACCTTCATAGTGCCAGTCGTGGTTGCCACTTGAATAGAAATAAGGAATACCTGTCTTTTCAAGGCGCTCAAATGCCCATTCAATTGCTGCCTCGGAAGGGAAACTGAACAAGTCACCGGTGAGGGTAATGGCATCGGCATTTACCTCTTTTGCTATTTTCAGCGTTGCTTCGAAAGCTTCTTCAGGATGGGTGGATTCTCCAGTAAGGAAATGGTGGGTTGTATTGTAGGCTTTTGCCATTCTCCCACTGTATTGTTGGTACTTTTCTCCTCTTTGGTCGTCCTTGAATAAATGCGTGTCGGTAACATGCATGATCTTGACTTTTTGGTCAAGATCATGTACGTTAAAGTTTATTTGATGCCCATTTACTCCGACAATAAACGGATGTTTTTTGAAATCAGCTTTAGGTTGTGCAGCGCTTAATTCTTCGTTTAAGCCCAAGGCTAATCCTGCAGATATTACCCCTGCATTTTGAAAGAAATGTCTTCTTTTCATAAAGTTAATGTTTTACTCATCCCACAAAGGAGCAGTAAGGCCATTCAGGTCCCATACCACTTTTCCAGACTTGATGGTTAGTTCATTTTCTATCTTGTATTTTCCCATCATTTTACCAACACCTGTCTTTTCAGTAAAGCCAAAATTCCCTTCCAATACATTAAGGATAGCGATGTCAGCTATAGCCCCTTCACTTAAATGTCCTAATTCTGTATGATTGATTACCTGTGCAGGTTTCCATGTGGAAGCTGCAATAATTTCTTGCATATTCATGCCCATATTTAGAAATTTGGACATCACATTGGTCATGTTTTTCATCCCACTCATGATACTGCTCATGTGGCTATCCGTGCTTATGGTATTGGGTTTTATGCCTTGTTGCATCGAAGGGATAGCATGTTTAAAGGCAAAACTAGAGCCACCATGTCCTACATCGAAAATAATTCCTCTTTCTTGAGCAGCTTTAATGAAAGGCCTTAATCTACCGGCAGGATCCACTAAAGCTTGCCTTCCGAATCCACCACCACCATAAATATGGGTGTAAATATCTCCAGGTCTAAGTTTTTCCATAAAAAGAGTCTCTAGCGAAAGGGGTGGGTTAGCTCCTCCAAAATCAACCATGACCGGAATATCAGCCAACTCACCTGCTTGAACCAAACGGTCTATTTGTTGCCATTGATGTCCGGCATAGTGAGCTACTTTAAATCCCACAATATGGTCTGGAAACTGCTTGGCCACCAATGCAGCCATTTTAGGATCCATGTCATCTAAATTTTGCTCGTAAAGTGCGCCTTTCATTCCATGTCCAACGATGTTGAGCATAGCAAAAACCCTAGTTCTTACCCTGTCAATCACCTGTTCTTTGAATTGAATAAAGTTTCTCCATCCTGAACCTCCGGCGTCAACCACAGTAGTCACTCCATATGGCAAAGTAAATCCATCAGGATGAATGGCACTGTAGCCATTGCTGTATTGCCCTCTTTTGTCTAAGCCATAGAAATTGTGAGTGTGGATATCAATTAAGCCGGGACTAACAAACAAGCCGGTGGCATCGATTACTTGAGTGGCAAGATCTTCTTCAATTGACTTTTGAACCAAGGCGATTTTATCACCTTTGATAGCGATGTCCATGGGTTCATCAATATTGTTTTTGGCGTCAATTACATGGCCACCTTTGATTAATAGGTCGTATTGCTGCCCCATAACCTGTAAGGAACATATAGCCAGTAAGGCAATAGTAAAGGTGAGTTTTATAAAGTTGTTCATTTTCAAAATAGTGGTGTTAGTTGTTATTCAATTTATGGGGATAATTTAGCCTTTCCCACCTTGAGTAACAAATTAAATTTGTTGATCGGTAGGAGGTATAAACAAAAGAAACGGAAAGTTTGCACCTTCCGTTTCTTTAAAATAAGCTTTATAAATCTTATTAAACCGCTTCTGCGATAATTTGATGAATGTCATCATCCAATATTTCCTTCTTCATATCAGCATGTTTAAGAAAGACATCGTAAACCTTGTCTAATTCAAGCTTTGTAAGTGAATGGCCTACTTTATGTGCCCTGTAAGCCAAAGCTGCCCTGCCGGACCTTGCTGTAAGCACAATCATGGATTCATCTACACCTACTTCTATAGGGTCAATGATTTCGTAGGTTTCCCTGTTTTTAATGACACCGTCTTGATGGATACCGGAAGAATGCGCAAAAGCATTTGAGCCTACAATTGCTTTGTTCGGCTGTACCATCATTCCCATCTTTTCAGCTACAAGTCGGCTAATCGGATTAAGCAGTTTAGAATTTATATTGTTGGTAACATTAAGCCTTGGGTGCTGTTTCATGATCATGGCTACTTCCTCGAGAGAGGTGTTGCCGGCTCGCTCGCCAATTCCATTAACGGTACATTCTATCTGTCTTGCTCCATTAGTAATCGCTGCAATGGAGTTGGCAGTAGCCAATCCCAAGTCGTTGTGACAATGCGCTGAAATAATGACATTTTCAATACCTCTCACGTTATCAGCTAGGTATTTAATTTTTGCACCATATTCATCAGGTAAACAATACCCAGTGGTATCAGGAATGTTTAGCACGGTGGCACCTGCTTTAATGACAGCCTCACAAACTCTGGCAAGGTATTCATTGTCTGTCCTGCCTGCGTCCTCAGCATAAAATTCCACATCCTCTACAAAAGATTTAGCATAAGCCACTGCATCATAAGCTCTTTGTAAAATATTGTCTCTGTTGCTGTTGAACTTATGTTTGATGTGGTAATCAGAAGTTCCTATTCCAGTATGTATTCTTGGGCGCTTGGCATACTTCAATGCTTCAGCAGCCACCTCAATGTCTTTTTTTACTCCTCTGGATAGGCCACAAACAATTGGCTCCGTTATGTTTTTTGAAATTTCAATAACGGAATTAAAATCTCCAGGGCTAGAAATGGGAAATCCTGCTTCGATCACATCTACTCCTAGAGCCTCCAGTTGTTGGGCAATTTCAATTTTTTGAGGGGTGTTTAATTTACATCCTGGTACTTGCTCCCCATCGCGAAGGGTTGTGTCAAAGATCAATACGTGATTCTCATCCATAGTTATAATATTTTTATAAAATCTAAAGTAGAACCTTACATTTAGCGAATAAATTCGATTAACTTTATATGTCCGACGTCTAATAAGATTAAAGTGATCATTAATAACAGAAAATCAGTTGGTTAAGTAAGATAAAATTATGATATCCAATAATAAAAAAGATTTTTTATTTGACTTAATAAATAGCTTGTCGCCCTCCGAGAAAAGGAATTTTAAACTCTTTGCAAAAAGATTAGCATCAAATGAAGGAGCCAAGTTTCTTAGGCTATTTGATGTATTGGATAAAATGGAGGTGTATAATGAGCGACAATTGTTGGAAAAAACACCAGTCAGCAAGAAGCAGTTGTCCAATATGAAGGCACATTTGTACAAGCAGGTATTGACCTCTTTGAGGCTGTTGTATGCCGATCGGAATATTGAGCTGCAATTGAATGAGCAGATTGATTTTGGGAGAATTCTATACAACAAGGGGCTGTACATGCAGAGTTTGAAGACCTTGGATAAGGCCAAACAGGTGGCCAGTCTGTATGGTCTCAATACCATCATGCTGCGGGTGGTGGAGATGGAAAAGGTGATAGAGTCTCAACACATAACAAGGAGCATTGAAAATAGGGCTGATATACTCAGTCATGAAGCGGCTCATTTGTCCGAAAAAGTAGATCTCAAAAATCGATTTTCAAGCCTCTCACTGCAATTGTATGGGATATATTTGAAAACCGGTTATATTAAAGACAAGGAAGGGCGAGAGATGTTGGAGGGGTTTTATAAGGAAAACATGCCGGTGTATGATTTTCAGAATCTGGGTTTCTATGAGAAAATGTATTTGTTTCAAGCCCAGGTATGGTATTACCATATCATTCAAGATTTTCCTGTATGTTATCGTGCCGCCCAGCACTGGGTGGATCTCTTTGAGGCAGCTCCTCAAATGATAAAAGTAGCAACGGGTAGTTACCTAAAGGCATATCATTATTTACTAGATACCCTGTTTTATTTGGGGTATTATGAGCGATTTGCTCAGGTTTTGGAAGAGTTTAGACAAAGTTTGAAGCAAGAGGATTTTGTGTTTGATGGAAATAGTAAGGTGTTGTCATTCCTTTACCTTTATTCCAATCTTATTAATTTTTATTTTCTCAAAGGGAATTTCACCAAAGGAGTAGAGGAAATTGTGCCTGAATTGCTTAGGGATATTACTCCGGTTAAGCGAAAACTTGATGTACACCACCTTATGGTGTTGCACTATAAAATTGCCTGTCTCTATTTTGGTAGTGGGGACAATGAAAGAGCTATTATTTATTTAGAGCAAGTCATTCAAAATAGTCAAATTGGCTTAAGGGAAGATTTGCAATGTTTTGCCCATATCTTGAAACTGATTGCTAGTTATGAAGCTGGGATAGATGAAAAGCTAGATGGGCAAATCAGGAATGTATATCGGTTTTTGATTAAAATGGACGATTTACATCAGGTTCAAAAGGAGATGATGCATTTCATTAGAAATCTTAGTAGAATTTATGATCATGAGCTTAAAGGAGCCTTTATCGAATTAAGAGATAAGTTAATCGCTTATGAAAACCATCCTTTTGAGAAAAGGGCTTTTCTGTATTTGGATATTATTTCTTGGCTGGAGAGTAAGATTGAAAATAGACCTGTACAAGATATCATCCAGCAAAAATTCTCAGAGAAGATAAAGCGGGAAAAAAATAGAATAATAGACAATGGTCTATAAAAAAGCTGCCTGATCTTATCAAGAACAGGCAGCTTTGCAAGAATTTAAAGGGGTAGGTTATACGGTTACCTCTTTTTCCATGATTACCTGTCCTTTATAGTACAGCTTGCCATCTAGCCAAAAAGCTCTATGTGGTAAATGAAATTCACCAGTGGTAGGGCACTTAGCCAAACCAGGTGCATTTAATTTATAATGTGTCCTTCTTTTATCTCTTCTGGTTTTGGAAATTTTCCTTTTAGGATGTGCCATATCTATGTAATTTTTAGCTTAGTCTTTATTTTTTAAATTCTTTAAAGCTTTCCAAAATGGATTTTGGTCGTCTTTTATTTGTTCTTCTGATAAATTGTTCTCTCCTGCTTCATAAACGATCCAACCTTCACCTTCATCCTCATCATCTTCTTCTGTCAAATGATCAGGGTGAATTTTCTTTGCTGGAATACCTAGCAAGATAAATTCATAGATCAATTGCATCACGTTGATGCTTTGGGTGTCGGCTGTGATAAAAAAGATCTCATCATTGATCTCTTTTTCTTCTTGACCGTATTTGTACAAAATCTTATGTGACAAGTCCAAAGGGTAATCAAAATCCTCAAGACTTCTGTCGCAAGTAATGTTAACCTTGCCATTAATGTGGAATACAACCTCTATAAGATTGATCCTTTTGTCAAGTTCTATGCTTGCCTTAACGGCAACATCATTTACTATTTCTCGACTGTTATCAAAATGATCCAGGAATTCAGAATCAATTTCGAAATTGAAATTGTGCTTCCCTTCCTTCAGCCGAATAATGTCAATATCGAATTTCCTTATGAATTTCATTTTCTGAATTAAGACCGCAAATTTAGAAAAATATTTCTGATTAATAAAATCTACCCCTTAATAATTTCATTAAGTAGCAGTTAAGTTTTCTTTTTCTTTGACCATATCGTGTGCCAAGAATATAGCAGACCGCATAGAACCTGGATTCGCATCGTTTTTCCCGGCGATATTATATGCCGTGCCATGGTCAGGACTTGTCCTGATTATTGGCAAGCCTGCAGTGAAATTTACTCCTGAATCAAAACATATGCTTTTGAAAGGGATTAAACCTTGGTCATGGTACATGGCCAGAACACCATCAAACTTCTTTTGATGAATCATTCCAAAGAAACCGTCAGAAGGATAAGGGCCAAAAACCAACTCTCCCTCTTCTTTAAAACTTTTTACAACCGGTTGAATGGTTTCCAACTCTTCACTGCCTAGTAGCCCGTCCTCTCCCGCATGTGGATTCAAGCCAAGAACAGCAATTTTTGGCTTTATTACACCGAAATTCTCCTTGAGTGAGCGGATCATGATTTTTAATTTTGCTTTTATGGCAGGACCAGTCACTGCATTAGCTACTTCTCGCAAAGGGAGATGGCCGGTGACCAGGCCTATTCGCATGTCCTCTGAAACCATAAACATCATGCTTTCTTTGGCATCGAAAGCATTGGTTAAGTACTCCGTATGTCCCACGAAGGGGGTTTCAGTGCTGTTAATATTGTTTTTATTTAGTGGCGCTGTAACCAAGGCGTCCAATTGACCGGATTTTAAATCTTCAATGGCGCGATCTATGGCCGCTAGGGCCATGCTGCCTGCATCTCTGGTTTCTACTCCCGGCATCACCTCAGGGGATTCCTGAACTACGTTGATTACATTGATCTTTCTGTGATGTACGTCATCTATACTTTTGACTTGAATAAAATTAAAATCATTCATGTCTAAGGCCTTCCTGTAATAGGTTAGTGCCTTGCCATGACCATAGATGACCGGAGTGATCATTTTCTGGAGTCGGTTGTCAAGTAACGCTTTCATGGTGACCTCTGCTCCAATTCCGTTGATGTCCCCTATGCTAATTCCGATTACGGGTTTATTCTTTTTTATATTCATGGCCTTTTCGTATATGGCTTAACGATTGCTTTTCGATAATGATTCAATCGCTTAATAAAATTAATGTTTCTTATCTCTACCTAAGGTGTTCTTGAACTTTTAATGCCAAGACTACCCCATTGAGTTTTCTGAAAAAGTAAATTTCATGGTTTACTTTAGTATAAACAAGTGGAATTTAATAAGAGACCTCAACCCTAAATCGAGAATTAACTGCTTTTAGTTGATCGAAAGCAGCTTTAGATAGCTTGATTAATAATTTGTTGTTGTCTCCTGTCTCCGGTAAAACGCCAACCACTCGAGCAAATATGGTTACATCATTTTCTTCATTTCTTATTCTCATGATGGTTCCCACCGGCGCACTTCTGTGAAGCACCAGGAACTTCTTATGATTTCCAGTACCTTCTATAACCTCGGCTTGACCGCTTTCACTTACATTTTTGAAAGCAGTGGAAGTGCTGACATTATTTGAAGGGCTTTCCACAGCTGTTTTAGAATTTGTGGGTTCGGATGTAGGTTTGTTGTTTCCGGGTAATTGGGTAACAGGAATGTTGGCATTGGTTTCTCTCCCTACTTTAAGTGTTTGACCGACCGAAAGATTGTTGGAAGACAGGCCGTTCCATTTAATTATGTCGGCTACATTTGCGTCATATTTTTTTGCGATGGCAAATAAGGTTTCCCCCTGTATCACTTTATGCGAAATCCAATTACCTGAAGTGGAGACGGAAGGTGAAGCAGGTGAAGTCGCAGGGGTTTCGACAGTTGGAGCAACAGGCTTCTCTGTTTTTTTCTTCGGTTGTTTTTTCTTTGAAGCCGTGATTTCAGAGGCATCAGTAACTCCTTTATTTACAATCTCTGCGGTATCTTCCACCTTTTGAGGAGTTACAGGTTGCTGCTTTTGAGGTACTGGCTGTACCTTTTCCGTGGTTACCTCTTCTTTTCCACCTTCGATGATTAGGGCTTGGCCAACACTCAAATCTGTTCCTTTTAGACCATTTGATGCCATCAATTGATCCATGCCAATGTTGTAGGATTTAGCGATTGAAAAGAGCGTTTCACCGGGAGTTACATGATGGACTTTTGCACCTTCAGGGATCATTTTTTTCTCAATAAAAGGTACCCTAATTCGTTGACCGATTTTAAGCCCATCTTTTAAGGTGTCATTATTTTGGACAATGTCACTAACCGGAGTGTTGTACCGCCTTGAAATTCCAAATAAAGTTTCTTGTGGATCTACTTGGTGAATTATAAAGGATTTACCTCCTATCTTTTCTATTCCTACAGAATCAGATCCCACAAGTAATGCTCCTTTGGATGGTAAAGCTAAGCCTATCATCCCTAAAATCAATATCCAGCACTTCATTTTACTATTGGTTTTTAACAATAAATTTCTAATAATCATGCAAATTTGATATTTATTTTATCAATTGCAACTCCATTTTATACCAATAGGGGCGTTGATCATTTTTATTGGTATATTCAAACAGAAATATTAAACCGGTATTCAAAATGAAACTCTTTTGTACCCTTGCCTTCTATGTCATCGTTAATTTAATTGTAAATCCATGCTTGCAAGCCAAGTCGGAGCAAAATACCGATTCTTTACAAACGGTATACGTGTTTGAGATGATGGATGATATTGACCCCAGGATGAACAGGAAAGTGAGGATGGCCATGGAAGATGCGGAGCGTAAAAATGCTGCCTTAATAATCGTTCATATGGATACTTATGGTGGAGCCGTAAATGACGCTGATGAAATTCGAACCCTGTTTTTGGAATCCGATATTCCTATTGTGTCTTTTATTGATAAAGATGCTGCCTCTGCCGGCGCTTTAATTTCCATTGCTTGTGATAGTATTTATATGGCCAAGGGAGGAAGTATTGGCGCTGCTACAGTGGTAATGGGTGATACCGGTGAAGCTGCCCCGGACAAATACCAGTCTTATATGCGCTCAATGATGAGAAGTACGGCTGAGGCAACAGGTAGGGATCCGAAAATTGCAGAAGCCATGGTGGACGAAGATTTGGAAGTGGAAGGGGTGTCAAAAGCCGGGGAAGTAATTACCTTTTCGGTTTCTGAAGCAATAGAAAATGGATTTTGTGAAGGGGAAGTCGGTTCTATTGAAGAGGTTGTAGCCAGATTTGGGTTTAAAGATTTTAAAATACACGAATATGAGCCCTCTCTTTCGGAGGATATCATCTCCATTTTCTTAAATCCGGCAGTAAGTGGCTTTCTGATTCTGGTTATTTTTGCAGGGATTTATTTTGAAATACAAACGCCGGGAATAGGCTTTCCCCTTGCGGCAAGTGCCATCGCTGTTGTCCTATATTTTATTCCCTATTATCTTACAGGACTTGCCAGTAATTGGGAAATGGTACTTTTTATAGTGGGAATTATATTGTTGGCGGTTGAAATTTTTGTTGTTCCGGGCTTTGGCGTCTTTGGTATTTTGGGGATCATATGCATATTGGGGGGATTAACCATGGGCATGTTGCCAAACGAACAGTTTGACTTTACCTTTGTAAGCTCCGGTAAGCTGTTTTCTGCGCTATTAACTGTGATCCTTGCAGCAACGGTAGCGACGGTTTTGATTTTTACGCTTACGCCCAAAATCAATCAATGGGAAAGTTTTAGCAGGATATCCCTTGCGGATACCCAACAAAAATCGGAAGGTTATACTTCATCATTTTATAGTGCTGAACTGCTTGGGAAGGAGGGCTTTTCTTATACTCGTTTGATGCCAAGTGGAAAGGTGATTATTGAGGACGAACAATATGATGCTTATTCTAGGGGTGAATTTATCGACAAAGGTGAAAAAATTAAAGTGATTAGCACTGAGGGTACCTCGTTGAGAGTAAGGAAGGTAGAAGGTTGATCATCATTTATTGGGGAATAAAAAAAGTGTGGAGGGGCAATGCCTCTTGATTTTTACTTAAATTCGGAAATAAAATCCTCTTTTTGCAAGAATGAAATTGATTAGAAGAATTTATTCTATCTATGGCAGCATTGGCTTTATTTCAGCGTTTTTGCTTTTACTGCCAGTATTTATTTATACGATCGAAATTTCCGGAAAAAAGGGCCAAGGGAGAAAAATGAATAGAATTTGGTCCAAATTGTTTTTCGGAATGCTTTTTTTTAAAGTTAAAATAGAGAATCGCTTTCATTTGAATAAAAGTGATCAATTTATCTTCGTTTCCAATCATTTTTCCTACTTGGATATACCTGTGTTAGGGCTTATTCCATTCGATCTGGTGTTTATTGGTAAAAGTTCGCTAGCCAAGGTTCCTCTTTTCGGATATATGTTCAAAAATCTACATATTGCTGTGGATAGAAACAGTATGAAGAGTAGGGGAGAGTCTATTTTAAAGGCAAGAATAGCCTTAGATGAGGGGGCTAGTGTGGTTTTTTTTCCGGAAGGAGGAATTTCGAGTAAAGCACCACCGGCAATGGCTAAATTTAAAGATGGAGCATTTAAATTGGCCTTGGACAAACAAATTCCAATTATTCCTGTCACTTTATCATACAATCACTTAATTTTGCCGGACGATGGGAAGTTTTTATTACGTTATAAGCCTGTTAAAGTAGTCATACATGAGCCTGTATCCGTTAAGGGGTGTGGGCCAAACGATGTGAATCAGCTTAAATTGAAGTGTTTCAACATCATACAGGATCAATTGAATAAAGACAATGTCCAGGATTAAATTTAAATAGACAATTCATGAAATTAGATATCGATTCACTCAAAAAAATTGCACATTTAGCCAGACTTGAGTTTGATGAAACAAGTGCAAAAAAAATGACGGCCGACATGACTCAAATCCTTGATTGGGTTGAGAAATTAAATGAGTTGGATACCAGTGATGTGGAACCACTTATAACCATGTCTTCTGAAGAGAATGTCATGAGAAAAGATGTGGTAGGTGCTCATTTAGATCACGAGAAAGGCTTGAAAAATGCCCCCCAAAGAGATTCGGATTATTTCCGTGTCCCTAAAGTTATGGAGTAATGCGCCGGACGGTCTGGCAGAATGCCTTCTTCTTTATGTTTTCAGCTGTTCTGATAAGTGCAGGTTTAGGGATACTATGGGTAAACACTTTAGATACCATCGACCTGGTAACCTATTCAGAAAAAATCAATGTTCCTTTAGAAAGTTTTCAGACTATCTCGGGAATGCTTGAATTTGAGGTTCAAAATTTCCTTTTACTTGATAAGTTTAATCCACTACCTCCTCAAGCTTTCCCAAAGCTGACCCAGGTGATGGGGATAGGTATTTGGTTGTTGCTGTTGTTTTTTATCGTCTTATTAACCTTACTGAAGCGCCAAGCATTTTTGATCGGGGCGGGCTTTTTGATATTGCTATTGAGCATAAGTGGGGTGAATAGTTTGAATATTGGAGGGATTGGTACCAATTATGCCTTGGCCATATGCTTGGTTTTTTTATTGGTGCCTGCATCTGTTATCCACCTTTTTTTTAATGATGTTATAAATTTAGGTCTGAGGCTAGTGCTAATAATAGGACTTGGACTACTGGGATTGGCCGTATTGATTTACTTTTCTCAAGCGGTATCACCCACCTATTTATTTTCAGAGAATATATTTCTAATGGCCTTGGTAATGGCCGCAGCCTTTATTTTATACATAGGGCATTCATTTGTTTCCGGAGCCTACTTGATTTTGGCAAAGCTAAATCGGGATGTGGGAATTAAAATCGGTTGGCATTATGCCGTTATTTCTAGCTTGTATTTGGCCTTGGTGGCTTTGTTTTTCCTGGAAGTTACCGGTGATTGGAATAAATTGTACCTGCCATCGTTTCAGTTTTTGCTTGTCTTGGTAGGGATTGTTGGATATTTCGATTCGTATTATAAGACAAAGTATTTTCCTCAGACCTATAATGAAGGATGGGTCGGTAAGGCATTTTACCTTGGAGGTTTTGCCGTTTGTCTATTGGTCTTATTCAAGGCGGAGATTTCCGGAAATACACCCATGTTTGATTTTTTACACCATGTGTTTGCCTACAGTCAGTTGGGTTTCAGCGTGATGTTTGTTTTGTACATTTGGGTTAATTTTTCGGCAATAATAAATAGCGGCAATGCGATTGAAAAAATAATGTACAACCCTCCATTTTTTCCCTATTTTCACATGAGGTTAGGAGGAGCGATCGCATTTTTGATTTTGATGGTTTATGCTGCTGGAATCATAGGAATCCAATTTAGCACTTCATCTACACACCTTTCTGCAGATTATTATTACACCACTAAAAGGCCTATAGAAGCTTCCGTTCTTTACGAAAATGCCTTTGATAGGTACAGGGCAAACGACCATGCACTATATGCCTTGAGTAATATTTACCTTGATCAGAACCAACCAACTTTGGCACTTAAAACTTTAGAGCGAAGTTTTGAACATAATCCCCAGGTGAAGGATATATTGTTGTTAAGCCGATTATTAGAAAAGCGTTCCAGAACAAACGAAGCCGTTTATTGTCTGGAAGAAGGATTGAAACATTACCCAGGGAACCCATACCTGGCGAATAACCTGGCATTGGTATATCATGGAATGAATTTGCCTCAAAAAGCTTTAACCACTCTTGATAGGATGGATGGGTTTGAAGAGGTGGGGATTCAAAATAGGATAGGGATAAAAGTTACGCAAGGGCTTCCATTGGAAAAAAATGAGGAGTTTGTTTTGTCATTGAAGAATACCATTAATCTTTTAGCAGCAAAGAATAGTGGCTACGGGCTAGATGGGATAGATCTAGATCAGGCTTATAAGGAGGCAGATAATCCGCTTCTGAGAAGGTCGATGATTAGAAATTACCTTACCCGGTCTGAGAGAGGTTTTAACGACTCTTTTTTTCAAGCAGAATTGGACTCTATGTTGGGGCAAGAAATCTCTTCACTAGGTGTAGAGCAAAATCTAAAGGAATCTGACCTTATTTTGAAATTTAAGTCCGGAAGGATCAATACTTTATTGACTTACTTAAATGGGATGGCCTTTCGGTTTAGTCAAGATGCCGGTTATTATCATGCTTTTGCAGGCTGGCTTCTTTCCGATCTCGGTGATTTTGAAAAAGCAGCTATCGAATGGAAGCAAGCTGCCCTAAAGGGGTACATTAAATTTACATCAGCTCATTTGCCCTTTTTGTACTTTGGAGGTATGGAAGAGGAAGCAGTTTTTATTTCAGGAACACAAAATGTGGCGTTCCCTAAATGGATGCGGTTTGACACCTCCGGTCAGCTTGTGAGCAATGATACCGTGAATCTATACAAGGAGATGGCCAAAGTAGCCACCATGCAAGGGAAAGACCTATTGCCGGCGGTGGAATCTTTAGAAAATGAAGTCAACAAAGGTGTGCTTGCCAAAGAGATAATAAAAAGAAAGTCCCATTGGCTTGAGGAAGATGAGATCAATACCTTGCTTTCATATACAGAAGCTTATGAAAGATCTACAGGGCAGCACTTCTTGTTAAAAGAGTACTTGCAGGAGATAAAGGGATTGACTGAAGAAAGCAAGAACCTATCTATTAGGGAAGGGTTTAATCCTTATTTGACGCCCTTGGTTTTGGCAAGCCTAGGGAAAGTTGAAGGGAATGAAAAGCGTTATGAATTATTGCAAGAAGCCTGTCAATTTAATAAAGATCCGCTATTGTGGATAACGTTAGTTAAATATTGTCGTATAATTGGGTTGGATCAGTATGCCAGTGCCAACTTAAAATTAATGGGAGAATGGATTGATGAAGATGATTTAACTGAGTTACAGTTGAAATTCCTATAATTCCTTTGATATAATTTAGGGTGCTGAATTCCTGTTTTTGAGCAATATACCCTATCTTCACATTTAAAATGTCGAGCCATGCCAGAAATCATAAAAACCAAAGAGATACGTAAGGTTTACAGAATGGGAACCGAGGAAGTGAAAGCACTCAAATCGGTAAGCATGTGCGTAAACAGAGGTGAATATGTGGCTTTTATGGGGCCTTCAGGATCAGGGAAGTCGACATTAATGAATATTATAGGGTGTTTGGATACTCCAAGCTCAGGACAATACATTCTTAATAGCAAGGATGTAAGTGATATGAGTGAAGATGAGCTTGCAGAAATCAGAAATAAGGAGATAGGTTTTGTTTTTCAAACCTTTAATCTACTGCCAAGGGCTACTTGCTTAGAGAATGTTGCTTTACCTTTGATTTATGCGGGTTACAATAAAACGGATAGAGAAGAGAAGGCTTTCTTATCTCTAAAAAGTGTGGGCTTAGATGATAGAATTCATCACAAACCCAATGAGTTGTCAGGTGGTCAGAGGCAAAGGGTAGCCATTGCCAGGGCTTTGGTAAATGATCCCAGCATTATTTTGGCCGATGAACCTACAGGTAATTTGGACAGTAAGACGTCTTATGAAATCATGGATCTTTTTCATGTTTTGCACCAAAAAGGCAATACGATTATCATGGTAACTCATGAGGATGATATAGCACATTATGCGCATCGAATCATCAGACTTAGAGATGGTCTTATAGAATCTGATGAACGAAACCCCAATCCAACGGTGGTTGACAAAACAATTATTTGAATAGCATAGTTGATAAACTGAATGAAAATTTATACCAAAACGGGAGATAAAGGAAAAACATCCCTTTTTGGGGGGACTAGAGTCAATAAATCTCATTTAAGAATTGATGCGTATGGCACCATTGACGAATTAAATGCTAACCTAGGTTTATTGAGGGATAATTTAGGGAATGAAGATCTTGGAAAGATTCTTTATAAAGTACAGAATAGGCTTTTCGTATTAGGGGCAATTTTGGCCACTGATCCGGAAAAGACAGGGGTGAAGCTCCCTGCTTTTAGAATAGAGGACATTCGGTTTCTGGAAATAGAAATAGATAAAATGGAGGGAAATCTTCCCCCATTGAAAAATTTCATTATCCCCGGAGGGCATCCGGTGGTTTCTTTGGCTCATATTGCACGTACCGTTTGTAGAAGAGCTGAGCGAGCCATGGTTTTACTTTCAGAGAATTCTCCGGTAGATGGAATATTGTTGGAATATGTCAATAGACTTTCCGATTATTTGTTTGTTTTGGGAAGGCAATTGGCGAAGGAATTAAATGTAAATGAAATCACTTGGCATTCAGGTGAATAATAAGATATGGACAAGCATTTGAAAATAGATATAATAAAAGCATCAAGCTCAAAACTAGAAACAACTAATTTTAATGAGCTTGCTTTTGGGCAAGTTACCAGTGACCACATGTTTGTGGCAGACTATATAGATGGGGAATGGCAAAATTTGAAAATCGAACCTTACGCACCATTGCAACTTAATCCAGCCAATGCGACCCTACACTACGGGCAATCCGTTTTTGAGGGTTTAAAAGCCTACAGGAATGAGCAAGGTGAAATATTGGTTTTCAGAGGAGATGCCAACCAAAAAAGGTTGAATGAATCTGCCAAGAGAATGTGTATTCCCGAGATTCCTAAGGAAATTTTTATGGAAGGCATGCGATGTCTACTTGAAGTGGATAGGGAATGGGTACCCAAACAAGCGGGTTGTTCTTTGTATCTCAGGCCATTTATTTTTGCCGCAGATGATTACTTGGGGATCAGACCTTCCAAGAAATATAAATTTATGATTCTTGCATCGCCGGTAGGGAAGTATTATGCCAAACCGGTAGCTGTAAAAGTTGAAACCAGGTTTGCAAGAGCAATTGAAGGAGGGACTGGAGCGGCCAAAGCTGCCGGTAATTATGCCGGATCTCTTTATCCCGCACTGAAGGCCCAGAAAGACGGGTATGATCAACTCCTATGGACGGATGGCAAGACCCATCAGTATATAGAGGAGAGTGGTACGATGAATGTAATGTTTGTTATTGATGGTGTTTTGATCACTGCTCCAACCACTACGGGAACCATTCTCAAAGGAATTACCAGGGACAGTGTACTTACCTTGGCACAGGAGATGGGTATGCCGATAGAAGAGAGGTTTTTAACAGTGATTGAATTGGAAGAAGCGCTTAATTCAGGGAAACTAGAAGAGGCTTTCGGAACAGGCACGGCGGCTACCGTGGCTTTTATCCGCTTAATAAATATTCATGGCAAAGACTATGAATTAAAGGAAGTGGCTCCTACGGCTTTTTCTGTGCGTATTTTAGAAGCCCTCGACAACATTAAATATGGTAAAGTGGAGGACAAATACAATTGGATTACGAAGTATTAGTTGGTCTTCCTACCAGTTTTTGACCATTGAATTTATTAACCTATGTATCTCTTCAATAGAGGTATCCTTCTTATCGGTTTGATAGTTTTTGTTCAGGGCGAATTGTTCGCACAAAACTATTTGATCCTTCAAAAAGGTGCCAATCAGAAATCTCGAATCATTTACGAAGTAGGAGATGAAATTATCTATTTACAGAAAGGCAATGATTATTATATCAAGGATATTATCCGCGAAATTGATAAGGAGTATATTGCCTTGAGTGAAAATGTTTTGAGCCTGAAGCAAATAGAAGCATTAGATATTAGGTATAAGGATGAGCGAAACCAAACATTGGCGAATTTAACTTATCTCCCATTCGCAGGAGGAGGGCTTCTGCTACTTGCTGGAGGGATTAATAGTTTGGCCGATGATGGTAACCTACAGTACAGTTCAGGTGTGCTAGCCACAGCCGCAGCTTTAATTGGCACCGGTTTTATCATGAAATCTATCCGATACAAAAAGTTTAAAGTTGGAGGGAAGAGAAAAATAATGGTGATTAGAAAAACTGAATTGGAGTAGGAATGCAAGCTCAATTGAAAAATTTAGATTGTATTAACTTTACAAGCTCAAAATTTAGTCTTTATTGCAAGCCGAGCAAATTTTAAGTTTAAATTGATTGTTTAGTAGGAATTAAGCAATTTTGCATTTTAAGTAATTAATAAAATTTATCATTATGACATCAGATCAATTGAAAGATTTGAAGGCCCGAGTAACGGCCTTGAGGAGGTATCTTTGACTACGATCGTAAGAAATCAGAAATAGAAGAGTTTGAAGCCATATCAGCACAGCCCGATTTTTGGACTGATACAGATGAGGCCGAAAAAGTAATGAAGCAGATTCAAGCCCGTAAGGCCTGGACTTCACAGTATGAAACAATTGATACTGGTATTCAGGATCTGGAGGTATTGTTTGAATTCTACAATGCAGGAGAAGTGTCAGCTGAGGAAGTAGACACAGAGTATGATAAAAATCTCAAATTAGTAGAAGACCTGGAACTGAAAAAGATGCTCAGCGGGGAAGAGGATCAGCTGAGTGCCATGTTGGAGATCAATCCCGGTGCCGGAGGTACTGAAAGCAATGACTGGGCATCAATTTTACTTCGCATGTACATCATGTGGGGTGAAAAAAATGGTTACAAAGTAAAAGAAGTTGACCTTCAGGAAGGTGAAGTTGCCGGAATAAAGTCAGCTACATTGGAATTTGTAGGTCCATTGGCTTATGGATTTTTGAAATCAGAAAGTGGAGTGCACAGATTGGTAAGGATTTCACCATTTGATAGTGGCGGTAGAAGGCATACCTCGTTTGCTTCTGTGTATGCTTATCCTGTGGTGGATGATACCATAAATATTGACATCAATCCCTCTGATATAGAGCTGCATACTTCCCGATCAGGAGGAGCTGGAGGTCAAAATGTTAACAAGGTGGAAACCAAAGTTCAACTCACACATAAGCCCACTGGGATCGTTGTTGTGTGCCAAATTGAACGTTCACAATTGGCGAATAGAGAAAAGGCGATGCAGATGTTGAAATCTCGTTTGTATCAGCTGGAGATGGAGAAAAGAAATGCTGAAAGAGCCAAAGTGGAGTCCGGTAAAATGAGGATAGATTTTGGTTCTCAGATCAGAAATTATGTCCTCCATCCATACAAATTGGTAAAAGATGCTCGGACGGGATATGAAACATCAGATGTTCAAGCAGTACTAGATGGAGGGCTGAATGAATTCATTAAAGCTTATCTATTGGCACAGAGTGAGGAAGAAGTAAAAGATGAAGACTAATTAAAAAAAGCCTGAATTTTCAGGCTTTTTTTAATTAATTTATTACAATTTCATCCACCATTAGCCAAGCTTTATTTCCTGCAGCACCGTGCCAAGATGGTAGCTTTGCCAACGGCTTGGCTTCCATTTTAAGGTATAGAACATTTTTTTCAGCATAAGGAATCTCGACCTGACGTAAAAAGGAATTGTCCTCTTTTCTCAAGGGTTGAGGTCGATAGGATTTAGATAATTTCCAGTCCTGGTTTTTATCCGGTCTAGTCCAAATTTTCACTTCTTGAGGAGGGAAAAAACGAGCACCAATATTTTGCCAAAGTGATAGGGCCAAGTAAGAAATGTCTGTAGGCTTTTCAAACTCCATTTCCACCTCAAGCGGACTGTTAATAAAACCCAGCCAATTTAAATTCCAAACATCAGGAATGGCTTTCTTTTTATCGAAAAGGCTGTTTTTACCATCTCCTTTGTACCGGTCTTCAGGTGCATGGTTCATTTCAAAAGATGCAGGACTAAGAGTTGCGCTAATGAATTCAGCTTCTTCAACCTTGCTTCCAATCCATCCTTCTGCAAAGGCCCTTGCTTTTATGGTAGTGTTTTCTGTGATCTCTAGGGGTTCTTCATATAGTAAGAAATTACTACTGTCAGGCACTGAGCCATCCAGTGTGTAATAAATGCTCGTGGTTCCAATAGGATGGTTTAATTCAACTTTTAGCTTGTCTTTAAAAAATGCTTTGTCGAAACGAATTACAGGTGGATTCAACATCAGTAAAGTAGTCCTTTCCTCGGTACCGATCTCAATGGTCGTTTGAGGTAATGCTGCAATTAATTTCTCCAGTGATTCTTCGGTTAACCCTGTATTCCAAAGAAATAGTTTCTTTACATTTTTTAGTTGTGATAAAGGTTTTATGGCATCCTCTGTTAAATTATTTCCAGAAAGGGAGAGTAAGGAAAGATTCTCAAGCCCTACCAATGCCTGAAGACCGGGGCCCTTTATGTCTGTGAAATTCAAATAAAGTTTTTCCAGATTAGTAAATGAACCAAGCGATGCCAAATGCTCATCTTTGATCGGCATACTGTTTAGGTTAATTGACACAGTTTGTTCCTGAATGGGGGAAAGTTCATTGAGAGATTCAGGGTCAAAATTTGCCCGTCCAAAATAACTCACAGATAAGGCCGGAGAAGTGATACCCAAAGGTTGAACTTTTCGATAAAAGTTATTTAGAGGCTCTAAAATAGCATCTGATACTGCTTCAAATGTGTATACTTTAGGTGCCGACTTAAACTTTTTGATGGCCAATGGATAAATGCTGCTGGTGTCAGCAAGGGCCAATACCTTTTGGTCTGTAATGGCACCGGAACCAATCCAAGCGTCTAGTATGGCTTTTTCTTCTTCTGTTAGCTGAGGTTTTCCTTCTGGAGGCATGTGGTCTTCATCCTCTTCCGGTAAATTAATTCTTTTGGTCATCAAGCTGTTTTTAGAATCAAAAGGTTCAACGGCAGGCCCTGATTCTCCACCTTTAAACAAATGTTCAGGAGTATCCATTCTTAGTTCTCCTTTTTGCTTGGATGCCTTGTGGCAACTCAGGCATTTGTTTTCGATGATGGGATAAATTACATGTGTAAATACTTCAGCTTCTTCCAAGCTTACGGTTTGCGTTTCCTTCTTTTCCAGAGGGGCTGTAATAAAGTTTTCACCATGGGTGATGGAAGCACCAAGATGTCCGGATACAATGACTATCAGTGCCAAAAAAGTACCCGATATTTTTATGCCCAAAGGTCTTTGTCTATCAATAAAATAATAGAATAAAGAAGAAAGCCAGAATATCCCCAAACTGGTCCATTTGTGCCAATAGAGCGCTTCTTTATCATAGCCTGTTTCATGAGATAGCAAAAGCCCTGCGATAACCGTAAATCCAGCCGTGAATGCTCCTAATAATAAAAAATCCTTACCATACAATGTGCTGTTTGCTTTGTCAGGAAGTAAATCAGGAAAACCTACCAATAGAATGGCCAATAAAATGATTACAATAGGAAAGTGGAGCAGCAATGGATGCATTCTTCCGAATACATGGAGCCAGTCAGGAATCATTACTTTACTTTCAGCCAATACAATGAATAGTACAAAGACATTTACAGCAAAAAGTATTTGGCCAAGAATGACCTTCAATTTATTTGTTAACATAAAGACGTGAATAGGGTTATTTTCAAGGAGTCAAATTGTTAGACCATTATACCTTTGACTAAATTTCCGGCAACATCTGTAAGCCTGTATCTTCTTCCCTGATGCCTAAAGGTGAGCTTTTCATGTTCCACTCCAAGTAGATGAAGCATGGTGGCATGGAAATCGTGGACATGAACCGGGTCTTTGATGATATTGTATCCAAAATCATCTGTTTCACCATAAGTTACCCCGGGTTTTATTCCTCCGCCTGCCATCCACATAGAGAAAGCCCTAGGGTGATGATCTCTGCCATAGTTGTCCGCAGAAAATCTTCCTTGGCAATAATTGGTTCTACCAAATTCTCCTCCCCAGATTACCAGGGTTTCGTCCAACAATCCCCTTTGCTTCAAGTCTGTTATTAATGCAGCAGATGCCTGATCAGTATCCTTGGCTTGCATGGCCATTTCATTGGGTAAATTCCCATGTTGATCCCAGCCTTGGTGGTAAAGCTGTACAAACCTAACACCATTTTCAGAAAGCTTTCTTGCTAGTAAACAATTGGCTGCATAGGTGCCGGAAACCAAACATTCCGGACCATAAAGCTTAACTATGCTGTCGGGCTCTTTGCTGACATCAGTGACTTCCGGCACTGCAGTTTGCATTCGGTATGCCATTTCATATTGTTGAATTTTGGCGCTGATTTCCGGGTCTCCGAAGGATTCATAATTTATTTGATTTAATGCAGCTATTTTGTCTAGCATCCTTCTTCGGTCTGTTTTGCTCATCCCTTCTGGATCATTGAGGTACAGTACGGGGTCATCTCCACTAGAGAATTGAACACCCTGGTGGACTGATTCCAAAAAACCATTCGTCCAAAGTTTTGAGTAAACCCCCTGACCATTTCCTTTTCCCCTTGACAAGAGTACGCAGAAACTCGGAAGGTTATTGTTTTCAGAACCTAGCCCATAACTTAGCCACGCGCCCATGCTTGGCCTGTTTCCTACTTGAGCTCCCGTTTGGAAGAAGGTGAGGGCAGGGTCATGATTAATGGCTTCTGTGTGCATTGACTTAACAATGCATATGTCATCCACAATTTTTGCAGTATGTGGAAAGAGATCACTGACCCAAGCACCTGATTGACCATACCTTTTGAAGCCATAAGCCGAGCCCACCAAAGGAAAAGATGACTGTCCGGCTGTCATTCCAGTAAGTCGTTGTCCTTGCCTGATGGAGTCGGGAAGCTCTTCCCCAATTTTTTTATTCAGCATGGGTTTATAATCAAACGATTCCAACTGGCTTGGCGCTCCATTTTGAAACATATAAATAACCCTTTTCGCTTTGGGAGCAAAATGAGGGACACTGGCCATTAACTTGTCAGTGTCTATTTGGGGGCTGTCATTAAATAGGTCGGGCACCAATAAGGATCCCAAAGCAACACTTCCTAACCCTAGACTTAATTTGGATAGGAACTTCCTCCTGTTCTCATTTAATCCATTTTCTAAAATTTCTTTTTCCATATCAAGTTTTGGTAATTGCTTCTTCAACATTATAAATCGCGACCACCACTTGCATAAGGGCGGCTGTTTCAGGGCTGTTGCTGTATTGGTCTAAAGGAAACTCCCCGGCATTTACAGTTTCTAAAATTGTTTCGGGCTTTTGCTTAAACCTTTTCAACTCTTCCTGATAGTATTCTTTTAATAATTCAAATTCCTCTACTTTGGGAGTTCTACAAATGATTCTTAGAAAAGCTTCTTGGATCGCTTCTTCATATTCCTTTCCTTCTCCAATCAATTTATTGGCAAGTACACGTGAGGCCTCAAGTACCAATGGGTCGTTCAACATGGCTAAGGCTTGAAGGGGAGTATTTGTCCTGTTTCTGCTTACCTCACATACATCCCTATTGCTGCCATCAAAAATGATTGGTTTCGGTGGTGGGGAGGTTAGTTTGATAAAGGTATACAAGCCCCTTCTGTACAGTTTATCTCCTTGGTCCTGTCTGTATTCAGCTAATTCCCCTCTTCCCGAAGTGGCTGCTTCCCATAGGCCTTCAGGTTGATATGGTTTAACACTCGGCCCACCTATTTCTTTAGACAAAAGACCACTACTGGCTAGAATCATGTCCCGAATATGTTCTGCGTTTAATCTAATTCTTGGGTAGCTTGCCAAATAAAAATTATCAGGATCAGACTCCATTTTCTTTTTATCGCTAGTAGCAGATTGCTGATATGTAGCAGCGCTTACTATTTTTTTAACTAAATGTTTTACATCCCAACCACTTTCTTGGAAATCAACTGCAAGCCAATCCAAAAGTTCAGGATGCGTGGGTAGTTTGCCTTGCATACCAAAGTCACCGGCAGATCTTACAATTCCCGCTCCAAAAAACTCCTGCCACATAAGGTTCACAAAAACACGTGCGGTCAATGGGTTTTCTTCAGAAAAAGTCCACTGTGCTAATCCCAGGCGATTTTTCGGATATTTGCTTTCGTCAAATTGAAGAATGGATTTTGGGGTGGAAGGGAAGACTTCTGTGGTAGGTTGGTCATAAACACCGCGGTCTAAAACGAAAGTTCTTCTTAAAGAATCTTTATAGTCTTCCATTACGGACACCATGATTTTGCTTGTGTCCTGGTGGTTTACGAAATTCAAAATCCCTTTCAAGTCCTCTTTTTCTACCCACATGATGGGATGTTTGGCAGGTTTGGAAACACTCACATCACCTTCGTAGCCTTGCTCAGGGGTATTGTTAAAAAAAGCATACATCTCAAAGTAATTTTCCTGTGAAATAGGGTCATACTTATGGTCATGACATTGAGCACACTCCACCGTCATACCAATGATTGCTTTGCTGTAGGTATTGGTTTTGTCCAATATGTATTCAACCCTGTATTCTTCCGGAATTACCCCACCTTCCTCCGTGTATTTGTGGTTCCTATTGAATGCAGTAGCCAAGATTTGTTCTTTGGTCGGGTTGGGCATTAAGTCTCCTGCCAACTGCCAAGTTATAAACTTATCGTAAGGAAGATTTTTATTAAATGCGTGGATTACCCAATCTCTATAGGGCCATTGTGTTCGAATATTATCGTCTTGATAACCATAAGAATCTGAATAGCGTGAAATATCCATCCATAACACAGCCATTCTTTCACCGAATGAGGGGCTATCCAATAATTTGTCAATTATCTTCTCTGTAGCCTCTTCAGACTCATCTTCTTTAAAAGATTTCATTAGCTCTTCTGTGGGAGGAAGTCCTGTAAGGTCCAAGCTTAATCTTTTGAGTAAAAGCATTTTGTCTGCTTTCTCATTGGGTTGTAAACCTATTTTGTCAAGTTTTGCCAATACAAAATAATCGATCTCATTGTTAACCCATTGAGGATCAGAAATTGTAGGTAGAGAAGTTTTAACCGGAGGAAGAAAGGCCCAATGAGGTTCATATTTAGCCCCTTGTTTAACCCATTTTTTGATCAAATCAATTTCTTCAGGAGATAATTTGAGGTTAGATTCAGACGGCGGCATTTTGGCCGTTTCATCCGTTGTTGTTATCCTGCTAATGATTTCTGATTGGGCAGGTTTACCGGGTACTATGGCATGTGCTCCCGGGTTTTCTTTTAAGGCAGCATAGGCACCTTCTGCATTGTCAAGCCTTAAGCCCGACTCTCTTTTGTTTTCATCTGGTCCATGGCAGGCAAAACAGTTGTCGGAAAGAATTGGCCTGATATGGAAATTGTAACTGATCTGGTCTCCGGAGGTCAGCCGCGTGGATTCGGGTCCTTTTTCTGAACAAGACAGAAAGGTTACCAATAGAATCAATAATATATAGGATAAATGCCTAAGCATAATTTTATGTGGGCTCTTACATTGTTAATAGTGAACAATTTGCTAATAAATACCTATATATACAAACAAAATTTGAAAATGCCTGAGGGTATAAAATACGTAATTTTTAGTGAGAAGCACCTTTGAGGGATCTCATGAATGGCCTGAAATAGTAACGAAGAAATTAGAGATATGGAAACTCTAATGGTACCGAGAAAGAGGGAAGCACATCTTGATTGAATAACCAAGTGATATGAAAATTATATTGTGTTGGTTGTATGATTCTATAGAAGAAAAAAAGGAGAGGTTGAAAACCTCTCCTTTTGTAAGACAATGTATAGATTAAAATCCAATTATGATTTTTGAACTTTTGAAAAGTCAAAATCATCCAGAAATTTAGTGGTAAAATTACCGGCATTGAATTGCGGATCTTCCAATAAGGCCAAATGGAAAGGGATGGTAGTTTTAATGCCATCAATGACAAATTCTTCCAAGGCACGTTTCATTCGTACAATAACTTCCTCTCTGGATTGGGCACTTACGATAAGTTTTGCAATCATAGAGTCATAGTTTGGTGGAATAACGTATCCAGCATAAACATGGCTGTCAATTCTCACGCCTTTGCCTCCGGGGAGGTGAAGGTTGACAATTTTCCCTGGACTAGGTCTGAATCCATTTGCAGAATCTTCTGCATTGATTCGACACTCCATGGCGTATAATTTTGGAAAGTAATTTTTCCCGCTTATTTTCTCTCCAGCAGCAACTTTGATTTGTTCTTTGATCAAATCAAAATCTGTAACTTCTTCCGTTATTGGATGTTCTACTTGAATTCTGGTGTTCATTTCCATAAAGTAGAAGTCTCGGTTTTTGTCTACCAAAAACTCTATGGTTCCGGCACCTTCATAGGCGATTGCCTCTGCCCCTTTGATTGCGGCTTCCCCCATTCTTTTTCTCAGGTCATCAGTGATAAAAGGAGAAGGTGTTTCTTCAACTAATTTTTGATGACGTCTCTGAATGGAGCAATCTCTTTCAGATAAGTGGCAAGCTTTACCGGTTGAATCTCCAATGATTTGGATTTCAATATGCCGAGGCTCTTCAACGAACTTTTCAAGGTATAAACCATCATTACCAAATGCTGCAGCGGATTCTTGTCTGGCATCGTCCCATGCTTTTTTGAACCCCGCAGGATCCTTCACTATACGCATGCCTCTTCCACCTCCACCAGCAGTGGCTTTGAGGATGACAGGGTAACCAATTTTTTCTGCCAATGGCAATCCTTCTTCTATGGAGTTAAGCAATCCTTCAGAACCGGGGATGGTAGGAACTCCGGCCGCGGCCATGGTGGCTTTGGCTGTTGCTTTGTCACCCATTTGGTTGATCATTTCAGGACTTGCTCCAATAAACTTAATGTTGTATTCTTCACATATCCTCGAAAATTCCGCATTTTCAGAAAGGAAACCATAACCGGGGTGAATGGCATCTGCATTGGTGATTTCTGCAGCAGCGATGATTCTAGGGATATTTAGGTAAGAATCTTTACTTGATGCGGCACCTATACATACCGCTTCATCAGCAAAACGTACATGTAAGCTGTCCTTGTCAGCAGTGGAATAGACAGCGACAGTCTTCACTCCCATTTCTTTGCATGTACGAATGATCCTTAAAGCAATTTCTCCTCTGTTGGCTATTAATATTTTATTAAACACTTTATAAGGTCAGTTTGGTTAGAAAACGATCAATTCTGAGGTTCAACCAAAAAGAGAGGTTGGTCATATTCAACTGGCGAGGCATCGTCTACTAAAATCTTAACGATTTTACCGGATACTTCAGATTCCACTTCGTTAAATAATTTCATTGCTTCAATGATGCAAACTGGTTGGCCTTTTTGAATGGTATCACCTACATTAACAAAGAATTCTGCATCAGGATTTGGAGACCTGTAAAAGGTACCAATCATTGGAGACTTTACTTCTAAAAGGTTGTCAGCAGGGGCGCTACTGGCTTCGACCGGTGCCGGAGCGGAAGGTTGAACAGGTGCCTGAGCCGCTTGAGGTGCAGGACTTGCAGCAGGAGCTACAACTTGTACTTCAGAATTCTTTTTGATGGAAAGCTTGAATTCATCTGTTTCTATTTTGACTTCTGCTAAACCGGAATTGGAGATAAAGTCTATTAATTCTTGTATTTCTTTTGCTTTCATAAATCTATTTCTTTGAGAGTTACCCGGTATTTGGCCACCCTGATTCAAATATACTTGATTTTATCTTAAGTAAAACTAGGTAAATTAGTGAATAATTATAGCGATTAAAGGATTATTTAACTCTTTCAGAGTAGGAGCCATCCCGCGTATCTACTTTAATCATTATGTCTTGGTCAACGAATAAAGGAACCATTACCACAGCGCCCGTTTCTAGGGTGGCTGGTTTTAAGGTGTTGGTAGCAGTATCTCCTTTGATACCCGGCTCTGTATAAGTAACCATTAATTCTACAAAGGGTGGAAGTTCAACACCAAGAGGTGTCTCTGTTTCATCATGGATTAAGATGTCTACCATTTGACCCTCCTTTAATAATTCCGGCCTTTCAATTAGTTTTTCTTCTATTGGAATTTGCTCGAAAGTGCTTGTGTCCATGAAGTGGTACCCCATGTCATCATTATAAATGTACTGATGGGGCCTTTTTTCTACACGTGCAGTTGTTATTTTTTCTCCTGAATTAAAAGTTTTATCAACAACTTTCCCATTGGTAAGACTTTTTAGCTTGGTTCTAACAAATGCCGGGCCTTTTCCGGGTTTTACATGTTGGAATTCAACAATTGTTACAATGTCATGATTAAATTCCAGACAAAGGCCATTTTTGAAATCAGCAGTACTTGCCATATTTGCTTTGATTTTGGTTAAACGCTTTTAGGGTCATATCCCCACTTTAAATATACTGCTCCCCAGGTAAATCCACCACCAAAAGCAGCCAAAATTAAGTTGTCACCTTTTTTTAACTTGGATTCATAATCCCAAAGACACAAAGGTAGGGTGCCTGCTGTGGTATTGCCATACTTTTCAATGTTTAGCATAACTTTTTCAGGACCTATGCCCATTCTTCTGGCAGTTGCATCGATTATTCTTTTGTTGGCTTGATGTGGTACCAACCAAGTGATGTCATCTGCAGTCAAATTGTTTTTCTCCATGATCTGGGCACTAACCTCTGCCATATTGGTTACAGCAAATTTAAATACCGTCGACCCCTCTTGGTAAACAAAGTGTTCTCTGCCGGTTACTGTTTCTACAGAGGCAGGTTTTCTACTTCCTCCTGCTTCAATTCGAAGAAAGTCCGCGCCGGATCCATCTGTATGTAACATAGAGTCCATTACACCTATATTTTCTTCAGTAGGCTCTAGTAAGACAGCTCCACCACCATCACCGAAGATAATACATGTGGTTCGATCCTGATAATTTACAATGGAGGACATTTTGTCGGCCCCTATGATTATAACTTTTTTATGTGCGCCGGTTTCTATAAACTGACTTCCCATGGAAAGGGCATACAAAAATCCGGAACAAGCGGCGGATATATCAAAACTATAACAGTTTTTTGCCCCCACATTGTGGGCGATTATATTGGCTGTTGCAGGAAATAGCATGTCCGGAGTTACGGTGGCACAGATAATCAAATCTATATCTTCCGGATTGGTGTTGGTTTTTTCCAGTAAACCTTTGACTGCCTCCGTACCGATAACTGAAGTTCCTTGGTTTTCACCTTTTAAAATTCGCCTTTCCTTGATACCTGTCCGACTGGTAATCCACTCGTCATTGGTATCTACCATAGTTTCCAGTTCTTTGTTGTCTAGTACATACTCGGGTACCCAGGCATGTACACCTGTAATAACAGCTCTTTTTTTCATCTGATTGTTTCTAGTCTCATATTGGAAATGGTCGACCCTCACTTTCCTGCGATCTTTTATTGAAAGTTGTCATGGGCAAATACCATTTTAAGTAACACTGTTTTTGTTAGATGATGTCAACAGTATTAAAATTTCGAATCCCAAAATTATTTAAAATGTCCTTGTCCACCAAGGATTTTGAAGATATGTGAAAAATAAATCATGATGAGAATCAATATTTTAACCAAATTCCCTTTCAGGTTGTATCAGGATGGAAAAATTCCTAAATTATACAATAGTGAGAACCTTCCGCAAGAAATAATGAAAGTGAATGTAAATGGTAAAGAATATTTGGTAAAAACAGTTGATAACCCTAGTCTGTTGGAGGTGTTAAGAGATCAATTGAACCTCACCGGTACCAAGTATGGATGTGGTGAAGGAGCCTGCGGAGCATGTAAAGTTTTAATCAATGGTATTCCCCTTCCTGCTTGTATAACCCCTGTCACTTCTGTTGCAGATAAAAACATAGTAACTATCGAAGGGATAGCGAGGCAAAATGAACTACATCCGGTACAAAAGGTTTTTCTTGAAGAAGATGTTTTTCAGTGTGGCTTTTGTGCTTCAGGAATGGTAGTTTCTGCCGTGGCTCTATTGGAGAAGAACCCTGATGCCGGTCCTAGGGAGTTGGTCTCTGGATTAAACGGCAATATTTGCCGTTGCTGTACCTATCCGGCCATTCTCGATGCCCTATCTAAATTAAGTCAAAAGAAATAAGAGCAATGACCCCTAATCCTGATAAATACCTGTTCCCTACCTTAAGTGATTGGAAAAGTTCCGAAGGAGGGATGTCAAGAAGAAAGTTTTTTAAACTTATGGGGGCTGGTGCGGCTACTTATATATTGTTTACAGATGTATTTGTATCCACTGCTGCTACCGCAGATGATAAATTTGAATTTCCGGACAAAGATTTGATTTCGTCTTGGATTCACATTTCTGATGCGGGAAAAATTACTGTATTTACAGGGAAGGTTGAAATTGGGCAAAACATCCGAACCTCCCTAAGTCAAGTAGTGGCTGAGGAGTTGTCTGTTGCTCCTCAAGAAATTAAGATGATCATGGGGGATACTTCTCTCACACCATATGACCGGGGCACCTATGGTAGCCTGACCACGCTTCAAATTTCTCCTATTCTTAGACTGGCTGCGGCTAACTTAAAGGGGATTTTGTTGGAGGAAGCTGAAACCGTATTGGGCGTAGCCACTTCCCAATTGCAATTAAAAGATGGGAAGGTGCTAGATGTAGGCTCAGCCAAGAGTGTTGATTTTGGGGCACTATTATCAGGAAAAAAGGTGCTTAGAAAAATCAATAAAGATGTCTCCACAATAGCTCCGGCCAAGTGGAAAGTTGCAGGACAATCTATTTCCAAAATTAATGGAAAAGATTTTATCAACGGAAGCCATAAGTATGTTTCTGATATGGTTTTGCCAAATATGGTTTACGGTAAAATATTGCGTGCTCCTGCTTATGGGGCTAAACTACTTCATGTCGAAACGACAAATGCTGAAAAAATCCCAGGTGTAATGTTGGTTAGAGATGGAGATTTTATTGGACTTGTAGCAGATAGCCCCGGAAAAGCAGCAATGGCATTGGCTGCTATTGATTGTACTTGGGGGGAAGGGGCTCTGGTTGAGCGTGCAGAGCTCTTTGAACATTTAATTAAAACCTCTAAGGAAGGAAAATCGAAAAGTAAAAGTCTTGAAGATAGTTATGAAGGTGCTTCATTGAAAATTAATCAGCGCTTTGAGATTGATTATATTGCCCATGTGCCATTGGAAACCCGGGCGGCCATAGCCCATTGGAAGGATGGTGAAGTGGAGGTCTGGGCAGGGACTCAACGCCCTTTTGGTTTGCATGAAGACTTGGCAAAAGAATTTGGTCTTCCATTAAATAAAATACGTGTTCATGTTCCTGATACAGGCTCCGGTTACGGAGGAAAGCAAAGCAGTGATGTAGGGATTGAAGCAGCCAAATTATCCAAAAAAGCTGGTCGTCCGGTGAAAGTTTGCTGGACAAGGGAGGAAGAATTTAAATGGGCTTATTTTCGACCTGCGGGAGTGATTGAGGTCAAGGCTTCTGTAAACCAAGGGAAAATTAACACTTGGGAATTCCATAATTACAATTCTGGAGCTGCAGGAATAGATTTCCCTTATTCGGGGGCCCAAGAACACTTGGAGTATCACCGCTCATCTTCACCATTGCGTCAAGGATCTTATAGGGCGTTATCATCAACTGCCAATATTTTTGCTATTGAGTCTATCGTTAATGATTTGGCACGAGATTTAAAATATGATCCATTGCAATTTAGGATCGCACATCTGGAAAAGCCTAGGTTAATAGATGTAATAAAAGCAGGGGCCGAAGCCTTTGGTTGGGGAAAGGAAAAAAGCCAAGCTGAAACAGGGTATGGAATGGCTTGTGGGACGGTTAAAGGAGGCTTTGTAGCCACCTTCGTTGAGGTAAAGGTGGAAAGTGAATCGAGAAAATTGAACGTCCGTAGGGTGGTGACTGCCTTTGAATGTGGTGTGATCATCAACCCCAGACATCTTAAAAGTCAGGTTGTAGGTTGTGTACTACAAGGCTTAGGAGGGGCGCTATTTGAAGCGGTAGACTTTAAAGATGCCAAGTTGACAAATCCCGGTCTAACTTCCTACCGCGTGCCTAGGTTCAGTGACGTACCTGAAATGAAAGTAATATTGTTGAATAGAGAGGATCTTCCTTCCTCCGGGGCAGGGGAGGCTCCGATCGTATGCATTGCTCCTGCTTTGCGGAATGCCATTCAGGATGCTTGTGGTGTAAAACTATATAAGCTACCTATGTTGCCATCAGGTGTGGTTCCAGATCACACCTGATGGCAAGTTAGTTTTATTTCATAGGTATTAAAGGATGAATTGGGAAAGGTCTCTGTTTTTCACCAAAGAGCTTAACCTTTCATTGACAAGATCTTTTGTAATCATGATTTTGCTATTGGGACCAATTGAATCCGGAACCTCAAACAAAAAGTCGTTTAATAAATGACTCATAACTGTATGTAACCTTCTTGCACCGATATTTTCTACTTCTTCATTGATACTAAATGCCAGTGAGGCAATCTCTTGGATGGCATCGTCAGTATATTCTAAATAAACTTCCTCTGCTTCAAATAAAGCCTGATATTGCTTGGTAAGGGCATTTTTTGGATCCTTAAGTATTTTATAGAAGTCCTCTTGAGTCAAACTGGTAAGTTCTACACGAATTGGAAATCTTCCCTGTAATTCGGGGATCAGATCCGAAGGTTTGCTGACGTGAAATGCTCCTGCTGCTATAAACAGTACATGGTCTGTATGTACCAAACCATACTTGGTATTGACAGCACTACCTTCTACAATCGGAAGCAAATCTCTTTGTACACCTTCTCTACTGACATCCGGTCCACCTGATTTACTTGAGCTTGAAGCAATTTTGTCTATTTCATCAATAAATATGATCCCATTGTTCTCTGCAAGCTTGATGGCTTCTTCTTTTACTTCATCAAAATCAATAAGCTTGGAAGCTTCTTCCTCCATTAAAATTTTTCGAGCTTCCGAAATAGTGACTTTTCTTTTTTTGGTACGCTTCGGCATCATATTGCTAAGCATGTCTTGAATGCCTGCCATACTGGCTTCGTCCATCATGCCATTTCCCACCATACCAATTCCTGCAGGAGAAGACTGCTTTACATTGATTTCGATTTTCCTTTCTTCCAGTTCTCCATGCTTCAATTTCTCTTTGAATCGCTCTCTGGTTTTTTCATTGAGCTCTTGCTCACTGGCATTGTCAGGGTTAAAATTCTCTTTTTGTGTAGTGCTAAAACCTGTTCCTCTTACCGGAGGAATCAAAATATCCAGAAGCATGTCTTCAACAATCACTGCTGCTTTTTCCTTTACTTCTTCATTTTTTGCTTCTTTAACCAGATTTACGGCATGTTCCACCAAATCTCTTACCATAGATTCTACATCTCTTCCAACATAGCCTACTTCAGTAAACTTGGATGCCTCTACTTTTGTGAAAGGTGCATTGGCAATTTTCGCCAATCTTCTAGCGATTTCAGTTTTACCAACTCCCGTAGAGCCTATCATCAAGATGTTATTGGGAACGATGTCCTTTTGAAGGTCAGATTTCACCATAAGCCGGCGAATTCTGTTCCTTAAAGCAATCGCGACATTTCTTTTTGCCTCATTCTGCCCAATTATATATTTATCCAGTTCAGCAACAATTTGCTTTGGTGTTAAATGGTTCATTTTTCAGTTCTTTTACGATGCTTCAGATTTCTTTCCTTCACTTTCGAAGCTGAATTTCACCGGATTAGACACTTTTTCTTCTAGAAGCGCCAAGGCTAATACTTCGCTTACATGGTCTACAAAATGAAATTTGACTCCTTTGAGGTAAGAATCATCAATTTCTTCTATGTCTCTTTGATTTCGTTTGCAAAGGATAATGTCTTCGATCCCGGCCCTTTTTGCAGCTAATATTTTTTCTTTGATTCCACCTACCGGCATTACTTTACCTCTCAAGGTGATCTCCCCTGTCATGGCCAGTTTTGTTTTTACTTTTCTCTGGGTATAAACAGATGCAATGGCTGTGAGCATAGTGATACCGGCAGATGGCCCGTCTTTAGGTACTGCTCCGGCAGGTACATGAATATGTAGATCATACTGATCAAATACCCGATAATCTATGTCCAGATCGTCCGCATGAGATTTAAGATAAGATATGGCTGTCATGGCAGATTCTTTCATGACATCACCCAGCTGACCGGAAAGTGTAAGTTTTCCTTTTCCTTTGCTAATACTTGCTTCAATAAATAAAATTTCTCCTCCCACAGATGTCCAGGCTAGGCCTGTAACCACTCCTGCCAAAGAATTGTCTTGATAAAATTCTTTGTCGAATATTTCACCACCTAGAATTTTTCTTACCAATGCCGGAGTTATTTTTTTCTGATATGGTTCTTCCATCGCTATGGACTTGGCAATATTTCTTATAACCTTCCCAATTTGCCTTTCCAAACTTCTAACCCCGGATTCTCGCGTGTAATCTTCTATGATTTTGACCAAAGAATCATTGGAGAAGGTAATGTCCTTGGCTTTAAGACCATGTTCTTTCCTCTGTTTGGGTACCAGGTGTTTTTTTGAAATTTCCACTTTTTCCTCCATGGTGTAGCCCGTCACCTCTATGATCTCCATCCGGTCTCTAAGGGCAGGCTGCAAAGTTTCCAGCGTATTGGCGGTGGCAATAAATAGTACCTTAGACAAATCATAATCTACCTCCAAGTAATTGTCCACAAAAGCATTGTTTTGTTCAGGGTCCAATACTTCTAAAAAGGCAGAAGATGGGTCTCCTCTAAAATCCGTGCTGAGTTTATCTATTTCGTCCAACACAAAAACAGGATTTGATGATTTTCCTTTTTTCATGTTTTGAATGATTTTGCCCGGCATGGCACCGATATAGGTTTTTCGATGCCCCCTAATTTCAGACTCATCATGAAGTCCCCCTAAGGACATTCGTACATACTTTCTGCCCAAGGCTTTAGCGATAGATTTACCTAAGGATGTTTTTCCTACACCGGGAGGTCCATATAAACAAAGAATTGGTCCTTTAAGGTCTTGCTTTAGTTTTAATACTGCCAAATATTCAATGATTCGATCTTTGACTTTGTCCAAGCCGGAATGGTCACGATCAAGGATTTTCTTGGCTCTATTCAAGTCAAAATTGTCGGTAGTATATTCATTCCATGGTAGGTCTACCAACACCTCTGCATAATTAATGGCGATAGGGTATTCTGCTGTGGCAGGATTCATTCTCATGATTTTATCCAATTCTTTATTGAATTGGTCAGCCACTACTTTTGGCCATTTTTTCTTTTTGCCACGTGCCCTTAATTCTTCAACTTCCTTGTCCGGGCCCTCGTCACCCAGTTCTGTTTGAAGAACCTTCATCTGTTGCCTTAAAAAATAGTCCCTTTGCTGTTGGTCAATGTCAGTATGGACCTTTTTTTGGATTTCATTTTTTAGCTCCAGCATTTGGATATCCTTCATCATAAACTCCAGCAACAGGGTAGCTCTTTCTATGCCATCATTGATCTCAAGTAATTTTTGTTTGGACTCAACAGGGGCATTGATATTGGAAGAGAGGAAATGAGTAAGAAAAGGGGTGCTGTCAATATTATCTAAGGCAACCTGAGCTTCTCTAGGAATTTCAGGATTTAATTGTAAAATTTTAAAAGCTGCTTCCTTTAAGGACTGCTCAAGGGCCTCTATTTTCTCATCATTTTTAGGGAATGTTTCATCCAAATAAGTGACATTTGCTTGGAAATAGGGGTCCTCTGTTAATTCTTCATCTATTTTAAAACGCTTTTTTCCTTGAATAATGATTGTGGTATTGCCATCGGGCAAAACGATCATTTTTACAATTTTGGCCAAGGTGCCTACTTTATAAATATCGTCCCATGAAGGGTCTTCAATGTTGGGGTTTCTTTGTGCACATACACCGATCAATTTGTCTCCCTTTTGGGCTTTTTTAACAAGTTTAATAGATCGTTGCCTTCCAACGGTTATAGGAATAACTACTCCGGGAAACAAAACGGTGTTTCTGACGGAAAGAATAGGTATTTCTTTGGCGTAGTTTTCGTTTTTTTGGCCATTTTCATCCTCGTCGTCAGTAATTAACTGAATTAGATCGCCTTCTCCCGAAAAATCCCCCATCATTAGTGATTGATATAATTGATTGTCGTTATTGTTCATACAGACATTATGACAGGTATTGTGTCATGTTAATTTGTTGAAATATGAAAAACCCCTATTAATAAGGTTATTATACAAACCCTGTCCAAGGCTTATGCCAATTTATTTCCTTTAACAAATTGTCAGGAAATAAATATTAAGGGCAATTTAAAAATAAAGAGATATTATTTCCCTTTTTTGGTTTTTTTCAGTCATTAACTGCCGGTAAAAAGCTTAAGGATGTCATTTCCTATGGCAAATACCATGATTGCTAACAGTAAAACCATGCCAATTTTCTGGGCATTCTCAAGAAACCTATCAGAAGGACTTCTGCCTGAAACCATTTCGTAAAGCAAAAACATTACATGCCCTCCATCTAAGGCAGGAATAGGTAATAAATTCATGAAGGCCAGAATCATGGAAATCAGGCCTGTAATGGACCAAAACTTGATCCAATCCCAAGTAGACCCATAAATTTTAGCCATTCCGATAGGCCCACTAACGTTTTTGGTGGAAACCTCTCCTGTAAACATTTTACCCATGGCTTTTGCATTGATAATTACCACACTAAAAGCCCTTTCGGTTCCCAGTGGAATCGATTCTGCAAAGGTGTATTTTTTGCGAACAGGTTCAATTAAATTTTCTGCGGCAATGCCAATGGTCCCGTCTTCTAAGACTTCGGTATTGGTGATTATTTCTTGTTGGTCTCTAACTATCGTAAGAGCTACAGTCTCCCCTTTATGTACTGCCAATGCGTCTTGTAACTCATTGAAATATTGGATGGGTTGTTCATTGACAGCTACGATTTCATCCCCCTTTTGAATACCTGCTTCAACAGCAGTTCCTTCAGGATTTACTTCCAAAATTTTAAAAGGGAATCGAATGCTAATGAAATTAGACATGCTTTCTTCATCAGAAAAAGAATTGATAAATCCCCTAGGGATTGTGATTTTCATTCTTTCGCCGTCTCTATCTACTGTATAATAACCATCTGAGCTTAACAATGCATTCCCACTGCTTAGGTCATTCAATGATTCATAAGGTACTCCGTTGATGTCAAGTATTTTGTCGCCATCCTGCAAGCCTATTTGTTTGCCAATATCGTAGGCGACGATCCCATGCTCTATTACCTGGTCTCTTGAAAAATAGGTTTCCCCTTTACTGTATACCAAAAATACAAATATGATTATCCCGGTGATTACATTTACGATGATACCACCAAGCATCACGATTAATCTTTGCCAAGCAGGTTTGGATCTAAACTCCCAAGGCTGGGGTTCGTCCGATAGTTGCTCTGAATCAAGCGATTCATCTACCATTCCGGAGATTTTAACAAATCCACCTAGGGGAATTGCTCCTATAGAATATTCTGTTTCTTTCCATTGAAATCCTATGATTTTTGGAGGAAAACCAATAGAAAACTTTTCGACACGCATGCCAAACATCTTGGCTGCCAGCAGGTGTCCTAATTCATGTAAGCCGACCAATATCGACAATCCGAGTAGCAATTGCGCTACCATTATTAATGTATCCATTCTTTATTTTCTACTAATTAATTCTTCTGAAATTATTCTTGTTTCCTTGTCTGTCGCAATTAAGTCATCCAAACTTGGTTCTTTAATAAAACTAATTTTTTCCATACTCTGTTCAATCAAGTCTGACATTTCAAGAAATTTGACTTTATCCTGCAAAAATGCAGCCACAGCGATTTCATTGGCAGCATTCAATGAACAGGCAGCATTCCCACCTCTTTCTAAGGCCGTGAAGGCCAAGTCCAAGTTTTTGAATGTTTGTCGATCAGGTTTCTCAAATTGAAGATTCGGATAATCCATGAAATTAAATCTTTCAAAATTTGATTTTACTCTTTCCGGATATGACAAGGCAAACTGAATAGGAATACGCATGTCTGGTAGTCCAAGTTGCGCTTTGATCGAACCGTCTTCAAATTGAACCAAAGAATGTACTATGGATTGTGGATGAACAATTACCTCAATCTGGCTTGCATCCAATCCAAAAAGCCATTTTGCTTCGATAACTTCAAGCCCTTTATTCATCAAAGAAGCTGAATCGATTGTGATTTTAGCCCCCATGTCCCAATTGGGATGTTTGAGTGCCTGTTCTTTGGTAACATTTTTTAAATATTCCCTATCCCTGCCACGGAAGGGGCCTCCGGAGGCTGTAAGTATTATTTTTTCGATGGGATTATGAAATTCACCAACCAAACATTGAAAGATCGCCGAATGTTCTGAATCTACCGGGTAGATATTTACAGCTTTCTTTTTGGCGAGTTTGGTGATAAGATCTCCGGCCACCACCAAAGTTTCTTTATTGGCTAAGGCGATGGGTTTGCCGGCTTCTATGGCCTTGATCGTTGGTATTAAGCCTGCATAGCCCACTAAAGCTGTAAGCACAATATCAATCGTCTCCATCTCAACCACGGAGGCAAGTGCCTTATCTCCGGCATATACCTTAATAGGATGTTTGCTCAAAGCCTCTTTAACCTCAAGATAATGGTTTTCATTGCCAATGACTACAACATTTGGTTGGAAAGCTAACGCCTGTTTGATTAATAGGTCTTTGTTATTAAAAGCCGTAAGGACTTCAACTTCAAATTTGTTAGAATGTTGCTGAATCACATCTAAAGCTTGTGTACCTATACTACCTGTTGAGCCTAAGATGGCCACACGTTTAATTGTAGACATGGAATTTTTTTACTTTCAAAAAAAGGACAATGCCGAACTTGGCATTATGCGTTATTTTCTACTGACAAATTTACAAGGTAAAACCAGTATTCCCGTTTTTTTCAAACTTTTTAAACCATATGTTTTTTTGGCACAAAATTGGGATTGGATTTACATTGTGATTTTTTGTCATAAGAAAGTTTAAAAAATGTTAAATAAATTGGCTTGAATTAATAAATGGCCGTATTTAATTAAGTATTCAAAGTCTTTAGTTATGTTAAAAAATTTAGGTTTAGTTCTTGTTGCATTTGTGGGAGGGATTATTGGCTCTTGGGTGTTTCAACAATATTTGAGCGAAGAATTGTCGTTTAAAAACCCTGAACGATTCAGTATTTCCGAAGAAATTCCAATGTCACAAGTTCGTCATTTGGCTCCGGCTGAAGAAACGAGCCAAAACATCATGAGTCCAGTGCCGGATTCTTTTGTGAAAGCTTCTGAAAACAGCACCAATTCTGTAGTGTTTATAAAAAACTTTTCAGGAACTGATTCTAGAAGGTATAGTATTTTTGATTATTTCTTCGGCCAAGGGATGGCTCAACAGACGGTAAGCACCGGCTCGGGTGTGATTTTTTCTGAAGATGGTTATATCATTACCAATAACCATGTCATAGAAAAAGCAGAGACCATTGAAGTGATTCATAAGAAAAGAACGTATAAAGCCAGTTTAATAGGTTCAGATGCAAATACTGATATTGCAGTTCTAAAAATTGAAGCAGATAACCTTCCGGCCATAGAAATTGGAAGCAGTCGGGAATTGAAGATAGGTGAATGGGTACTGGCAGTGGGTAATCCTTTCAATCTTACTTCCACAGTGACGGCAGGAATAGTTTCTGCAAAGGAACGACAGATCAACATTATGGGTGGTGAGTTTCCTTTGGAATCTTTTATCCAAACAGATGCTCCGATTAATCCCGGAAACTCCGGAGGAGCATTAGTTAATGTAAATGGTGAGTTGGTTGGGATTAATACGGCCATTTTGAGTAGAACAGGTTCCTACACTGGCTATGGTTTTGCTGTTCCTGTCGATATTGCTACAAAAATTGCAAATGATCTTATTCGGTATGGGGAAGTTCAAAAAGCAATTCCGGGGATAGAGATTAAAGAGATTTCCCCTGATTTATCTGAGGAAATGAATCTACAATCTTTAGATGGTGTCATTGTTTCTCATGTGATTAGAAATGGTGCTGCAGAAAAATCAGGAATGAAGGTAAATGATGTAATTGTAAAAATTGACGGAACTGAAATAACAGGAAAGGGCAGCTTTGAGGAGGCATTGTCTTACTACTATCCGGGCGATAAAATCAATGTAAGTTATAAAAGAGAAGGGAAACTTAATACGGTTCAATTGACCCTACAGAATCTATTGGGAGGGACTGGAGTTATCAAGAGATCCTTTTATGCTTCTGCATTATTGGGTGCGAAGCTTGAAACCATCAATGCCATCGAAATGGACCGATACGGTATACCCTACGGAGTCAAAATTTCTTCTATGACCAGAGGTTATCTCAATGATCTTGGGTTTGGAAATGGATTTATCATTACTGATATAAATGACCAACCGGCCAAAGATCCAGAAAAAGTAGGGAAGTTTCTTGAAGAATTTAGTGGGCAGTTAAGAGTGGAAGGTCTTACGCCGGCAGGGCGCTCTTTTGCACAATCCTATTCCGTTAGATAATCTACAAAAAAAAACATTCCGCCTATAAGCATTATTGTGGGTGGAATGTTTTTAATAGGAGTGTTGTCCCTCGTCTTTTAAATAACAATGTATGATTTGTGTTGCGATTTTTTTTGAGTTGAATTTTTCAGCCAAAGGAATTGTAAAAGGATAGGTTACCCTTTAAACAACTATCAGGTTTATGTTATTCAGTTTTTTGAAAGGGTTTCGCATAAGGTAGTCTGCCCAGCTTGTTTGTAGCGTGGTAGCTATCTAAGCCCGAGACCGTAATGCTACCTACCTTGTCTAAGGCAATAAACCCGTCTTCTTCAACAGCATTGGCTGCTACATATACCTCTTCAATACTGGCTACGATTAAAATTGTTTCATTGACGGCTAATGTGATTTTATCTTTTAGTACACAAGCTATTTTCAAGGGACTTAATTTCACAAATGGAGCTTTAAAATCATTCAGGAATTCTTCCTCCAATCCTGTGGCTTTAAATTCTGACTGGTCCCATCTTGCACTGCATTGGTGGGCTTCTTTGTAAAAATTTTCAGCTACGTGGTTTAAAGTGAAACAGCCATTTTGAAGGATGTTTTCCAATGTATGCCGTTCCACGGAATGGGGGCGGAATAAAACACCAACCGTAGCTGGGTTGGCTCCGATATGAAATACTTGACTAAATGGGGCTAAATTTGTTTTAGCATTTTCGGTATTAATGCTCCCAATAAGATTCAAACTTTTGTATCCACTCAGGCAGTTGACGAAATTTCTATTGAAGACTTTGCCTTTATTAATCAAGATGTCTTTTGTAAATCGCTTCATTATTCAGCTATGGCTTCTTCTATGCTGTCGCAGTATTTTATATCAAGGTTACGAATAATATTGCCGGGATTTTCCAGTGTAATTTGTTTTTTGGCTATCATAACCAGTTTCACAAACCATGCTTCTTTTGGTAAAATTTTCCTATGTGTTTTGATTCCATAAAAAAACACTTCTTTCTTCCATTCTAAAAAATACCATTCCATGCTGGGTTGGTGAAAAGCCCTTAAAGCTCTTTTGTCGAATATGAATTTGTTGTAGTTACCTTCTTTTACAATTTTAGTGATTTTGTTGAAAATAGCTTTAAAATCGGTAATTGGTACATAATCTACCAATAAAGTGCAGAGGATAATCCCTTTGGGTTTATTGGTTTCAACCCTAGCATATTCTTCGTCTATAGCAATTTTGAAATCTTGCAATTCCTGTTTATTCAAGGTGTCAGTCATAATCATTCTTGTTCTGCTTCATTACCTTATTATACAGGCAATGTAAATAATTGATTAATGAAAAGAGCTTTTTCTATTGTTTTTCTCCTCTTCAACAAACTGTTTGAAATTCTCTAAGTCATCTTCAAGCTTAACTGCATAATTTATGGTTGTTTTCATCAGGTCTTGTTGGGCTGAAATTTGCTCTTTCAATCGGGATAATTCTTGGTTGATTTTTTTTAGCTTATCCTCATATTCTTGCTTTAATAGCTCTTTTTCAAGCTTGGCTTTTTTTAATTCTGCTTTAAAAATTAGATATGATTCCGGTGGAGTCCTCATTACTTAACTGATTTAAATACGAAGGCAATCCTTGCCTATCTGCTCTATTTTTTCCATTGAAGGGGGTAATTATTTAATTGCCGATATGCCACCATCCACCTTAATTACCTGCCCGGTAACCCAAGAAGATTGATCAGATAGTAAAAATATTGTAGCGGCAGCAATATCTGTAGCTTTCCCAAACCGGCCAAGGGGATGCCTTTTATCAGCAGTATTTCGTTTGTCATCCGTAGAAAGCAAAACCTTTGCTAAAGGAGTGTCGGTAAGTGATGGTGCAATGGCATTGACGCGAATACCAAAATTGGCCCATTCGGCTGCGAGAGACCGAGTAAGCCCTTCTATGGCCCCTTTTGCCCCGGCAATGGAGCTGTGAAAACCCAAGCCGGTCTGTACTGCAATGCTACTATATAGCACAACAGAGGCAGTTTTCGATTTTTTCAATGAATTCTCTAAAAACTGTAACGTTTTTATTGCTCCAAGGTAATTGACCTCCAGGTCATGTCTGAAGTCATCGATTGTTAGCCTTTTGAATGGTTTTAAATTGATTGTCCCTGGGCAATAAACCAATCCATGAATTTCTTCAGGTACATTGGGTATTGCTTCAAAATCTTCTAAAACATCAAAGTGGTGTTCTCCTGAAAATGACCTTGAGAAAGCATATACCTCGGCACCTTTTTGGTTGAGACTTTCCACCACTTTTTTACCAATTCCACTTTTACCACCGATGATGATAATCTTCTTTCCCTTCATATACTTACACAATGTTTACTAAGTAGAATTAATTAGTAGCCAAATTGTTTAATATTTTTCCTGGTAAAATGGGGAGGTATAAAAAAAAGCTGTTATTTTTTTAGAAATAACAGCTTTAAATACAGTTAATTATAAGGTTAAAAGGAGATTACCTTGATAGAGAAATGTATTTGAGGAATTCGGTTCTTTTTTGATTGTCATTTTCAAACTTCCCGCTATAAAAAGAGGTGACAGTACTGCTGCTAGTGTCTCGTACGCCTCTGCTGGATACGCACATATGGTCTGCGTCCATAATTACAGCTACATCATCTGTCCCTAAAGCTTTTTTTAGTTCATTACCAATTTGGACAGTAAGCCTTTCTTGAACCTGAGGCCTTTTGGCAAAATATTGAACAATTCTATTTATTTTAGACAATCCGATTACACTGCCATTAGAAATATAAGCCACATGTGCTTTTCCATAAATAGGTACAAAATGATGTTCACAGTGGGAGAAAAAGGTAATGTCTTTCTCTACCAGCATTTCATTGTACTTGTATTTATTTTCAAATAGTTTTACCTCTGGTTTGTTTTTTGGGTCCAGTCCTGAAAAAACTTCTTTCACAAACATTTTAGCTACTCTTTTTGGAGTGCCTTTCAAGCTATCGTCTTTCAGGTCCATGCCAAGAATATTCATGATTTCTTTAAAATGTTTTTCAATCAATTCCATTTTCAGATCATCATCCATCTCAAAAGCATCTTCCCGCAATGGAGTGTCATGGGAAGAAGAAATATGGTCATCTCCTATGTCGTCAATGGCTTGATTGAGATCAATCCCCGCTGAATTCAACAAAGTTTCTTTCTGTTTCATATAATCGAATTGTTAAGTCGTATTTTAATTCAATTTTCTCTCTCAAAATATTCCAAATAACCACAGCAATGTTTTCTGCAGTTGGATTAAGGTTCTTGAATTCATCGACATCTAAATTTAAATTTTTGTGATCAAACTTTTTCGTAACATTTTCTTTAATTACATCCTTCAATAACTTCATGTCATAGACATAGCCTGTTTCAGGATCTATTGGACCTGTAAGCTTTACTTCCAGGTCATAATTGTGGCCATGGTAACTGGGATTATTACATTTTCCGAAAACTGCATCATTTTTTTCCGCTGACCACTGTGGGTTGTGAAGCCTATGGGCAGCATTAAAGTGCTCTTTTCTATAAATGGCTATTTTCATAAATTGTTTAACAGAATACCTGTATAATTGTTTTTTTTATGTTTCTATACCCACGAGGATAAAGAAATCGTAAAGTTTCTAGCTTTTATTAATTGGCCTACATTTAATTTCTAGCCCATTTTACCTTTTTCAACCGAAAGAACAAATATTTAGGGCGAATCGGTTCAAAATTAATCAAATTAAGGTTAAAGTGAGTCCTGGCGTTCGGTTAGATTGATCATTTAATTTTCTCCTCCGGGGTTTTTGTTTAGGTATATTGTCAACTTATTGACTCCAAGTGTTATTAGTTCATTTGATTAAAAAAGGAGTGAAAATGATCAAAATAGATATTTCTGGAATTGCTTTTTCCCTCTTTTGTATTGGGGTTGCCCAAAGTAAACCAGCAATTTTTTTGCCATTTGGGAATTATTTTGATGTTAAATTGACTTATATTGTAGTGGTTTATTGAGATTTATCCTTTTAATCTTGCATTTGCATGTATAAGATTTCTTATGATTAAAATAATTGCCTTTACAATTTTTATAGTATTTCCGGTTTTTGCCATTGAGATGCAACCTTCCCTTTTTGTCAATACAATTCCAATGGAAAAAGATGGGACTATGGCAATTGGCGAAAATGTAGAAAATCTATGGGAGAAAGTGGGGGATAAACACCCATTGCTTAAGAAGGAAGTCTTGACCATGGCCTATGAAGGTTATTCGAAAATGATTGACGAGGGTTTGATTGAAGAAGGAAAACCATTGACAATAATCGATTTTGATTTGCCCTCCTATGAACAAAGGCTTTGGGTAATTGATTTTGATAATCAAACCTTGGAATATGCTTCTCTTGTGGCCCATGGAAGGAATTCGGGTGGTTTGCATGCTGAAAAATTTTCGAATATACCGGAAAGCTATATGAGTAGTCTAGGGTTTTACCTAACAGGTGAAACATATGTTGGGAAACATGGGAAATCTCTGCGGTTGGATGGAATGGAAAAAGGGATTAACGACAATGCTAGGGCAAGAGCCATTGTGATACATGCTGCTGATTATGCTGAAAATTCATTCGTTAAACGGCATGGAAGGCTTGGTAGAAGTTTAGGTTGTCCGGCTTTACCTTCTGATAATTTTGAAGCTATCATTGAATTGATAAAAGAAAAAAGTTGCTTATTTGTCCATGCTAGCGAACCTCAATATAGAAGGCAATCTGTTTTTATCAAAGAATGGGCCTCAAGCTAATTTCTCCTAATGAATTTTTATTGATTTGTTATCGGTTTTCGCATTAACTTATAGAGCTCATCATCTCTTTCATAAATATCTTTCCTTACTTGTTCCTTTTTTCTGCTATCTGTCCAAAAGGTTAGATAGAGAATAATCACAGGTATTTTTCTTGTTAAGCTAACAGTTCGCTCTTTATTGTCTGAAAGTGCTTCTTTTATTAAATCATCTGTCCATTTTTCTTGGTCGGAAAGTAATAATTTGGCTAGGTCTACGGGACGTTCTATACGTATACAGCCAGAACTTAAAGCCCTGTCTTCTTTTGAAAAGAGCGACCTTGAGGGCGTGTCATGAATGTAAACATTGTGCTTATTGGGAAACATAAACTTTACCCTGCCAAGGGCGTTGGATGGTCCTGGGTCTTGTCTTACCATGTATTTAAAATTATCTCCATTAACCGTGCGCCAATTGATTGAAGATGGGGAGATTTCTTTTCCTGAAAAATCAAGAATACGCATGTTTTTTGATTGAAGGTAATTAGGATTTTCCTTTACCGCAGGGATTACATCATTTTTCAATATAGTAGGAGGAACTGTCCAAGTAGGACTAAAGACCAAATAACTCATAGTCCCATTGAAAACGGGAGTTTTTCTGTAGGTTTTCCCTACAATGGCATTGGAATGAAGTAAGGTGTCTTTTTTATTGATGTAATCCAATGAATAGTTGGCGATATTGACCAATATAAATTCCTGTACAGTTGTGTCGGGAAGCCATCTTAACCTTTCCATATTGACACTTACCTGCTTGATAAGTTCTTGAGGGGATTTGTTCAATGCTTCTATCGTGGCCTTTCCGAGTACCCCGTCCGGATGAAGCCCATTTCTTTCTTGGAAGGTTCTAACACCTTGAAGCATTAGGGAGTCGAAAATATTTTCTTCTCCAGATGAAAGAGGATAAGGCTTTAGGTCTTTCCACAATTGCAACCTTTTCCGAATGGAGGGGATCAATTCATTTTCTTGAAGAGGCTCAATTGATTCTTTCGGAGATATCTTTTGCCAGTTTTTTCCGGAGATAAGTTTTTCTAGCTCCAAATATTTTTTCATGGATTGCCTCATGCGTGGATAAATAGCAAATTTTGGCTGCAAGCTGAAAAGTTGTTTTTTTACGTTATTTTCTGATACAGCCAAGTAGAGTTTTTCTATTACTTTGGGTTCATTTCCTTTCTGCAAGATTTCCCAAGTGTTGTGGAGGTGTTCCGGATGGACTTTCCCTCCGAAAATATGGTTGGCATATAGGATAAATGCATCACTAAGTAAAAAATCTACCTTGGCCAATTCAAAGGGAGTTAAGGGAATTCCTGAAAAATATTTTTCAAAAAAAGAGTTAAGGCCTTCTAGGTGGTAATCTTCCGGTAGTAAGCCATCAAAAGATGCATTTTGAATAAGGTGTCGCAATTCCAGAGCATTGCAAGTCAATTGTTGATTTTCTGACCACCCCGGTATGAAAGACCTTTCAGTATAAAAAGAAATTAGCGCTGTTCTCGAGTGTAATGGGTACTGATCAAAAGCAATGTTAAAGTATGTACTGTCTCCTTCGATAAGTGTTCTAATCTGCCCACTTACCAATTGGTTTTGGGAAAAGGCATTGATGCTCAAACAAAGCATTAGCCCAAACCAAAATAAAAAGAAGTACCACTTAGCTTTCTTCATTGCAAAGAATAATTTTTATAATTATTTCCTATTGTCCATGCATCTTTTAGCATGGCTAGAAATTCATCCATTTTATCCAGAGGGACCATATTTGGACCGTCACTTAAAGCAACTGACGGGTTGGGGTGAGTTTCTATAAAGAACCCGTCCACACCTGCAGCAGCAGCTGCCCTTGCAAGATAAGGAGCCATCTGTCTCTGTCCTCCACTGCTTCCTTTATTTGCGCCAGGCTGCTGAACACTGTGAGTTACATCAAAAACTACAGGAGCAAACTGGCGCATTATAGGTAATGCTCGCATGTCAACTACAAGGTTATGGTAGCCTAGCGAGAATCCTCTTTCTGTAAGGGCCACGTTGTTGTTACCTGTGGATCGAATTTTATCCACCGCATATTGCATGTCTTCAGGAGCCATAAATTGACCCCGTTTAATCTTGATGGCTTTACCGGTTTTTCCTGCTGCTATTAGTAAGTCGGTTTGCCTGCAGAGAAATGCCGGGATTTGCAATACATCTACTACCTCAGCTACCGCTTCCACTTGATAACTTTCATGTATGTCTGTGACCAAAGGAACGTCAAGGGTTTGGCCAACCATTTCCAATACTTGTAAAGATTTTTCAAACCCAATGCCTCTAAATGATTCTGTAGAGGTTCGGTTAGCCTTGTCGAAGGAGGCTTTAAATACATAGCCAAAGCCATGCTTTTCTGACAAGGTTTTTATTTTAGTGCCAATTTCCAGACATATTTCCGGACTTTCCACCGCACAGGGCCCTGAAAATAATACAGGTTGATTTCCACCTAGTTTTAAGTTTCCATTTATGGTCATCTCTTGTTGGCTAATTTTCATTCTTAAGTTTTTTTTGGTCAATTAATTTGCGGTAGAGGTAATGGATGAAGGAAGGTTTTCATTGGCATAAAGGATTAAATCTGCCAGTTCCCTAAAAGCTCCTTCGCCACCTTTTTTTAAAGTAACATAATCCACCTTGTCCTTGATGTAGAAGATGGCATCTGCCGGAGCTGCAGAAAAGCCTGCATGGCTCAGTAATTCCATGTCAATTATATCATCTCCAATATAAGCAACTTGATTGGTTTTCAAACCCATTTCTGTGATAATGGATAGTAATGTGGGCCATTTATCATTTACTCCATGTAAGTGAAAATCTACTCCCATTTGTTCACAACGGATTTTCGATACGGACACGTCTCTACCGGTAATAATCCCGGTTTTGATACCGGATTCACGAAGAAAACGGATGATTTGCCCATCCTTAACTTGAAACCTCTTGTATTCCATTCCGTTGTCATCCAATACTATGCCCCCATCTGTCAAAACACCATCCAGATCTGTAACAATAAGTTTAATGTCTTTAGCTTTAGAAAGGACTTCTTTATAATTTATATTGAAGTGATTCATTTCCTATTTTTTTTCCATTGTATTGAGTACAGGTCTAGCCTTCGTTGTTCAAGGTTTCGAACACTTCCTGTTTTACGCAATTTGGTTAACAAGGCCAAGTCTACATCCGCCACGATCGTAGTTTCTGTATTCAGAGAAGCTTCACCTATAATTGCATCATGAGGGAATGAAAAATCAGACGGTGAATATATGGCTGCTTGGGAATGCTGAATGTCCATGTTTTCTACCCTAGGGAGATTTCCCACAGAACCGGTTATGGCCACATAACATTCATTTTCGATAGCTCTTGCCTTGGCACAAGTGCTTACCCTGAGGTACGCATTTTTTGTATCTGTCCAAAATGGAACAAAAAGAATGTCCATTTCTTTTTCAGCCAAAATCCGTCCTAACTCTGGGAATTCTACATCGTAACAGATGAGTATACCAACTTTTCCGGCATCTGTGTCAAAAACGCTGATACCATTCCCTCCTTGTAGCCCCCAGTAAGATTGTTCGTCCGGTGTAATATGGAGCTTGTATTGCTTGTCCATGGTGCCATCTCTTCTGCATAAATAACTGACATTTCGAAGTTTTTTTCCATCGTATTCAGGCATGCTACCAGCAATGATATTTACATTGTATGACAGGGCAAGATCCCGCATCCGGTTAATGATCTCTTCCGTGTAATCCGCCAAATTTCTGATGGCTTCTGAAGCGTCCATTTTATTAAATCCTGCCAGAAGCGGCGCATTAAAAAACTCCGGGAATAAGCAAAAATCAGATTGGTAATCAGATACCGTGTCTACAAAAAACTCTACTTGCTGCATGAGGTCGTCAACATCATTAAATCGCCTCATTTTCCATTGTACAAGACCTAGTCTAACAATTGTTTTTTTATTGCCAATGAGCTTTTCTTCTTTTTCGTAGTAGATATTGATCCACTCAAGTAGTGTTGCATAAGCCCTCGAGTCGGTATCTTCGGGTAAATATTTTGTGATTACTTTTCTTACGTGAAATTCGTTGGCAAGCTGAAAGGAAAGAACCGGATCAAAAATTTCCTTATTCTTTACTAATTCTATGTATTTTCGAGGAGACATTTTATCAGCGAATTTGCTGTATCCGGGAATTCTTCCACCTGCAATAATTGACCTTAAATTTAGGTTTTCACATAGCTCCTTACGGGCATCATACAGTCTTCTTCCTAATCTTAATCCTCTGTATTCTTTATCTACGAAAACATCGGTACCATAAAGCGTGTCTCCGTTATCATCATGGGTGTCAAACTTGCCGTAGCCAATGATCTGCTCATAGGAGTGATTATCCCCGTATTTAGAATAATCAACAATGATACTTAGGGCCACTGCTACGATCTTTCCATTATCTTCTAGGCAGATTTGACCTTCCGGAAAAGCATTGAGTTGGTTTTCAAATTCTTCCTTGGTCCAAGACATGGCTTCGGTTTTGTAAGTAGAAACCATTATTTCCCGGATGTCATTAAAATCAGAATGTTTGATATTTCTGAGTTTTAGTCTATGTTCGAGTTCTTCGTTTTGTTTACTCATGGCATGAAATTAGCAACAAATGTACCTAAATTGTAGGCTTTTTATGGAATGGAATAGGAAATTTAACTATTTGCCTCAAAGAGTGTTTGTTAATGAATTTTTTTGCAAGATTTCTTGATTAATTTTCCGTAGATTACCAGGGTTTACTTGTAAATTAAAGATAAATTTTATGTTTGAATTTATACAAGATATTAAGAATGGAGATTTTACAGAACTATTCAAAAAAATAAACGAAATTCTCGATTTTAAAATTATTATGGTCGGAGAAACTAGGTTGACCATAGGGTTATTTTTAGGTTTAACCGTATCCATAGTCTTGGTTTTTGTAATATCCGAACTGGCTAGAAGGTTTCTTGCTAATAAAGTTTTGGCCAGATATAAAATTGAAGTTGGCATTCGTCAATCCATTGCATCTTTCTTCAAGTACCTGCTTATCATCATCGGTTTAATAACTATTTTGCAGAATAGTAATGTGGACCTGAGTGCCTTAGGAATTTTAGCCGGGGCAATCGGCGTAGGGATTGGATTTGGACTACAAAATATCACAAATAATTTCATAAGTGGTTTGATCATTCTTTTGGAGAGACCAATTAAAGTAGGAGACAGGATAGAAGTCGATGAAGTATATGGAGATGTCGAAAAAATATCTACCAGATCCACTACCATACTTACCAATGATAATATTTCTATTATTGTTCCGAATAGTCAATTTATTGATAATTCTGTTATCAATTGGTCACACAATGACAGTAATATAAGGTTTAATATTCCTGTAGGTGTATCCTATAAAGAGGACCCTGAAAAAATTAGACGGATTCTTTTGGAAGTGGTGAAAGAATATCCGGGTGTATTGACCAAACCGCAGCCCGATGTGCTTTTTGATAAATACAATGATAGTAGTATTGATTTTAATTTGAGGGTTTGGACCACTGAATATACCAACAAACCAAATGTATTGAAAAGTCAGCTGTACTATGCAATCTTTAAAAAATTTAAGGAAGAGAACATTGAGATTCCTTTCCCTCAGAGAGATTTACATATACGCTCAGGCTTGGACAAAATTGCAACAAAGTAATTTTTTTATTGTAGCTTTCTATATTATCTTTAGGGGGTTTATAGCCAAGAGGTTAATGGCGAGAGATTAGGTTTAGCGTAAGATGAGCAAGAAAATATTTTTTATTACATTTTTTTTAACGTGTATTTTACTACAAACATTTGGTCAAGGGTTTAACAAGTACAGAAGAGAGGAATTATGGTCTTTTTCTCTACAAGGTGGCCCATCCCAGTACTTTGGAGACCTTTATGCATTATGGCAATACAAGGAAGGTGTACAACCGGATTATTACGCAGGGTTTAGTGCAAGGTATACCTTCGGTACCAATCTGAAAGTCAGAGGAGATCTAGGGTATTACCAAATTTCCGGTCAAGATGATCATGCTGATCCTAAAAGTGGTAGAGTACCTAGGAACTTAAATTTCCGCAGTAAAAATTGGGAGACAGCAATCTTGATAGAGTACTACTTAAAACCAGTGAAAAAATACAATATCAATAGAGACTTTTTTAATCCCTATGTCTTTTTAGGCTTGGGAGCCTCTACCATTGATCCATACACTAATTATAAAGATAATTGGGTGGCATTGCGACCATTGCGAACTGAAAATGAACTTTATAATAACGTGGTTGTGATCATGCCTATGGGGATTGGTTTAAAATTCAAGGCAAATTTATATTTGGATTTATTCATTGAAGGTAATTATAGGTTTACATTTTCAGATTATTTGGATGATGTCAGTGCTTTTGATATTTCCGGTTTTTATGAAGAGTTGATCGAAGATTATATTTCCGGAGAAAACCCTGATAGGCTTCGGCTTTCAGTTAGGCAAGAACGATTTTTACTTCCAAATGGAGAACCAAATATAGAGTTGATCAGGAATACTCAAGGAAGTGCAAGAAGAGGCAGTGGTGACCCAAGGCTAAATGAGCCGGGAGCCCGATATGATGGGTATTTTACCTTAAGTGCAGGAGCTGAAATTAATTTTTCATACGGATTTTGGAGAAACTGGATTTTTCAAAGAAGGGGAAGAGTTTTTAGAAATTGGTAGATTTGACCACGATATTATTTTTTAATTAAAAAGTGATTTATATATAGTTATCCATATTCGAAATGAATAGGGATATTTTTTATACTTTTGGAATTGAATTGACCAATAATTTTACAATTACTGAAAATGTCTGATTATAATTTTCGCGCCATTGAAAAAAAATGGCAGGACCGCTGGGAGCAAACCGGAATTTTCAATGCTAGTCCGGAAACAAATAAACCCAAGTTTTATTCTTTGGATATGTTTCCGTATCCTTCTGGAGCAGGACTTCACGTAGGCCATCCATTAGGTTACATTGCCTCTGATATTGTAACACGTTACAAAAGATTGAAAGGATTCAATGTATTGCATCCAATGGGCTACGATTCATTTGGTCTTCCGGCAGAGCAATATGCGATTCAGACAGGTCAACATCCTGCAATTACCACTGAAGAAAATATTAAAAGGTATACCGAACAACTCAAGAACATAGGATTTGCCTTTGATTGGAGTAAAGAAGTAAGAACCTCTGATCCTGAATATTATCGATGGACACAGTGGATATTTATGCAGCTTTTTGAAAGCTATTATGACATGGCAGCTGATAAGGCCATGCCAATAGCTCATCTTGTATCAATCTTTGAAAAAGAAGGAAACAAGGGAGTTAAAGCAGCTTGTGATGAGGATACTGAGATTTTTAGTGCTGAGGATTGGGCGGAGTATTCAACAGAGAAAAAACAAAGAGTATTATTAAGGTATAGGCTTACTTATTTGGCAGAGACCACTGTCAATTGGTGTGCGGCATTGGGTACGGTGCTTTCTAATGATGAGGTCAAGGATGGTTTCTCTGAAAGAGGAGGGCATCCCGTAGAAAGAAAACGTATGATGCAATGGAGTATGCGAATTACCGCCTATGCTGAAAGATTACTGAATGGTTTGGAAAGTTTAGATTGGCCAGACCCTGTTAAGGAAATGCAAAGGAACTGGATAGGTAGATCTTTGGGTGCAGAAATGGTATTTGATGTAGAAGGTCAAAACGAAAAAATCAAAGTCTTTACCACAAGGATTGACACCATATATGGAGTGACTTATTTGGCATTAGCTCCGGAGCATGAATTGGTAGAAAAGTTAATTACAGAAGACCAAAGAGAAATAGCAGTCAGTTATGTTGCGCAGGCCAAGAACAGGTCTGAAAGGGATAGAATGGCTGATGTCAAGACTATTTCCGGTGCTTTTACAGGTAGTTATGCAAAAAACCCATTTAATGGGGAAAGTATTCCTATTTGGATTGCTGATTATGTATTGGCGGGGTATGGAACCGGGGCAGTTATGGCTGTGCCATCCCATGATGAGCGTGATTATAATTTTGCCAACCATTTTGGATTGGAAAAAAGACAAGTAATTGAAGGGGACATGTCAGAGGGGTCTTTTCCCGGAAAGGGAGGAACCATAATGAATTCAGGCTTCATTAGCGGATTAAAAATGCAAGAGGCTATGGACAAGGCCATTGCGTTTCTCGAAGAGAAAGGGATAGGGAAGGGGAAAATCCAATATAAAATGAGGGATGCTATTTTTACCCGCCAACGCTATTGGGGTGAGCCACTTCCCGTTTATTTTAAAAATGATTTACCCTATTTGGTAGATGAACGTGATTTGCCATTGCCACTTCCTGAAGTGGATAAATACTTACCTACAGAAGATGGAGCTCCACCACTTGGAAGAGCCAAGGACTGGACTTACAAGACTGAAGAAGGAACTTTTCCATTAGAAATGAGCACCATGCCGGGATGGGCAGGGTCTAGCTGGTATTTTTTTAGATACATGGATGCTCAAAATAAGGAGGAATTTGTAAGTAAATCAGCTGCAAATTATTGGGGATCGGTGGACTTGTACATCGGAGGAGCTGAACATGCTACAGGACATTTGTTGTATTCTAGATTTTGGACTAAGTTTTTATTTGACAGGGGTTTGGTTCCTATAGAAGAGCCTTTCCAAAAAATGATCAACCAGGGGATGATCCAAGGTAGGTCTAATTTTGTTTACCGTAAAAAAGGCACCAACATCTTTGTGAGCCATGGGTTGATAGGTGAGCATGAGGTAAGTCCAATGCATGTAGATGTTAATATCGTTTACAATGATCAGCTGGATATAGAGGCGTTCCGAAATTGGAGACCTGATTTGAAAGATGCTGAATTTATTTTGGAAGATGGTAAATACAATTGTGGGGCTGAGGTTGAAAAAATGTCAAAGTCCAAATACAATGTAGTCAACCCTGATGATGTCATTGAAAGTTACGGAGCAGATACTTTAAGATTGTACGAAATGTTCTTGGGGCCTTTGGAGCAATTCAAGCCTTGGAACACCAATGGGATCGATGGTGTATTTAAATTCTTGAAAAAATTGTGGAGGTTGTTTCATGATAAAGATGGCAAATGGAATGTGTCCGACAAACCGGCTTCTAAAGAGGCGTTAAAATCTTTGCACAAAACCATGAAAAAAGTGGAGGAGGATATTGAAAGACATGCGTTCAATACTTCAGTTTCTTCCTTTATGATTTGTGTCAACGAATTGTCAGCCTTGAAGTGTAACAATAGAGAGGTTTTGGAACCTCTATTGATTGTATTGTCACCCTACGCACCTCATATTTCAGAAGAATTATGGGAGCTTTTAGGTCATGAGCAATCTATTATCCATGCCCAATTTCCCATTGCAGAAGAGAAATACCTAACTGAGGATAGCCATCAATACCCTGTTTCCATTAATGGTAAAATGAGGGCTAAAATTGAGCTTTCATTAAGTTTGTCAAAACAGGAAATTGAAGAAGCCGCCTTACAAGATGAGCAAATTCAAAAATGGACCAAAGGACAGCAGCCTAAAAAAGTCATCGTTGTTCCGGGAAAAATTGTAAATATTGTATTGTAAGTGTAAAAAAAGAAACCCATTTTGTTTTATAATGGGTTTCTTTTTGTTTTATTGCCTTTAAAATCAAGGTGGTCGTAATGATTTTGACTTGTATGTTATATATAAGTAATGCGGAAAAAGAAATTTAAGCTTTGCCTTGAGCTATCGGAGAATTTGATCAAGTTATTGAGTAGGAAATCCACCGGTAAGACCATGCAGTTGAGAAGAATGATTGTCGAATCATGAAATGGAAATAAAAGGGGATTCATAGAATCAAAAGTGATTAAATGTGATATTCCCCAATCTATTTGGTAAATTTGAGACATGAATATAGGGGATAAAGTTAGGTTGTTGCATGGGAAAGAGGAAGGTATAATTACCAAACTTTCTTCTGGAGGCCAAGTTGAAATTGAAATTGAGGATGGATTTAGAATTCCTGCTCTCAAATCAGAGGTAGTGGTTATCAATGAGGCTGAAGAGGCTTATTTTGATACCAAGCCAAAGAAAACATCAGGGTTTCAGTCAAGTCTTCCAAAAAGCGACCCTGCAGTTTCTGAAGAGGGGGTTTTTATAGCCTATGTCCCTTACAATGATCAGGTTTACGACATGGTTCTTATCAATAACCATTCCAAGGATTGTCTTTTTTCTTTTGACGAACATCAGCAAAACAATGCGAAAAATATGGGAGCGGGTGTAGTGAAAGGAAAGTCATTTACTAAGTTAGGAGAAAAATTGCTTCCTGATTTCGAACAGTGGCCACCTTTCAGTGTAATGATGGCCTTTTTAAATAAACGATTTGATAAACAACAACCCGTACAGGTAAGAAATATAAAACTAAAAGCTTCCTCATTTTTTAAAAATAAAGGGAAAGCACCATTAATAAATAAAGAAGCTTATTTTTTTAGGTTAGACAATGCCGTTAAAACATTGAACATTAATCAATTGAATAAGGAGCTTAATCCTAGTCCCCAAGATGTTTATCCGGTGGCAAAGGTGAAAAGGCCTCCAGCTTCCATTGACTTACATATAGATAAATTGACAAAAGACCATGACCTGATGAGTAATGGTGAAATGTTACAATTGCAGATGAAAACGTTTGAAACGAATCTCAATGACGCCATTGCCTCGGGAATGGATGAAATTGTTTTTATTCATGGCATTGGGAATGGAGTTTTGAGAAAAAACATACACAAGTATTTAAGTCAATTGCAAGGGATTAAATACTTTAAAGACAGTCAGAAGACTAATTTTGGATATGGAGCTACAACTGTAAAAATAAATGAATAGCAATGGAAGCATCTACCTTACCCTTGGTTTTACATGTTTTTGACAAGCACTACGATGCCGGGAAGGTATTGTTTGAAGAACTTTCAAAAAAAATGAAGTCCAAAAAAGCCATTGAGCTAGAGGCGCATTTGGATTTTTTTAGCGTATATATTCAGTTATTGGAAAGGGTTCATTTCAATAAGAAAAAAAAGATTGGCAAAATATTTTCACCTTTCAAACCCTTGCAAAAAAATCTTCGAAAAGTTAAGCATATTCGTCTAATTGAAGAGGGGTTTATAAACCATATGCTGGCAGAAAAAGGCCATTATTCAGATTATGGGAAGCTTATCTCTTCTGATAAAGATAGGGTTTATACCGAGGTTTACGAACTAATTCTTTCTGTTCCTCTACACCAATGGGAAAACCTTTATAGGGACATATATAAATTTTCTCAGGGGATGTCAATCTTGAATATTAATACTGCAATCAATCAGATAATTAACGAAGAGATTGATTATTTTTATTTTGGAACAAAGACTAAGCTTGACGCGCAAACTATTAGCGATATTTACAAAGGCTTGAAAAAAGTTACCGCCCTCGAAAAAATCAGGTTATCCATAGGCTTGAATTCAGTCTTTACACATGTCGTTCATCAAGAAATCGACACCCTTTCCAAGAAAATGGACACATGGTATAAAAATCAGCTTCTTCTCCAACATTTGGGCAGCCATTTGGGCAAGAAGGAAGATGTAAGTAAAAAATACCAGCCGGTACTTACGCTTCTACAAAAGAATCACAAAGAGTTAACACTTGCTATTGATACCAAGTGTCAACAGTTATTTACAAAAATGCTTCATTAAAGTTTATCCATTGCTTGAGCAAGGTCATTTTTTAAATCTTCAGCATCTTCTATTCCTACACTTAACCTGATCAAAGAATCAGATAAACCTACTTTTTCCCTTTCAGATTTTGGAATACTAGCGTGGGTCATTGTAGCAGGGTGTCCACATAGTGATTCAACACCTCCCAAAGATTCTGCCAATACAAAAATTCTAAAATTTTCCAAAACCTTTATGGCGTCCTCAATATTGTTACCTTTCAAGGTGAAAGATAGCATCCCTCCAAAATCATTCATTTGGGCTTTGGCTATGCCATGATTTGGGTGATCTTCAAATCCCGGCCAAAAAACCTTTTCAACTTTAGGGTGATTTTTCAGATAGGCTGCAATGGTCTTTCCGTTTTGACAATGTCTTTCCATCCTAAGGTGCAGCGTTTTAATTCCTCTCAAAACTAAAAAGCAATCTTGAGGACCCGGAACTGCTCCACAAGAATTTTGAATAAAGGCCAAATCCTCTGCAAGTTTTTTGTCCTTTACCACAATGGCCCCCATGACCACGTCTGAATGTCCGGCAAGGTATTTTGTAACAGAATGCATGACAAGGTCAGCACCTAGATCCAGCGGGCTTTGCAAAAAGGGTGTTGCAAAGGTATTGTCCACCCCTAATAATAAATGATTGCTTTTGGCAATGCCTGCCAAGGCTTGAATATCAATAATATTCATCATCGGATTCGTAGGTGTTTCGGCCCATATCATTTTGGTGTTTTCATTGATATAGGTGAGTATTTCCTCCGGTTTTTCCATATTGACAAAATGAAATTTTATCCCATATTTGGAAAACACCTTGGTGAAGATTCTATAAGTCCCACCATATAAATCATTGGTACTAATGACCTCGTCACCAGGTTTCAAAAGTTTAAGTATACAATCTATAGCGGCCATGCCGGAGGAAAAGCATAAGCCATGTTGCCCATTTTCCAAGGCAGCCAAATTTTGTTCCAAGGCTTGCCTCGTAGGGTTCTGGGTCCTCGAATATTCAAAACCTTTGTGATCTCCGGGAGATTTTTGAACATAGGTAGAAGTTTGGAAAATAGGGGTCATAATTGCCCCTGTACCGATGTCCGGTTTTATCCCTGCGTGAATGGCTTTTGTAGCAAATTTCATAAAGTTGTTTTATATAATTTAATCGACCTGACGAGACAAATTTCTAATTAAGCCTATGTCTGGTTAAATATTAGTCAAAATTATTTCTAGTTTTGTTCAAAGATGAATAAAAAACCGCCTATTTTCAAGCATTTAAGAAATATCTATAACCAAAGCCCATGGGTACTTGTAACTGTCTTGTGGGTGAGCATCCTCCCCTCCATAGGTGCCATAATTCTTGGAAACTGGATTTATAGCCATTGGTCTGAAATAAATTTGTCTCCAATAATTAAGCCAGAAATTGTTTTGATTTATTGTATTTCAGGCACCTTTCTGATGGGCTTGGCCTTGGTCCCTACCACTTTCTTTGCTGTAATTTCCGGATATGTATTTGGTTGGCAAACTTTTCCCTATTTGGTTTTGGCATATACACTAGCTAGTGCAGTAGGCTACTATTTAGGTAGAATTTTGGAGAAAGATAGTCTTGATTTGCTTTTGGCACCTTACCCAAAAGCCAAGAAGCTTATTTCAGAGAAAAAAGGCCAAATGGGAAGTTTAATATTTTTTGTTAGAATTAGCCCTGTCATCCCTTTTGCGATCTCAAATTTGGTGTTTGCCATGCTGAGAACAGGGATAAAGCGGGTCTTGTGGTTTGGGTTTTTGGGTATGCTTCCCAGAACCTTGCTAGCATTTTCTTCCGGGGCTTTGGCCGGTAGTTTACAAGAAGCCCTTACTACCAAATCGCCAATTTGGCAATATGTACTTATAGTGGCGCTATTGGTTGTAAGCTTGGTTGGGATTTATACTTTTTTTACCAAGTCAGCTTCAAAGAATTGAATTTACATTTCTATTCTTCTAACAGTAAAACCTTGGCTTTTTAATAGGTTGATTAACCCCTTTGGACCTGCCAAATGGCCTGCTCCAACTGCAAAAAAAGCTGTGCCATTTTCCATTATTTGGGTCATGGGTTTCATCCATTTTTGGTTTCTTTCATAAAGAAATTCGTCTTGATAATCTTTGTATTCCGGACTCTCTGCGACCATCTGTAATAAGTCGGTAATTTTTTCTTCTTTGTAAGCATTGATAAGCTTGCGGAACTCAGCTTGACCTTTTTCTATGTCCTTAATATAAGCATAGAAGCTTTCGTACTGATTGCTTAATGGGATAAGGTCAAAGAATGACATTTGTTCTTCAACAGTTTCTAATCCAAGGATTTCTTTGTTTTCGGTATTTGCCAATGCCATTAATTCCATCTCTAGAGACATGGTTTCACATTCTAGGAGGTTGTTGTACAAAAGCGACATCAATACCATAGGACGCATTTCTTTTAGCATATCCATGTCCATTCCTGTCCTTTCTTTTATATAGGTATGAATTGTTAGATAAGCTTCTTCAGAAAGAAAATCCGTAATTTTTTGTCCCTCTTTATTGTAAAGATTCTGTTGCATAGACACTTGAAGTTGAGGGTCGTCCATGTCAATTTCTAGAACAAGATAGTCAGACATAGCTAACTTATCAGCTATCTTTTCATTAATAACAAAATCCTCTTGGCAAATTAGGTGAATAGTCCCGAAAAGGTAAGAAGGTGCTGTGGAATCAGCACCGTATATTTCCCAAAAAACTCCTTCTTCTTGGCTAAAAGCAGAAATTGACCCAAGGGAAAATAGACAAATGAAAAAAATATTCTTGAACATTACCCACAAAATTTATCCGCTAAATGTATTGTCTAAGCGGCGATCGGCTGATTTTATGTTTTCAAACTCCAAAAACTGCTCCCAAAACGGCTCTTCAGGTAAGGCTGCTCTTAAGAATAATTTTTCCTTTTTGATGGGGTGTATAAAAACCAAATGAAATGCATGGAGGTTTATGCTTGCATCGGGATTCGGTTTCGAGAAACCATACTTTATGTCACCTCTTATGGGGCAATTCATGGTTGATAGTTGTACACGCAATTGATGTGGTCTTCCTGTAATCGGTCGAAGCTCCAATAGCCAGTGATCATTTAATTTGCCCATGCTCTTATAGGTTAATTCAGACCTTTTCGCATTGGGTACCTCTTTTTCATACGCCGAGGAAATGTTTTTTTCCGAATCTTTAACCAGCCAATGAGTTAGCTTTCCGGATTCCTCTTTGGGTCTTCGCTTCACTACCGCCCAATAAACCTTATGAACTTCTCTTTTCCTGAACAATGCCGTCATCCTTTCCAAGGCCTTGGAAGTTCTTGCAAAGACCACTATTCCACTTACAGGTCTATCTAGCCTGTGAACAGGGTGTAGAAACACAGCGCCGGGTTTGTTATACTTATTGGCGATATAGGTTTTGCAAAGATCAGTAAGTGTTTTGTCTCCGGTTTTATCTCCTTGTACCAATATCCCCGCAGCCTTATTAACGACCAGCAAATGATTGTCTTCATAGATAACGTTAAATGGCTTTTTCATGTTTGATCAGGTTTTATGAATTTATAGTTCTGATGTGTAGTGAAATTCGATCTCAGGAAAATTGTCCTTAACCATTTGGAGCCAAGCTTTGCTTTCTGCCATGAATACAAGTTTTCCGTCCTTGTCTTTAGCTATATGCCTTTGCTTTGAACGAATAAATTCATCCAGTTTCTTTTTGTCATTACTTGTGATCCAACAAGCCTTGTACAAATTCATGGGGACAAAATCGGCTGTGGCATTGTATTCGTTTTTCAACCTAAATTTGATAACTTCAAACTGAAGCTGGCCAACTGTTCCGACTACCTTCCGAGACCCTATTTCAAAAGTAAAAAGCTGCGCGACACCTTCTTCCATTAACTGTTGCAAGCCTTTATCAAGCTGCTTGGTTTTCATGGCGTCTTTATTGACCACTTCTCTGAATATTTCGGGAGAAAAGCTTGGGATACCTTTAAAAGTAAGGTTTTCCCCATCAGTGATACTGTCTCCAATTTTTAGGTTTCCGGTGTCATATAGCCCCACAATGTCCCCCGGAAAAGCCTCTTCAATAATTTCTTTGTCTTGGGCCATAAAAGAGGTGACGTTGGAAAAGCGCAGAGGCTTAGTGCCTCTTACATGATTGTAAGGCTTGTTTCGAGTAAATTTACCGGAACAAATTCTCAAAAATGCGATTCGGTTTCGGTGTTTAGGATCCATATTGGCATGGATTTTAAATATAAACCCACTGAATTGATCCTCAGTAGGAACCACCTCTCTTTGTTCTGTTTGGCGACTTTTAGGTCCTGGAGCGATTTTAATAAAGGTGTCCAGCATTTCTTTGATCCCAAAGTTGTTGACAGCAGATCCGAAAAATACCGGTGCTACACTTCCTTCAAGGTACTCCTTGGGATCAAATTCTGGATAAACTCCATCTATTAAAGCTACATCTTCCCTAAGTTGGTCTGCAAGGTTTGTCCCTATTCGATCATCCAATATTTCAGAGCTCAAGTCTTCAATGATAATTCTGTCATCACTTAATTTCCGCTGACTAGGTGTGAATAGGTTCAACTGCTTTTCATACAAATTATAGACACCTTTAAAGGATTTCCCCATGGAAATGGGCCACGATAGAGGTCTTACCTGAATGTTTAATTTGGACTCAACTTCATCCAATAAATCATAAGGGTCTCGACCTTCTCTATCTAACTTATTGATAAAACAAATAACGGGAGTCTTCCGCATTCGGCAAACTTCCATTAATTTTTCGGTTTGAATTTCTACACCTTTTACACAGTCAATGACCATTATGACAGAGTCAACTGCTGTAAGCGTACGGTAGGTGTCTTCCGCAAAATCTTGGTGTCCGGGAGTGTCAAGGAGGTTTATTTTTTGCCCTTTGTACTCAAACCCCATTACGGAAGTAGCTACAGAGATTCCTCTCTGTTTTTCAATTTCCATCCAATCGGACTTGGTCGCAGTATCAATTTTATTTGATTTAACTGCCCCTGCAGTTTTAATGGCACCCCCAAAAAGGAGCATTTTCTCCGTTAATGTGGTTTTTCCTGCATCAGGGTGAGCTATTATTCCAAAAGTCTTTCTCTTCGCTATCTCTTCAGTTAGGGTCATGGTGCTTAGGTGTTTTCAGCCTGCAAAGGTAGGTAAATCAGTTGACAATGTCAGGCTTTATACTGATGGGTGTTGGGATTGTTTAGCAAAATTTGATTTTTGCTTGTTTGGGTATTTTGGCTTAATTTTGAAATTGGATTGGCAAATAATGAATTCAATTGAACTTTTCTTCCATAGGTTTTTCAAATTTATTTGGAATGCCATTTTCGTACTTACTTATCCCGTACTCGCAACTTTCGGGTTGTTATTTATTGGTATAACGTATTTTTTCTCTTGGCTGTCTTCTCTTTTGGCTAAATTTGGTGGTTCTCCCACCAAAATACAGAATAAATCTGAGTGGGTTTACATGACAGAGGAATCAAATTTGATTGAAGGAAAACTCTTTAAGCAAATAATTTTCGGTCCTGAGTGTTATCACCTAAGAAGAAATGACGGAATCCCTTCGGTAATTGAGGACTTTGTATTTGGAAAACGAATCATTATCTTGAAAGAGGGCTGGTTGCTCGAAAGGTGGAACACGACAGAATTGGCCAATATACCAGATTTTGATATTTGCCTCTACAAACCCGAGGATGATCAGTTAATAAGTTTAGCAAACATTAAATGCTTTGATTGGCATATTGCCTCGAAGGACGAGAAAAGCATATTACTCAAATGGTTTGACGGCACACAAGGAGGAGAAGTAAAAGTGGTTTTAGCTGATGGATAACCTCAAGGACTTTTTGGATGAAAAGGTATTGCTTTTTAACCAGCCTTCTTTTATTGATGATGATCCTATTTCAATTCCGCATCGGTTTTCAAAGTTACAAGATATAGAGATTTCAGGTTTTTTTGCAGCCATTCTGGCTTGGGGACAGCGCAAAACTATCATTAATAAGAGTTTGGAATTGATGGACTTGATGGGCAATAGCCCTTATGATTTTGTTTTAAACCATTCTGAAAAGGAGCTTAAACAGTTGATGACGTTTAAACACCGGACTTTTAGTGACTTAGATACCCTTTATTTTATAGATTTTTTTTCCAGGTATTATCGTGAAAATGAGAGTTTAGAGAAGGCATTTACCCGTGGTTATAGTGCTGAGGTGGATGTCATGGAAATACTCCTTAGCAATTTTCATGATTTGTTTTTTGATTCAGAACAAGCCCCAAGGCGTACAAGAAAACACATTGCCAGTCCGAAGAAAAAGTCGGCCTGCAAACGGATCAATATGTTTTTGAGATGGATGGTAAGAAGAGATGATAAGGGAGTTGATTTTGGATTGTGGAATAAAATCTCTCCGGCTCAATTGGTGTGTCCCTGTGATCTGCATGTAGATAGAATAGGGCGGTCACTTGGTCTTATTCAACGGAAACAAACTGACTGGCAAACAGCCATGGAGCTTACAAGGAATTTAAGGCTTATGGATGCTGCAGATCCCATTAAGTATGATTTTGCCCTTTTCGGTTTAGGGGTTTTGGAAAAGGAGCAAAAAAATCACTTGAAATAGTCTAAAAGAGGGATTTATTACTCCATAAAAGCCAATCCCTCAAATCATTTGATTTGGGGGATTGGCTTTGGGTAAACTTTATTACTTATTGAATTTTCTTTCTTAAGGTTGCCAAGTGTCTGGGCCTTTTCTCCAGTCAGCCAATGTATTCATGTCTGCTTCAGAAACATAACCTTGCTCTAGGGCCTGTGGTAACAATGAACTATAGTCGCTTAGGCAGTATAGTTTTACGCCTTCTTTTTCGAAGTTTAAATCGGATATTTCAAAACCATAGGTGAAGATGGCAACCATACCCAAAACTTCGAAGCCTGCAGCTCTAAGGTCATTAACCGCCTTGAGAGAACTTCCTCCTGTAGAAACGAGGTCTTCTACTACCACCACTTTTTGTCCGGGCGTTATTTTCCCTTCAATCATGTTTTCCATTCCATGACCTTTGGCTTTGGAACGCACATAGATAAAAGGTACATCAAGCTTGTCAGCAATAAGCACACCTTGAGGGATGCCGGCAGTGGCAACCCCTGCAATGGCTTCAATATTTAAAAAATGAGTACGTACTACACTTGTTAATTTTTCCTGAATAAATTTTCTTACTTCAGGGAATGAAAGTGAAAGCCTGTTGTCACAATAGATAGGTGATTTCCATCCAGATGCCCAAGTAAACGGATCCTTAGGCGAAAGTTTGATGGCTTTTATTTCAAGTAGCTTTTTTGCGATTTGAGAAGCGGTGCTTTGATCATAAATTTCCATGCGATAAATTTAACCATTTAATATTTACTCAGGGTTGTGCACGCTGGAAAAAAAATGCAATTTTAGAAAAATTAGAACTGTTTATGAAAATATTCATCAACGATAAGCCATTAGACTTAGTTGGTTCAAAGAATTTTATGCCAAAAAAATCCTTTGAATGTGTATATGATAATCCGAAAGAATTGCCCCCGTCAGCAGAATTTCATGATGATGTATTGATAAAAAATCCTTCTAAGGATATAATCGTGCAATTGCTATATTTACTGCGTTCCAGAAAACTTAAAAATCTAGACAGTATCACCTTGGTTACTGATGAGAAAGCAATACTTAAAAAGTTTATTAAAAGTAGATTTTTAATTATTAAAGCTGCAGGAGGGGTAGTTACCAAAGGAGACAGTATACTGTTTATCCATAGGCTTGGAAAATGGGACCTTCCAAAAGGTAAGTTTGAAAAAAAAGAAACGCCTGAAGGATGTGCCGTAAGAGAAGTTGAGGAAGAATGCAATATTAAAGTGAAACTTAATAAGCCAATTTGCATTACTTGGCACACCTATACTCAAAATAAAAAGAGTATTTTGAAAAAAACTTATTGGTACAAAATGAAAAGTATCGATGATTCAATGATGAAGCCTCAGGTGGAAGAAGGTATCAATGATATAAAGTGGCTGAAGCATCATGAGGCAAAAACTGCATTGATAAATTCCTACCCATCAATGCGGTATTTGTACAAGAGGTTTTTAAAAATGACGCCTAAAATAGCTCAGACTTTATAGGGAAGAAATTTATTGACATTTCCCCCATATTTATGCACTTCTCTGATGATGGTAGAGCTGATGGCAGCATATTTTGGGGTGGTGATTAGAAATACTGTTTCTAGAGATTCATTGAGATACCGGTTCATTTGACTGATGGTATTCTCATATTCAAAATCTGTGGTGTTTCTCAAACCACGCAACAAATACTTGGCGTCATGTTTTTTTGCCAGTGAAGAAGTTAATTCATCATAAACAATAACTTTAACAGCCGGAATGTTTTTATAGGTTTTCTTGATTTTTTCTACCATAAAATCAATGTCAAAATACCTGTTTTTTTTGCTGGTATTGTGACCAATACTAATAATTACCTCATCGAAGATATTTAATCCTCTCATGACAATGTCATGATGACCATTGGTATAAGGGTCAAAAGAGCCTGGGAACAGTGCTGTCTTTTTCATGAAATAATTTTTTGTTGCCAGAAAGCTTCTAGTAGATGGGTGTTCAAGAAGGATTCTGCCCCCGCAAGATAGGAGACGTTTTGCTCCGGGGTGATTATGTGTATGTTTTTGAAATACAAATCCATGCCTTCCTTACTGGTGTGAAGCCATTCAGGATTACCAAAAAAACGAATCTTGCAATGCGTTCTATCGAAGGCCATCTGTTGGATAAATGTAAATACATACCGTAGAAATGAGGCTTCGTCCGGAATGATAAACCTATTGAATAATGATAATTTTCCTTCAGTAAAAGCCGCCATATACATACAGTCAGGAGAAGAATGTATGAATAACTCTTGGCTTAGGAAGTTGTCATTTTGGCTAAGGAAATAATCTAAAACATGGGATGCTCCATGTGCAATCTCCAATTCAGGTAATTTCTTGTCTAGTTGATCCAATAATTGTTTGTCAGCAGTTCCAAGCACCTGGATACTATTGTTGGCAATACCTGTATAAGTTATATTGTCTTCCACCTCATTTACTTCAGTTGCAAAGTTCAAGTATTTGGCACACTGAGAAGCGTTGAACAATTGGGTGGGGACAAGGGTGAATCTTTGGTGGTGAAGGTAAAGCTTGCCTTCAGAGTTGGGCGCGTTGAAAATTTCTTCAGTTTCTATGATCTGATTTACCGTTTCCTGTTCTTGGAAGGAATAGATAAAAGAAGCAGTAATTTTTTTGCTCTCCTCCGTATGCGCAATAACGGTTAGGAGTTTCTCATATAAGAAAAGCGATAAATAGGATATGTCTTGCATATCATATTTATCGCTAATGAATTTACTTTGAATATGGGATCCTACCTTATCCAAATTTATTCCCAGTTTCCTGAAGTCGAAGAATCAGTTCGTGAACCAACTCTAAGTGCTTTCTCATTATTGTTCCTTCTTCTTTCAGGATTGCGAGGTGCAGGATCTCTGATTTCAAACACAGCAATTTCTCTATTGCTTCGCTCGATTTTGTCTGCAAAGAACTCAAATGTTTTACCTCCTGATCCGGGAACTACATTTAATAAGTCAAGTTCAAAATCAGGGTATTTATCCTTGCTGAATAGTGAATCCTGAACGTTTACAGCTCCCAATGTATCCAATGTTACTGTAGTTTCTTCCTTACCATAGTCTAATAACTTGGTAGTCTCTGTTCTTTGAATAAGGTAAATGTTTCCTTCTTGGATGAACTTTTTAAGTTCCTCCCAATTGGAAGCATACTCATTATTTGCTGCCTGATAAGCGATTTGGGCATCTCTTAGCATTTCCAGTTTCTCAATTATTCTTTCTTCAGTCCTTTGTAGAATTTTTTCCTCTTCCACAACTTCATCTACACCCAGATAAAGCTTGTACCCGAGACCTAAGGCTCCCAATAGAAAAACAATCGATAAGATTTTACTCAATGTCATTTTGAATAGCTTTAAAGCGTAATTAAATTATTATAAAGAATTGATGGTTCGTATTAGAATGCTATTTTATGCATTTATTTCCAAAATTAAAATATCCTTTCCATATTCTTACATCATTCAAAGAATTTATTCTTCCAAATAGTGCATGTTTTTTATCTGATGGGATATTTTTTATCTCTTCCATGCTTAGAAATTTAACCTCTTCGATTACCTGTTTGTCGGTTTCTAGCTCAGGATCAATTCCAACCTCTAATTTACCATTTGTTTGGCTAACTTCAAAGAATAATTCGATAGCGTGTAATGGAGGAGATAAAAATTCATGGACAAATCGGTATTCTCCAACCTCAATTTCTAATCCGGTTTCCTCTAAAAACTCCCTTTTTAAATTCGATTTGGCATCCTGACCATACTGCATGCCACCTCCCGGAACATTCCAAAACCAGTGGTTATCGCCCATTCGATGTTTGACCATTAAAATTTTATTCTGCTGAATCAATATGCCGTTAACCCGCGTTCTGAGGCGGTTTCCGAAATTATCAATTATGTCTTTTTTTATGTTCGGGTTTTTCATCTTAGTTTCGCAATAGATGCATAAAGATAATCAAGCAAGTGTAAAGCCTTCTCAAAGAATTAGGAAATATTTCCCCCACAGTCCTACAACGGATCAGGAGTATTTCTTTAATGCCATGGATGCGTTTTTAGATAAGAAGGTTCCTTCAGGAGCTACCTTTATTCTCAAAGGCTATGCTGGAACCGGTAAAACAACTGTTTTAGCAGCTTTGGTTAAAGCTTTGCCATCACTCGGCTTGCGAGCAGTTATGCTTGCACCCACTGGCCGTGCTGCCAAAGTGATGAGTGCTTATGCCGACAAAACAGGTTTTACTATTCATAAAATCATTTACCGAGCAAAGCAGGGATTTGTAGATGGGGCAGATGGATTTGTTGTTCAAAAAAATTACTACCAAAAATCTGTTTTTATTATTGATGAAGCATCCATGCTTTCCGATGATAGAATGGGAGGAAAATCCCTTTTGGCCGATCTAATAGGCTTTGTTTTTCAAAATCCTGAAAACAGGCTTTTATTGATTGGAGATATTGCACAATTGCCCCCGGTTGGTAGTGAAGACAGCCCGGGCTTGGATAAAAATTACCTGATAAGGAATTTTAAATTGGATGTCAATGAGGCACTACTTACCATAGTAACCAGACAAGAACAGGATTCTGGAATATTGGCTAATGCTACTTCGCTGAGAAATGAAGTTCAAAAGCCCAAGCCTAGCATTTCATTTTACACCAAAGGATTTAAAGATTTTTACCGAATGACCGGGGAGCGGTTGGAAGATGGTTTGCGCTATGCCTATGATAAATTTGGGCTGGACAATACAATGATTATAACAAGGTCCAACAAAGCCGCAGTCCAATACAATAAATACATCAGAAATGCGATATTTTATTATGAAGATGAATTAAGTGCCGGTGAACGGTTAATGATTGTTAAAAATAATTATAGCTATATGGAGTCTTCAGAAAAGGTCAGTTTTTTGGCCAATGGGGATTTTGTAGAGATACTTAAAATTCGTTCATTTGAAGAAATTTATGGTCTAAGGTTTGCTACACTAGAATTGAGGTTGATTGATTATCCTGATGAAGTTCCTTTTGAGGCACGGGTGATACTGGATACCCTACATTCAAATAAACCGGCATTAGGAATAGTGGAGTGGAAAGAACTTTATAAGTTGGTTGAGGAGGATTACCGGGATTTGGAGCAAAAAAGTAAGATCAGAGAGGCGATGAGCAAAGATCCATATTTAAACGCTTTGCAAGTCAAATACGCCTATACCCTTACTTGTCATAAATCTCAAGGTGGGCAGTGGGATGCTGTTTTTGTAGACCAAGGTTATTTAAATGAAGAACAAATTGATAAAAATTACGTGAGATGGCTATATACTGCCATGACACGTGCCAGAAAAGAATTGTTTATGGTGAACTTTCACAGCAATTTCTTCCTTAAATAGTAGTGTTTTTATTAAAATTGAGAATGAATTAAATTTGACATATATGAAAAGGTTATTAACAGTAGTATTGGCAATTGTATTAAGTTCTGCACTTGCAATTGCCCAAGAAAAAGCAGCAAAGGGACCTGTCATAACGTTTGAGGCAGATTCCAAAGATTTTGGTGATATCAAGCAAGGAGATAAGGTGGAAAATGTGTTTAAACTCACCAACACAGGAAACGAACCGTTAATTATTTCAAATGTGGCTGCTACATGTGGCTGCACCGTGCCAAGCTGGCCTAAGGAGCCTGTAGCACCGGGTAAAACAGCTGAAATTAAAGTCTCATTCAATAGTGCCGGAAAAATGGGCAAGCAAAATAGTGTGGTTAGAATTTATTCCAATGCCACCGAACCCATTGAAAAGGTCTCTTTGATTTCAAATGTGCTACCTAAATAAGTAAAAGAATTTTATTTTCCCATAATATAAAAAGCCTGCTCCGATAGATTGGAAGCAGGCTTTTTTTTATGGGCTAGTCACTATCTAAAGATTGCTTTCTAAGATTTCATAATGGATAGGTTTAAATGTTCCTCCATTGCTATCTTCAGCAGAGCATGCCGTAAGTGCAATAATAAGATCCATTTGCGCTTCAAAGAGCAAGTAATCTCCAGCCTTACTTAATGGTGGCAGTACTTTTAATCTTCCATTCTGGTCAAATTGCACATTCATAAAAATATTAAAAGCCGTAGGAATATCATCAGACTTAATCCCAAAAGGAGCCAAGGAGGTATGCAAATTCTCAAAGCAACTTGGGTGATAATCATCAATATTATACATAATTTTGAAGGTTTCTGGACTGCATGGAGCTAGTAGAAAATCATTTCTACCATTGGTGTCTTCTAAAATTTCCATCATTTTATTTCCTCTGTTACTCCAAAGGAAATTACCAGCAGTAATGAGAATGTTTTCTTCAAAATCCAATGTTTTGCCGGAAGATATTTTCTCTAAAATGTCATTTGCATTAAACAATACCATGTCACTTACTTGTTCACCTTGAGGATCTATAACCCTTAATTTTTGCCCTTTTTTTAATTTAAAAGCTACTCCGGATTGTTTATTAATTGTATTCATATAGCTTAACTAGGTTAGTTTTTTATTTTAAAATATTTCTTTTTCAACCTTATAATACCCTTTAACGATCTGAAATCAACTGTTTGAATGAAAAGGACACTTCCAATTTCCGGTAACTTGTCTCCCACTATATTGTACAGCTTCGCTACTTTCGCCAAAGTCTTTTAACACAGAATTGACAGATCCTTGGAAGTCGATATCGCGTTCCCTTATTTTGTCTCGGATTTTATTAAAGGATTTATTTTCTCTCAATTTTACAAATTGGCTATGTAAATTAAAGACCAAGGTGGTGTAAGGGGTTCTTCTGGCTAATCGAGAACTCTTAGGATGCATTCCGACAACATAAAATGCATGACCTGCTATGCTAAAGCTAAATGAAGCATTTTCAGGGTCGCTACTTACATTAGGATCCCAAGGTTGTTCATCGATGTCATGAATGTATTGAAGCTGATCCCACAATAATTGTTCAAATTCTTTTTCCGAGTTAATATGCGTTTCTGGAAATACAGCTATAAAAGATTTAAATTTATTGCTATTAAAATCGATATTAGCCAAATACGCTTTAATTGCAATTAGCATTTTTAGAGCGGTGTCTTTTGAAGCAAATTTCTTAAATAATTTCATTTCAAAATTATTTAAAGAGAATACTGCATTTGCCATTATACAAGGATGTTTTTTGTCGATAATAAATTCTTTAAACTCTTGTTTAATATCCTTTAATCTAGTCTCATCGTTTGAGATTATGGTATTGGGTTTCATTTTAATTGTATTTATGTTGGTTAACGTTTTCATTATGGGATCAATACTGCAAATTTTAGACCTTTTGCTCACAGCCTATTTTTTGGGCTAATTTTTTAAGTAATAGCATTAACGCAGTGATTTTTTCAATCAAATTCCTTGCGCCCAAAAAATATCATTTCGAACAATATAAATTTGGTTTTTTCTGGGATGTCCTCCAGGTAAATTGCCGAATTCGGACTGTTTTCAACCGCTTTTCCATGTATAAGAAGCTTACTTTAAGTTCCTTAAATAGGGAGAGTCGTCTTTTTGATTCTTGCTGTCAAATGAGTTAAATAATTTATTTATTGAGTGCTCAAGTGATATTTCCCTTACTTAAATTGGTTTTTTTAAAAACAATATTGAAATATGAATAAACCGAAGCAATTTCCGGAACAGTCTCTTAGCCAACCAGGTGATCAGCACAAAATGAATCCAACTCCTGAGGTAATTAGAGAAAATTATAAAGGAAGCGGCAAGTTGGAAAATAAAATTGCACTAATAACTGGTGGAGACAGTGGTATAGGAAGAAGTGTTGCCGTTCATTTTGCAAGAGAAGGCGCAGACGTTGCTATTGTTTATTTAAATGAAGTTTCTGATGCTAAAGAAACTCAGAAATTGGTCGAAAAAGAAGGGAAGAAGTGCTTGTTGATAGAAGGAGATATCAGGTTGGAAAGTTTTTGTAAGGAAGCTGTACAACAATGCATTGATTCTTTAGGTGGACTGAATAGCTTAATATGCAATGCAGCGATGCAATTCCCAAAGGATTCCTTGGATGAAATTGATAGTGATCAACTTCACAAAACATTTGAAACCAACATATACTCTTTCTTTTATATAACTCGAGCAGCATTGCCACATTTGAGTGAAGGTGATACCATTATAAACACTTCGTCAGTTACAGCTTACAGAGGAAGTGAACATTTGATAGATTATTCAAGTACCAAGGGAGCAATAGTAAGTTTTACTCGTTCTCTTTCTCAAAATCTAGCTAAAAAGAAAATTAGGGTAAATGGTGTTGCACCAGGCCCAATTTGGACTCCTCTAATTCCAGCTACTTTTGATGATGTTTCCGAATTTGGGCAAGATTCACCGCTTGGACGCGCCGGACAGCCGAGTGAAGTGGCCCCAGCCTATGTGTATCTTGCAAGTGAAGATAGTAGTTATGTAACAGGACAATTTATCCATATTAATGGGGGAGAACTGATTGGAGGATAATTGATTGAATTAAATATCCTTCACCTATTTTATTTGGGCTATAATCGAAAAAACACCCTGCCAAACATTGGCTAGGGTATCGCATCCAAAGAAAAAAGGCCTCCTTCTTTGGAAGAATACATTTTGGTTTGCTACTAAGTGCATGCCTACAGTTGATACAGTTCCCTGAAAATTTCACTTAACTGGAATGCCCATTCTTTGTAGATATACCTACTTGGATGTAGTCCGTCATCCACCATGTTTTTGGCATTGCCTCCCCATACGCGGTAATGGTCTGTAATATTTATAAAAGGCATGTCACGGATTTCTGCTTCGTTACTTATAACCTTATTAAAAGCATTGATTTCTTTTGAAATTTGATCCTGCGGTTTTTTACCGGATTGGCCAAAACGAGTAATTCCCCAGTCGGGAATAGAAACAAGCACGATATGGTTATTTCTATTTTTCAAAAAACTTTGAGTGGTCTCAATCAGTTCAATCAGCTCCTCATGGAATTGTTCGGTTGATTGCCCTCGGTATTGGTTGTTTACACCAATAAGTATACTGGCTATGTCATAAGAATTGGGTGCAATTTTCTCTTGACTCATTGCCTGAAGTAATTCACTGCTTGTCCACCCTGTTTTGGCAATCACTTTTGTGTTAAATTTTATCCCTTCATTGGAGAATATTTTTGTGATTTGCCAAGGGTAAGTGTTTGGTGTTGCTTCACCTTCACCAATGGTGTAACTGTCTCCCAAGGCCAAGTAATTTATTTCTTTGAATGGTGACTCATTTGTTGCATTTATTTTATTTCCAAGCATTTTTTGATTGTAATTGCATGCAGAAAGTATCAATAGATAGGCAATAGGAAGAAGGTGTTTTCCTTTACTTATAATTATAGTTAAACGGTTTACCACTTTGGATTAAACAGTTTTGAATATGGATTGATCAGTTGTCAAAATGCCTTGATCTGCATCCAGTATCACCTTTGCGCCGTGAGGCAGGAGGAATTGCTTGGGAACATGTCCAATCATCGCTCCACGGAAAGCAGGGATTTTATGAGGGAGCAAGTAATCGTCAAATATCTGATCTAAGGTAAGGTTTCCATATCCTCCGCTTGGATCACAGTCAGTACATTGACCGAAAACAAAACCTTTAATTTCTTGAAATACCCCCATGAGCATTAAGGTGCTCATCATTCTATCAATTCTGTAAGGCTCCTCCCCAATGTCTTCTAAGAAAAGAATTTTTCCTTTGAAAGAAGGAAGGTAGGGGGATCCCGCCAAGGAGGTCAGCACGGTAAGGTTTCCACCTACCAATTCACCTGTTGCCTTTCCGGAGAAGATTGTCCTGATCCTGTTTTTTTTAACGACTAGGTCTTCAGTTTCCTCTACCTCATTTTCGTAAACTAGTTTCCCATTGTTTTCGAAGAAAAGTCGTTTGAACTGATTAACGTTGAATTTACCCCATGTCCCGGAGCCATTTGGGCCATGGAAAGTAATCAGTCCTGTTTGGGCAAACAGGGCATTATGAAGGGCTGTTATGTCGCTGTAGCCAAGTAGTGGTTTAGGGTTGTTTTTAACGGTTTTATAATCGATCAAGGGGAGTATCCTTGCTGCCCCTGAGCCACCTCTAATGCAGATAATTGCCTTTACAGCCTTGTTGGCAAACATCTCATTCAGGTCTGCGGCTCTTTCTTCATCTGTACCAGCCAAATGCCCTCTACGGTTTTTTAGGTGTTTTCCTTCAATTACTTTTAAACCAAGTCCTTCCATCGCCTCCTTGGCAAAGGTAAATTGCATCAAATCTGCAGTAGCTGCAGAAGGGCTAATCAATCCTACCAAGTCTCCCTTTTTTAGAGCAGCTGGTAAAAGATTTTTTGGCGAAGAAGTTTTTCCTGCGGATGGGGTAAAACCTAGTACAGGTAAAACTCCAAGACCCAGGCTAATTTTTTGTAAAAAGTGTCGTTTTTTCATGCTTGCAATTAGAAGTTATCACGGATATATAACAGTACCTTTTCCATTTCTCTTCTTACCACTGTAGCTTTATAGGGATAATTGTTATTCATAAAGGCAAAGGCGTAGATTTTATTGTTTTTGGTTTTCAAATAACCGACCAAACTATGGTGGTTGCTGATGGTCCCTGTTTTTGCCATTACATATGGCTTGGGCGCTGAATAATTAAATTTTAAAGTCCCTGTTCTTCCTCCGGTTGGTAGAAGACTGAATAGCTCCTCGTCAGGAAATAAGCGGTAAATTTTCTCAGCCAATGATACCATGGTTCGGGGTGTGAAAAGATTGTGTCTTGAAAGTCCTGACCCATCAACCCACTGAGGGTCATCAGGTAAGTCATAAAGATAGGTTTTTTTAATGTATTCAATGGCCTTTTCACTGTCCAGTTCAAAAAACAATTGATCGGAAATTTGAAGGAGCAGTTGTTCTGCTATAAAATTGTCGCTTTCCAGCAACATCTCTTTATAAAGGTTTTTGGTGGGGATTCCTTTCAAAATAAAATGGTCTGGGGGAAGGGTAGCATTGGATAGCTTAACAGGTATGTCCCATTCTTTACTTGCAAGTTTAGAAAAAGTTTCTGCAGAGGTCATATACGGAACTTTACTGTCTCTTCCATTATAGGTTCTAGGGTTGTAATAAAATTCATTGTTACGCCAATTTCGTTGGACATTTTTCACAGGTTTGTCTGAATAACTCACACTAAAAATACCAGGGGTTAATATAGGCTTATTGTTTACATTTTTTGCGCTAACTAGGTTTCCAAAAAGGGGAATTGGTGACATTTCTGCAGCATAGGAATGGTTGAAATCATCCCATTGCCAGCCATAACCAAAAGGCTCGTTTTTCCAATTGCTCTCAGAGTAATAAAGCGTATCGTATTTTGATAAAAATGCTTTAATGGCAGGAAGGGGGAGGGTAGGATATTTCCAAGAAGGATCTCCAGTTCCCCATATGGTAGCCTTATTTCCTTGGGGAATAAATCGCATAAAAGTACTACTATCTGACAGCACCATTAAAGCACCAAAAAAGGTAAATAGTTTGGTGGTAGATGCCGGGATGAAATAAATATGACTGTTTTTCTCGTAACGAACCAGTTGACTATCTAAATCATATAACATGAAGCCTGTAAGATGGTTGTCAAAAAACGAGTTTTCACCCATTAATTCGTCCAATCCTAAAAATGATGATCTTAAATCTTGGGCTACTGTTTGTTGAAAAATGACCAGCCATAAAATAACAGCTGCTAAAAATTTTAATTTCATAAAATCAATTTTTATTTACCGAAACTGAGAAGCAAAATCACCCATCCAAAAATAAATGAAAGTCCTCCTAGAGGTGTGATGGCTCCCAACCAGGTCATTTGGCTTAAACAAAGAAAATAAAGACTCCCAGAGAAGATTATTATACCTGCCACAAAAAATAGGGCACTAAGTTTTAAGCGTTTTTTATCAGGAAATTGAAAGTACAAGACACCCACCATTAGCAAGGCTAAACTATGATAAAAGTGATAGCTGACTGCTGTCTCATAGGTGTCTAATCTGCCGGTATTCACCAACATCTCTTCTAAAGCATGAGCACCAAAGGCCCCGAAAATAACTGCCAAGGCACCAAATACCGCAGCGGTTTGAATAATACTATTTGATTTCATAATGGTTAATTGTAATTTCTCGACCCAAAAATGGCACTTCCTATCCTGACCATGGTGCTTCCTTCTTGTTGAGCAAGTAGGTAATCTCCACTCATACCCATCGAAATTTCCTTCATATCGACAATTTCAGGTAATGGCTGAACTTTTAATGCTTCAAAAAGTACCTTTAAAGTCCTGAACTCCTCTGTTATTATCTCTGTATTTTCTGTGTTTGTAGCCATACCCATTAGACCTTTGATCCTAATGTTATGCATGCTTTTGATTTCATCTCCTAAAAGAAATTCGTTTAACTCTTCCTTATTCCAACCGAATTTGGTTCCCTCCTTTGCGATATGAACTTGCAATAGGCAATGAATGGTTTTATTTATTTTTTTAGCCTCTTTATTAATTTGTTTCAACAAACGCAAAGAATCTACACTATGGATCAGATAGATAAAAGGGACAATAAATTTGACCTTGTTGCGCTGCAAATGTCCGATCATATGCCATTTTATGTCTTGAGGCAGAGCTGGTGCTTTTTCGATGATCTCCTGAACCTTGTTTTCACCGAAATCCCTAATTCCGGCATCATAGGCTTCTTGAATTGCGGAGATTGGTTTGGTCTTACTTACTGCCACAAGTAGACAGTCCTGGTTTAGGAATGTGTCTCTGATTTTCTTTAGGTTTTTGCTTATATCTGTTGCTTGCATTTCCAAATTTGTTACCCTTGAATAGAATATCAAAAACAAAGATATCGGTATATTGGAGACAATGCTAAAAATTAGGTGCTTAAACAAGCTTAAAGTTTGTTTTTAAAATTGCATTTAAACAAATGTTGTACTTGACTTGAGTGTTTGGTGAAGTTTTCTTTTGCATTTATTATTGGTAAGGTTAGCCTATTTCACCTAATACTTAATTGATTTAGAACGATAGTTTATTAACATTTGAGTATGGGTTTAATTACCATTTTAAATTTCAATTGAAGAAAGGATACCTAATAATTGAAACTGTTTTAATTTGTCCGGTTGTAAAAAAATATTTTCTGATTAAAAACAGAAAAATGGCTGAAAGTATTTTTTTTTCTCTTTTTAATATTCTACATTTCTGCGAGATTTAAGATTATTTAACCTTTCATCATCATTTGTAGCCACTTATAAATAGTATTGTTTTTAAGTAGAGGGACAAAGTTTCTTTAGATTAAAGATAGAGTTTTTGTAGGTTCGCCATTGGTGTAAAAGTATAGATGGTCTTTTTGATTTGTTTTATCCAAAATAACCTTTTATGAAAAACCTATTACTTATTGTCTCCATGGCAATTCTCACTTCTATGGGTGGAAATGTCTTGGGGCAAACTGTCACTGGTAAAGTCACTGACAGTTCAGATGGAATGCCATTGCCCGGTGTGTCAATCCTTATCAAGGGGACATCCACCGGTACCGCCACAGATGTGGACGGGAATTACCAACTCAATGTAAGTGGACCTCAAACTGTTTTGGTTTATTCTTTTCTTGGGTTTGAGGCGGTAGAAGAAACAGTTGGCAACCGCAGTACAATTGATGTTAGCTTATCTGAAGATGCCTCTGAATTGAATGAGGTGGTTGTAACGGCTTTAGGTATAGAAAGAAATGTCAAAGCTCTCCAATATTCTATGACAGAAGTAGGAGGAGAAGAATTCACCCAAGCCAGAGAAAATAACATTGCCAATCAGCTGGCCGGTAGGGTAGCTGGCGTTAATGTAAGCAATGTAGCCTCAGGTCCGGCCGGATCGTCTCGGGTTATTATCCGAGGAAACACTTCCCTTCAAGGAGGAAATCAACCATTATATGTAATCGATGGAGTGCCTATGGACAACACCAATTTCGGTCAAGCCGGTGTTTGGGGTGGAGCCGATCAGGGAGATGGCATGACCAGTGTCAATCCGGATGATATTGAATCCATGTCTGTATTAAAGGGAGCAAGTGCGGCTGCCTTGTATGGGTCACGTGCAGCAAATGGAGTAATTCTTATTACCACTAAAAGAGGGACTTCACGAAAAGGAATTGGTGTAGAATTCAATTCCAATGCCGTGTTTGAGAGGATTAATAATCAAACCGACTTGCAAACCGAGTTTGGGTCCGGTAGGTTTCAAGGAGATCAAATTACTGGGAGCGCAGTTAGACCAACCACTGTAAGAGATGGGTACGATTGGGGAACCCAAGCTTGGGGTGAGCGATTAGGCTCCGGTACTGCTATGCATTTTGATGGGATTGAGAGACCTTATGTATATGCAGGAGACAATTGGAACCGTTTTTATGAAACAGGTAAATCATTTACCAACAGCTTATCTTTGTCAGGAGGGAGCGATACCCAAACTTTCCGATTCAATGTAACTGACTTAAGGAGTACATCTGTGATTCCAAATGCAGGATTTGATCGTATCAATATGTCATTGTCTACAAGCGGTAAATTTGGTAAAAAGCTAACTTTCGATGCTAAAGTACTTTATTCCAATGAAAGAACTAAAAATCGACCTAGGTTATCAGATTCACCCGGTAATGCTTTTCAGTCCATCTTTGCTTTGCCACCAAATGTTAACGTGCTGTGGGGACAAGGAGATCCGGATAGGTTAGGAACAATTCCAATAGGAACTGACCCGGCTCTATTAAGTGTATGGGGTTTTGCAGAGCAAGAAGAATACCTGATGACCAATAACCCTTGGGGTCAAAACCCTTATTTCTCTACGCACCAACTGTCAATTAGCGATACCCGAGACAGAATTATCACTTCAGGATCATTAAAATACATGATAACTGATCATTTGTATTTGTCAGGAAGAGCCGGAATGGATTGGTATACAAGAAGGGGGACGTCATTGACTCCACAAGGAACAGGTTACTCTAGAGGTGGAAATATGTCAGAGGCTGAGCGAAGGGTTAACGAAATTAATCTAGAAGCGATGTTGGGCTATAATAGACAATTTGGTGATTTTGGGGTAGTTGCCTTTTTAGGAGCCAATAGGATGCGGAGAGAAGATGAAAGTATCTCAGCAAACGGAACTAACTTTAACGTGCCTTTCTTTCATGCCATCAACAATGCTGAGGCAAGAAACTTCGGATACAGTTATTCAGGATGGGGGATAAATTCTGTATACGGATCTGCTGAATTCAATTATAAAAACATCTTATTCTTGACAGGGACAGGCAGAACAGACTGGTTCTCTACACTAGACCCTTCTTTAAATGATATTACTTATCCTTCAGTTGGTGGTAGTTTCGTTTTCTCGGATGCTTTGGAAGACCTGCCTTTCTGGTTAAGTTTTGGTAAAGTCAGGGCTTCATGGGCCAGAGTAGGAAGTTCGACTGTTAGTCCTTACCAGATACAGAATACCTATACCTTACTTGGGGCTCCGGCAGTTGGATTTGAAGGTAACACTGTTCCAATGGCGTCCTATGCTACTGCAGGAAATAACAACGGGACCATTCCAAATCCTTTTCTAGTACCATTATTATCCACTGAAATAGAGTTTGGCTTTGATGTTAGGTTGTTACAAAATAGGCTAGGTTTAGATTTTACTTATTATCACCAAAAAAGCACCAATGACCAATTGAATGCTCAAATTTCTAGGGCTTCAGGCTTTGGATCTACTTTGGTGAACTTAGGAGAGATGGAGAATAAGGGAGTTGAGATTTTGCTGACAGGTTCACCCGTGCGGACAAGTAGCTTTAATTGGGATGTTTCATTCAATATTGCCAGAAATAGAAACAAGGTGATCTCCCTAATTGAAGGAACAGACATATTAAACGTAGAAGAACCTAGAACTAGGACGGTATTCGTACAACACAGGACAGGACAGCCTTTTGGCGTACTGGCAGGATGGGTACAGAAAACGTCTCCTGATGGACAGCCTGTATTTGAAGAAAATGGTGCTCCGGTACAATCCGATCAAATGGAAGTCATCGGTAACGGGATCCCTGATTTTACCGGTGGTTTTAATAATAGTATTACTTATAAAGGGTTTAACCTTTCCGCTCTAATTGACTTTAGAGTAGGAGGAGAGATTTATTCCGGAACCAATGTAAGGCTCACCCAATGGGGATTGCACAAGCAAACCTTACAGGGAAGAGAAGGTGAAGAACCGCTTACCGTAAGTGGGGTGATTCAGTCAGGTACGACTTCTGATGGTACACCTATTTATGAGGATTTCACGAAGACTTTATCACCGGGAGAGGCCAATAATTATTGGAACCAAATGGGAAATAGGGTACAGGATCACTTTATTTACGATGGCTCTTTTGCCAAATTAAGACAAATAACTTTCGGTTATAATTTCCCTAGAAGGTTAATGGAAAAAACTCCATTTACCAATGTGAGTTTGTCCTTCGTAGGCAGAAACCTTTCTATCCTTTGGAAAAATATTGAAAATGTAGATCCGGAGTCAGGTTATTCTTCAGGAAATGGACAAGGGCTTGATTATTTTGGAATGCCTCAATCAAGGTCCTATGGATTCAATTTAAGGGCTTCGTTTTAATCGTTAAAAGAAAGAATTATGAAAATTATAAATAAATTTCTTCTATTTGGTTTGGCGGTTAGTATATGCTTAACTTCCTGTAACACAGAAGAATTAAATGATCTTAATATCAACCCTCAAGCGGTCAATGAAATAGATCTGAATTTTATGTTTACAGCAGCACAGCTAGGGTCAGCCTCAGGTGGTTCTGCTGGTGATAACAGATACCTTGATTGGCGAACAAATATTGGTATGACCGCATACCTAATACAGCATTTAGCCAACGCAGGAGGGGGCATAGCTCCGGGTGACAAATACACTGAAAACTTCGAATCAAACAATGCTCCTTTTGAGTTTTTCTATGGAGATGCATTGAAGAATATTTCAGAAGTGATCAAGCAAACAGGTCCCAGAGGTTATGATGAAGGAAATAAAATAAACACTAGAAATGCCGCAAGGATTATTAGGGTTTTGAATTTTCATCGACTAACTGATTTCTATGGAAATATACCTTATTTCGATGCCCTTCAAGGGATGGAAGGTGTATTCTTTCCAGAGTATGACGAGCAATCAGCCATCTATCCTGATTTATTGAAGGAATTGGAGGAGGCAACTGCTGGCCTAAGCACTTCCAATCCGGATGAAGGCTTTGCTGCCGCTGATATTATCTATGAAGGAGATATTGCCAAATGGAAAAAATTTGGTTATTCCCTAATGTTACGATTAGCGATGAGGGTATCAAACGTTGCCCCTCAATTGGCTGATGAATATGTAACTAAGGCCATTGCCGGTGGGGTTATGGAAAGCAATGATGACAATGCTTGGGTACCAATGGCTACAGGTCCTAGCGTATGGATCAATCAAAATGGTATTTCCAGGGCTTTTTACCCTGGTGATGGAGGGCAGCCGAGTTACTTGAGTAATACCCTAGTTGACTGGTTAAAAGCCGATGCTACAACAGCGGATGAAGTAGATCCAAGGTTGATGATAATAAGTGGTGGAATAGCTGATTGGTCTGCTTTGGAATGGACACCGATCAATACCAATCCATTGGAGCAGAAAGGCATGCCAAATGGATACGATGCTGCAGGTCTAGATGAGATAGCAGGAGAGACTGTAGATTTGGTGACAACCTACTCAAGAATTAACTACCTAATGCTTCAATTGGATGACCCCTATATATTTATGAATTATGCTGAATCTGCCTTTTTGCAAGCAGAAGCCTTGGAAAGAGGGATTGGTTCTGGAATTCCGAATTCTGCTAAGGAACATTATGAATCAGGTGTAAAAGGAGCCATGCAAATGTATACACCTTTTGATGCATCATTGACAGTTTCTGATGAAGAGGTAACAGCTTATCTCGAAAGACACCCTTATGGAGTGGAGAAGCCGGCATTGGAAATGATAGGTGAACAAATGTGGGTAAGTAAGTTTTTCAACTGGTGGGAAGCTTGGTCTGACTGGAGAAGAACCGGATATCCTCAGTTGACCCCGACGAACTATCCTGGAAATATAACACAAGGGCAAATCATGAGAAAACTTAAGTACCCTGCTGCCGAAGTAGCTGCAAATGCAAACTTTCAGGCCGGGGCTACCCTGCCTGACGTAAATACCACTCGAGTATGGTGGGATGTGGCCAATTAGGCGGTAGAAATTAGAAAGTATTTATATTTACTTGGTTAATTTAGTGTTTTATAAAAGGCTGCCATCAGGCAGCCTTTTATTTTTGATAAGTAGCATTGCCATATGATCCCATAAATCCTCCCCAAAGAGGTTTATTTTTAAGTTTTATCGGTAGGTCGATCCGCTTAACTTTCATTCCTAAAAAAGATAAAATATCCGAATTGCTAAAATACTGACAATGTACCAGGTCAAGGTACCCATCACCATCGATGTCGCCCAACCAAGGAGTAGAGAAAATATTTTTGAAACTTTTCGTTTGATCAAGCAAGTAAGTGGTGTCCGCTTTGAAGTCCATCAATACCAGTTTGTTCTCTATGGAGAAAGCAGATCGATCATCTATAGGTCTGGTACAATCGTATTCATTTATGCTAAAAATTACCTCATCAAAACCATCTCCATTTAAATCATAGGCAATTGGAGAAGAAAAGCCGGAACATCCCATTTCCATTTCTAGCAAAAGTTTTCCTGAACTACCATCTATTAATACCTGAACCAAACCTGTGTTTTCAGGCCAGACACCTTTACTTACAAAGGTAAACAAATCAGGAATATCATCAGCCGTGAATTGGCCTAGTGCAAAGCTATTACTACTTTCTGTGTTTGGTATTTTAAGTTGCCATATCGGTTCAAGATTTTTCCCACAAATGGCTGTCATTGTACTTGCATGTGAAACGGAAACAATGTCAAGAATCCCATCCTCATTTAGGTCAACCAATACAGGAGGAGCAATAAAGCCATGATTTTTTTCACCCACCAATGGCTTAGCGTTTGATAAATTATTACCCATGAGGTCCCTGAGATTTGCTAAATATAAGTTGCCTGAAAGGGTTTCACCACCACTTCCGAATAAAACCTGTTGAACTCCTGACTCTTTTTGGTCAATAAATAATGGTGATAAATAGGTTTCTCCACCATCTGGCATGGTGTCTGCTGCCAAAATATCTCCATTAACCGGGTCAATTACCATCAGTACACCCGGGAATCTCCCCTCGGTTTGATTGGGGGCTACCTTTGCATTTCCCCCATTGCTGGTCAATAACTCATTAACTCCATCACCATTTTGATCAGGGATGGTCACACTGTTGTAAAAATTAAACCGTGCATTTTGAAGGATAGGATGGTGGAGGTGGTCTAAAGTGTCAAATTCCCAAATTAAATTCCCGGTTTTCCCATCGAGAGCTTTTAAGTATGGTCCACGACCTCCAATAAATACATCCGGAGTTTCATCTCGATTGATGTCTAGAAAAGTAGCAGAACCAAAAACTTGATCTTGGGTTTCATGAGTCCATAACAATTCACCATCCAGACCATTGATGGCTAAAATACCCAACGCTGTATACTCATACTCATTCTTTCCTGCACCAATTACAAAATCCAAGACCCCATCACTGTTTAAATCTACCGCTCTTGGGGAGGATTGAGAGCCAATTACCGGGAAGTTTGATTCCCATACCAATTGACTGTTCTTTTTTTTGTTGCAAGAGGTGATTATGATTAAAGTGTATAAAATAAAAATAATCGAAAGTTTTTTATAGAATGGCATTTCTGGGCAGGTTGACGAAAGAATAATAATAATCAAATTTTAACCAAGGGACAAATATGAAATAATCGGCTTGAGATCATTTATTGTATCCTAAATATTTCCCCCAAAGCTTCAAATAGGTGTTGGAGAATTGAGTAGATGCCGAAAATTTCTTAGCCGAAGATTGATAGAGGAAATAATGAGGAGTGGTGCTTAATAAAGGAGAAAAGGTGAAATACGTATATATTTTAAATTAAACATTTTATTGTGCAATTTTTGCTATTGTTCGATCCCTTGAAAAAATGTAGATTTACTACTGCTTGATCGTAAAATAAAAGATGGGATAAAGGCAAAAAATTGAATGATAAAAAAACGAATAACATACCTCTTTTTGATCGTAATCTTTCATGGGGTGTATTTTAATTCCATTTCTCAAGGATTTGAGAAACTCCCTGGCAGAAAAACAGGTGTGAAGTTTCAGAACAAACTTATTGAAGACCAACATACCAATATTTTGACCTATGAATATTTTTATAATGGTGGAGGAGTGGCCATTGGAGATATTAATAATGATGGTCTTGATGATCTGTTTTTTACAGGAAACATGACACCAAATGCGCTTTATCTCAACCAGGGAGATTTTAAATTCAAAAACATTGGAAAAGCATCAGGTGTACAGGGTAAAAATGCCTGGAGTACAGGGGCGACAATGGTTGATATCAATGGTGATGGTTACTTAGATATCTATGTTTGTTATTCCGGTAAAGGAAATGAAGCCTCTAGAAAGAACGAATTATTCATCAACCAGCAAGACAATACTTTTATTGATGAGGCTGAAAAATATGGGCTGGCAGACCCGGCCAATAGTATACAGGCTGCTTTTTTTGACTTTGATCTTGATGGGGATCTGGATATGTATTTGCTGAATCACAATACTCAGGTAATTAATGAAATTGATTTTGATGCCAAAAGAAAGGATAGAAATCCATTGGCTGGGGATAAATTGTTTAGAAACGATGGAGGCGTATTTACCGATATAAGCGAGAGTGCGGGGATTATGGGCAATTCTATGGGATTCGGTTTGGGGATAGCAGTAGCTGATATCAATGAAGATGGGTTTCCTGACCTCCATGTTTCTAATGATTATATTGAGCCGGATTACCTGTACATAAACAATGGTGATGGTACTTTCTCGGAAAGTTTAACCGAGAAATTGCAGCACATATCCTATTTTTCCATGGGCTCTGATATTTCTGACGTCAATAATGATGGGCTGGTAGACATTTTTACTTTAGACATGCTTCCGGAGGAAGATATACGTCAAAAATTACTTTATGGTCCTGAGAATTATGAACAGTATGCCTTAATGGTAATGAAAGGCTTTTACCACCAAAACATGAGAAATATGCTCCATATCAATCAAGGGACTGGCTTGTTTAGCGAAATTGGGCAGTTGGCGGGTATGTCCAATACGGATTGGAGTTGGGCAGCATTTTTTACTGATTTTGACAATGACGGCTGGAAGGATTTATTCGTAAGTAATGGGTACTACCGAGATTATACCAATCGAGATTTCTTAAAATACAAAGGGGATTACTATTTTAGTAAGGCAAGGGCGAATGAAAAGGCAGATACCCTTCATTTGGTTACCAGCATGAGCTCTACCCCAATTCATGATTATTTATTTAAAAATGAAAATGGCATCAATTTCAAAGAGGTGTCTGAAGACTGGGGGCTGTCAGATCCGAATTTCTCCAATGGGGCTGCTTACGCAGATCTAAACAATGATGGGGCACTGGATTTAGTAATCAATCATTTAAATGACTATGCCGGAATTTATGCCAATATTTTAAAGCCTAAAAAAAATAAAGGCAATTATTTACGGTTAATGTTAAAGGGGGATGGTTTGAATTCCAGTGGAATCGGGGCAAAAGTAAAGGTGTATGTCAACGGAATGCAACAGTATCTTGAGCAACAACCTACCAGAGGGTTTCAGTCTTCTGTAAGCCATGTGCTACATTTAGGTTTAGGGATGGCTGAAATTATTGATTCTTTAAGAATTACTTGGCCCGGAGGTAAAGAACAATGGGTACGAAATGTAAATGCAAATCAAATACTTGTTTTAAAAGAGAAGGATGCCAAAAAACAATCAGATAAAAAAAATAAACCTCGACCATCTGTTTTTACTAAAATAGTTTCTCCTATCCCATACCTTCATGAAGAGGCAGGATTTAATGATTTCAAAAGGCAACCCCTATTGTCACATATGTTGTCACCAACCGGGCCTGTGATTGCTAAGGGAGATGTAAATAACAATGGTTTCACAGATGTTTTCGTAGGCGGGACTTCTGAAAAACCAGGGAAATTGTATTTTCAGGTTTCTACAGGGCAATTCCTTGAATCTCAAGGGTTGGACTTGTCGGAGGAGATAGGTACAGCTACTTCTGATGCTTTATTTTTTGATGCGAACGGAGATGGTTTGGTAGACCTGTATTTAGTTAAAGGGGGGTACCATGACTTTGAAAGGGATTCTCCTGAATTAGCAGACCAGTTGTACATTAACCAAGGAGCTGGAAATTTTAAAAAAGAAGAAGATGCTTTGCCAAATATTAAAAATAGTGGAAGTGTTGTAAAAGCAGTTGATTTTGACAAAGATGGGGATTTGGATTTATTCATTGGCGGAAGGGTTATTCCCGGTCAGTATCCAAAACCTGCCTCATCACAAATACTAATCAATGATGGCAATGGTAAGTTTGAAGACCATTCAGAAACCTTGCTGCCAGAATTAAATGCATTGGGCATGGTAACCGATGCTGCTTGGTTGGACTTGAATAAAGATGGTTGGGAGGACTTGGTAATCATTGGAGATTGGATGCCTATCAGCGTGTATTTAAACAATAAGGGCCAGTCGCTCAGCAATCATACAGCACAGTATTTTGACAAGCCTTTAGTAGGGAAGTGGTCCAAATTGTCTACCGGTGATTTTGATGGTGATGGGGATTTGGATTTTGTGGTTGGTAATTTCGGGAACAATAGCCAATTAAAAGCAAGTGAAGAAAGGCCTTTGACATTGGTCTATGCTGATTTTGATGGAAATGGATCTGTGGATCCAATTTTAAACAATTTTATTGATGGGGAGCTGGTGCCATTTATGAGTAGGGATGAGCTCTTGGATCAAATGTACGGAATAAGAAGTAAGTTCACTGATTATGCTTCTTTTTCTAAGGCCAAGCTAAAGGACTTGTTTAGTGAAGAGACTTTAAAAACAGCAATGAAGGTGGAGTTAAATGAATTGAGGACTGTTTATCTTGAAAATAAAGGTAATAAATTAGAGAACCATGATTTGCCGGTTGAGGCTCAGTTTGCACCCGTATATGGTATTGTGGTTATGGATTTTGATGGTGATGGGAATTTGGATTTTATTTTGGGAGGAAACCAGAATACGGCTCGGCTTCGATTGGGGATGATTGATGCAAATTTTGGTCAGGTATACTTGGGGAATGGCAAAGGAGAGTTTACTCATGTGTCTCCTTCAGTCTCTGGTTTAAACTTTGTAGGCGATGTAAAAAGTATTGAAATAATTGATTTATCCCATTTGAAAGTATTGTTGGTGGGAGTAAATAACCAAGGGATTGAGGCCTATGTGGTCAATAAAAGTTTGTCAGAAAGCATCTTAAACAATAACAATAAATAAATATTTTAGTATCACTTTCCTTACGGGATTGTTTTTATGAATATCTTCCATCTTAGTTTTTGATGAGGATTCTTATTAAGTAAATATCAGTAACCCTTTTATTAATTCAATAAATGAAAAACAGAAAAATAAACTTAGAAGAAAGCGAGATTCCAGAAAATTGGTACAATATCATAGCTGATATGCCCAATAAACCATTGCCACCTTTAAATCCCGGCACCATGCAGCCTTTAGGGCCGGAAGCACTTGCGCCTCTATTTCCTGAAGCTTTGATTAAACAAGAAGTAACTACTGATAAGTGGGTTACAATTCCGGATGAAGTAAGGAATATGTATTCTATTTGGAGACCTACACCCATGTATCGTGCGTATGGCTTGGAAAAAGCGCTAGATACACCGGCAAAAATTTATTATAAATATGAAGGGGTCAGTCCTTCTGGTTCCCATAAGCCCAATACAGCTATTCCTCAGGCTTATTATAACAAACAAGAAGGTGTCAAGCGAATCACCACAGAAACCGGCGCAGGACAGTGGGGAAGTGCTTTGAGTTTTGCTTGTCAGCATTTCGGACTTGAATGTGATGTATATATGGTAAGGCTTTCTTACAAAGACAAGCCTTATAGAAAAATGATGATGAATACCTGGGGCGCTAATGTTTACCCATCTCCTTCAGACAGGACTGAAGCAGGTAGAAAGATTCTGGCAGAGTTCCCTGACTCGCCGGGAAGTCTTGGGATAGCTATTTCCGAAGCCGTAGAAATGGCCGCTACTAGAGATGATACCAAATATGCCTTGGGGAGTGTCTTAAATCATGTGAAATTACATCAAACCATTATAGGTTTAGAGGCGATTAAACAACTTGAAAAAGCAGGTAGCGATATGCCTGACATTGTAATTGCACCATTTGGTGGCGGATCGAATTTTGCAGGGCTTTCTTTTCCATTTTTGAGATTAAATCTAGAAGAAGGAAATAATATTCGGTGCATTGCCAGTGAACCCTCTTCTTGTCCAAAACTTACCCGTGGGGTATTTAGGTATGATTTTGGTGATACAGCCGGAATGACTCCACTATTGCCAATGTATACGCTAGGGCATGACTTTATACCGGCTCCAATTCACGCAGGAGGGCTGCGGTATCACGGTGCCGGGGTGATTGTGAGTCAGTTGCTAAAAGATAAATTGATTGAAGCCCAATCTCATGATAACCTTGAAATCTTCGATGCAGGAGTGCTTTTTGCCAGGTCAGAAGGAATTATTCCTGCTCCGGAAGCCAATCACGGCATTGCCACAGCCATTAAAGAGGCTAAGAAGTGCAAGGAGGAAGGGGTTTCAAAAACTATTTTGTTTAATCTCTGTGGGCATGGAAATTTTGACATGAAGGCCTATGACGATTATTTTTCCGGTAAAATAAAAAGTCATGAGCTAGGACAAGAGGAGATTGATCAATCCATTGCCAAACTTAATACCCCCGAAATCCCCGCTTAAGGAGGAAGGGAGCACTAGATGGATAGAAGAAGTTTTATAAGAAAAGGAGGGTTAATCGGAGGCGCAATGTCGCTACCGATTAACCCTGCTTTTTTAATTGAAGAAAAAATTCCGATGATAGACACCCATCTTCATTTGTGGGATTTAGATCAGTTGGACTATCCTTGGCTAAAAAATTCAAATAATATACTTTCCAGAAATTTTCTTTTGAATGATTACTATCAAGCCATTGAGGGATTTCCGATTGAGAAAATGGTTTTTGTAGAGTGTGGACGGGAGCCTAATCAATACCTTGAGGAAGTGGATTGGGTGGCTAAGGTTCGTGAAAAAGACAATAGGATCGCTGGAATGGTGGCGTATTTCCCGCTGGAGAAAGGGGAAAGAGGCATGAAAGAAATGGAAGTCTTGGCTGAAAGAGATATTGTAAGAGGAATTCGAAAGGCTTTTATGCCTGAACATTCAGGATTTAAGGCAGGTATCCGGATACTTATAAAGATGGGTTTTTCTTACGATCTAAATATAAGGCCTACAGAGTTGCCAAGGGCTTATGCATTTGCGAAAGCTAACCCTGATCTTAGGATCATATTGGATCATATAGCGAATCCGGACATTGGGAATATGGAATGGGAAGCGTGGGCAAAAGCAATTTCACCTTTTTCTTCTTTAGACAATGTGATTTGTAAAATTTCAGGAATGTTAACAAAAACGAGTCAATCCGGAAATCGATTGGAGCAAATGCGACCTTATTTCAATACCGTATTAGAAGTTTTTGGTGTTGATAGGGTTGTTTTTGGGGGCGATTGGCCTGTATTATTGCGAGCGGCGAGCTATCAAGAATGGGTTAATGTCTTCCATTCTTTGTCTAAAGGATTGACATCAAGTGAAAAGAGAAAACTGTACCACCAAAATGCCAGAACTGTTTATAGGGTATAATATACAAGGTGAAAATTTAATTTAAAGTGGAATTTTTCTAAATTTATAGAGAAAATTTAATGTGCTTATTCTTTCGATAAACTAAAAATTCAACAATGCTTGATAAACCAGATAAAAATAAAAAGCCTGATTCCAGGAGAGATTTCATTAAAACTGCCTCATTAAGTGCTGCTAGTTTTTTTATTGTGCCAAGATTTGTGCTTGGTGGACAAGGACATATAGCGCCTAGCGATAAAGTAAATATTGGCATGATAGGAGTAGGAGGGAAAGGGAGAAAAAACGCCATTGATTTAATGAAGTTGGATGATGTGCAGATTACTGCTATTGCAGACCCTGCAGAGTATTGGGATTTGGCTAATTTTTATTATAGGTCTATTGCCGGTAGAGAGCCGGTGAAGCGCTTGATAGAGGATCATTATGAAGACAAAACAGAAAATTTCAAAGTAAACGAATACTTTGATTTTCGTGAAATGCTTGAAAAAGAACAGGGGCTGGATGCTGTTTGTTGCTCGACACCTGACAATACACATGCATTTGTTACTTATGCTTCCATGAAGTTAGGCAAGCATGTGTATTGTGAAAAGCCCCTAACCCATAATATATGGGAAGCAAGAATGATCAAGCAATTGACCAAGGAGACCGGTTTGGCCACTCAGATGGGGAATGTAGGGCATAGCACTGATGGAATTCGCCAAACGGTGGAATACCTAAGGGCAGGTGTGATTGGAGAAGTTAAAGAAACACATTCTTGGGTACCTGCTTCTAGGTGGATAGATGAAATGCAAGGGGTGCCTACCACCAATACAGAAAAGCCACATGGCTTTGATTGGGACCTGTGGTTGGGGCCTTCAGCCAATAGACCTTTCCACAAATGGTATACACCTGTTACTTGGAGAGATTTTTGGGATTTTGGTTGTGGAGCCTTAGGAGACTTCGGTTGCCACGATATGGATGCAGCAACTTGGGCCTTTGAACTTGGACATCCGGATACCATTGAGGTTTTTCCCTCAGGATTTAGCAATGAAAATATCGCCCCATATGGGGAAATAGGGTACTATAATTTTCCTGATAATAATACCGGAAAACCTATTCAATTAACATGGTATTCAGGAGGACTAAAACCAAAATTACACCCTGCTTTGCCTGAAGGGTACCAATGGCCTTCAAGAGCGGCAATGTTTGTAGGAGAAAAAGGGATTATTGTAAATGGAGGAGATCGTGTTCCGCAAGTTTTTCCTAAAAGCCTAGCCGAGAATATGAAAAAACCAAAAGAAGTGATTCCTCGATCTAAAGGACATTTTAGAGACTGGGTTGACGCCATTAAAGGCGGTCCTGAAGCCAGTTCTAACTTCGAATATGGAGCACATTTAACAGAAATCACCTTGCTGGGAGTGCTTTCTCTAAGAATGAAAGGACAGAAAATTAATTGGGATGCAGAAAATCTTAAGGCTAAAGGGCTAGCTGAAGCTGATAAATATATCAAAGAACCTGTAAGAAGTGGATGGGAAATGAGTTAAACTCAGCCTTATCACTTAATAGGCTTCCTTTTATATGTTGCAATCCATTCCCATCGGGTGGTAAATTACCATTACTAGATTTAAAGGTGATTTCAGCATGTATATAGGCTGTTATTGGATATTTTAAGTATAAACCTCATAGTGCTTTCTGATCACCTTCGGGGTTCTGGATGGGGCTATTACAAAGACCGATTTAATAGTTAAACCGGTTTTTGTAATTTCAGAGTAAGGAAAGATAATGAGTCACCTTCTTCGAGAAAGGGTTTGTTTGATACCGAGAGCCCATCATTTCAATCAATAAGATTGGCATGATGGGAATTTTTAATTGTGAATTGAAAGGTATCTTGTCATGCACAAGGATAAGTACCGGTTCTCAATCCAATAAGAAATTATTGAAGAATGTGTTTTTTAGGGTCAGCCAGATAAAGAAAAAGATTATTCCCCAAATGAGATAAGGTCGGTAATAATCCATGGTTTCTTTATAGCGGGATTCGATTATTTCAGCTTTTTCTAGTTCATCAATTTTTGTAAAAATATTTTCCAAGGCTTTGTCGTCAGAAGCTCTAAAAAACTCTGCTTTGGTAATTCGAGCAATATTTCTTAAAGTTTCCTCATTAAGGTAACTCTCGATCATCTGAGGTCTTCCGAAAAAGTCTGTACCATAAGGAACCATCCCGTCTTTACCTACAGCGATGGTGTAGATTTTGATATCCATTGCTTCTGCTAGTTGAGCTGCAAATACAGGGTCGACATTTCCTGCGTTATTGTCTCCATCACTTAGCAAAACCATTACTTTGGATTTGGCTTCTGATTCTCTCATGCGGTTAATACCTGTAGATACAGCACTACCTATGGCTGTTCCCTTGGCATCCATCATATTGAAAGTGATGCTGTTGACCAAATCTGTAAGGAGTTCATAATCTGTAGTAAGAGGGGCTAGGGAAAAAGCTTCTCCTGAGAAAATTACCATACCTATTCTGTCAGCTATCCTACCATTGATGAAATCTATTGCGGTTTCCTTAGCAGCCTCTAGCCGATTAGGAGTAAAGTCTTGCAGATCCATGGACTCTGAAATGTCCATAACCAACATGATGTCAATTCCTTCGGTATATTGCTCTACTTTTTCATTGGTACGTTGGGGGCGGGCCAGTGCAATTACTACCATCCAAAGTGCCAAAAGAAAGAAGAATGTAGGCAAAAGACGGAGGTAGGTCCATGGGTTTTTTGCCGGAACTATTTTTGGAAGGGAAAGTTCTAAAGCGGGTTTTTTGATCAGTTTAATGAATTTTCTGATCAATAATAATATAGGGATGATCCATATCAGATGGAGTAAGAAGAAATTTTCCCACTCAAAACTCCGCAGGGTTTCAGGCGAAAACCAGCTCCAAGAAAAAAAAGAAGAGACATCAGTCATGGTTAAGTATTTTATCTATTTTTTCTTCCAATAGCCCTACTGATACTTTTAATAAATTATCACAGGCTTCCCGAATATTATCATCTACCCGATTGGCATATATAATCAGTTCTATTTTTCGGAAATCTTTGATTATTTCCGGTTTATTCAAATGCTCAGCAATCTCGGTACTTGTCCATTCCTTATATGGCTGCTCGGTCAAATTTTCTAAATAATTTTTCCATAAGCCTAAGAGTTCATCAGCCTCTTGGATACCGGGTTGATTTATCAATTGCTGCATAGAACTTTCCCACTGAGATTCGAATTTGTTCCATTTTTTACGCTCTCTATAGGCTTTCCATCTTTTAATTAGCCCTTTACCGAAAAGTAGGATAGCCAAAACTACTAGAATTACGACTGCCACTATACCAATGATAAGGTAAGGGTAATTGAAAGCTTGTGGGATGTTGAGGTAACTGTTGTTTTGTTCAAAAACCAACTCTTCCGGTATTTCTTCAATGGTAAGGGTGAGGGCCAAAGAAGCAGGTTGAGGATAGTGGCTTATGCTGTCATAATTTAAAACTTCATACACAGGGATTTTAAATGCCTGTATAGAATCTAAGGAGAAGTTTGAAATCCAGTAAACAGCACTATCCAAAGTGATGCTGTCTTCGGTGAAGGAAGTGAAAATTTGTTTGTCTAAAAACTCAAAATCACCAAAATCATAGGTAGAATCCGGAAATATTATTGGAAGCTCACTGGGATAGCTAGATTTCAAGACATAGCCAACCCTTTCACCTAATTTTGCGGAATCCTGTAAGAAATACCCTTCTACATGGACATCTTGACCTTGTACAAAGGAGAAAGGTATGATCAGAAAGACAAGCAAATAACTTAGTTTAATTATTCTATCCACGTTTCATGGTTTTATTTCTCGACTTAAATAATTCCATCAAAGGGAGGACGATGTCTTGGTTTGTGGCGATCTGAAGGTAATTGATCTGGTTTTTTTTACAAAAATCCTTAAGATGGTTCCGTTCAGAGACAAAAGAGGACGCGATCTTTTTGGAGAATCCGCCAAAGGCCGTATTTACCCAAGTGGTTTTATCTTCTTCTTTGTCAAAAACAGGTATGATACCTAAAGAGGGTAATGCAGCTTCTATGGGGTCAGTCATTTGTAATACCACTAAATCATGTTTGAAAGCCAAAGCTTTTAAGGTTCTTTCATACCCTTCATCAATAAAGTCAGATATAACAAAAATTATAGCCCTCTTTTTAATGAGATTGAGACTAAAGGTAAACATCCCCTCGAGGTCAGTTTTCTTGGATTTCATATCCTGGCTAAATATTCCTCGAATAACCTTTACGGCTTGACGGGTGCCTTTTCCCGGTAGTACGATTTTTTCCTTTTGATCTGAATAACTTATCAAGCCCACTTGAGAGCCATCATGGATAGAGGCCAATGTTAATACCCCGGCAATTTCTTTTCCAAGGTCAATTTTTTTACGTTCCTTGCTACCGATGTCTTGGGAGCCACTTACATCCAAAAGAAAATAGACACTTTGATCTTTATCTTCTTTAAAGGTCTTTACAAATGTTCCGTGCCCTTTTGCAGAAACCTTCCATTCAATCGTCCGGACATCATCACCATACTGATAAGGGCGAAGGTCATCAAACTCTAAGCCTGCACCTTTGAAAATAGATTGATGGTCTCCTTGAAGGTGGCTATTGGCCACTTTCCTTAGAAGGATTTCATATTTTCTAAGCTTTTTTATCAGTTGATTCATTTTCATTTTTTAATCAGAGGCCTAATTTAGCAGTCATATTTGAATAATAAAACGACTTAGCCTTTACTTATTGTCAATTTTAAAAGGAATTAGGTAATTTTGAAATGTGAAATACCTATCTATAGCTATTGCTTGCCTTTTCGGGACATTTTCTTGTGCAAAGAATAATGAAGCCGAAGGCATTTTGTCAGAAGATACCATGGTCAATATTCTTGTGGATATACATCTGACAGAGGGCTTTGTGCAGTCCCTCTCCATTCCCTATGATTCAACAAAGGTCCTTTATCCAATTTTGGAAAAGCGAATTTTTGAGAAACATGGGGTTCCCGACTCTGTTTATATAAAAAGTTTGGAATTTTATTTGAGGGATGCAGCCAAAATGGAATATTTATATGAACGGACGATAGATTCATTGTCCGTAAAAGAAAAAGAAGCACAGCAAAACCAACAGCCATAAATGAGATTGTATCCAGATAATTTGGAGGAAAAAATAGACTTTGACAAAATCAAAGATTTAATAAGAGAGGAATGTACAGGTGTACTGGGTGCGGATTTTGTAAAAAAAATTGCTTTCTCAAAGGACAGAAAGTTACTCAGCAGGCTTTTGACACAGACAGAAGAGTTCAGGCAAATTTTGGTCTCAGGAGAGCCGTTTCCCAATAATAATTATATAAATATTTATCCCTATCTCAACAAAGCTAAAATTGAAGGTACTTTTTTGTTTGAGGAGGATTTCCATGAAATTCGTTTGGGCTTAAAGACCCTTGAAAGTTGTGTGCTCTTTTTTAAAAAGAATGCGGAGGAGTACCCTCAACTGGCTCAGCTCTTGGGGATGGTAGAAGATAATATATCCCTCACTTTCAGTATTGATAGAGTCTTGGATGACAAGGGGAAAATGAAGGACAATGCTTCAAAGGAATTAAACATTGTTCGGACTCAGCTTGCTTATGAAGAGAATCGAATAAGAAAAGTGTTGGATAGTTTATATAGGTCTGCAAAATCTCAGGGTTTTACGCCTGAAGATGCTTCCATTACGATTAGGGGAGGGAGAATGGTAATTCCCATTCTTGCAGAATATAAAAGACGAATCAAAGGCTTTATACATGATGAATCCGCAACAGGCCAGACTGTATATTTGGAGCCTGCAGAGGTATTGGATATCAATAATGATATCAAAGATCTCTTGTATATGGAGCGTAGGGAGGTGCAAAAAATCCTTACCAGGCTTACTGATGAGCTCAGGGAATATATTCCCATTTTAAAGAGGGCATTTCATTTTTTAGGAATGGTTGATTTTATTCGGGCTAAAGCCAAGTTTGCAGTAAAGATCAATGGTATCAATCCTGAAATGGTTAAAGAACGGGAGATGGCTTGGCAAAAGGCCAGGCACCCTCTTCTTGAAATGTCTCTTAAACACCAAGGCAAGGCCATAGTGCCAGTTTCTATAAGCTTGGACCCCAATCATCGCTTGTTGGTGATATCAGGGCCCAATGCTGGAGGAAAGTCCGTGACGCTCAAGACTGTGGCATTGGTGCAGTATATGTTTCAGTGTGGTTTACTTGTGCCGATGGAACCCAAGTCAAAGTGTGCTATATTTGATCAATTCTTTATTGATATTGGAGATGAACAAAATATTGAGAATGACCTCAGTACTTATAGTTCGCATTTGATGAATATGAAGCATTTCACATTTTTTGCCAATAAACGTACGTTATTTTTTATTGATGAATTTGGTACCGGAACCGAACCACAGTTTGGCGGAGCCATAGCTGAAGCATTATTGATTGCACTGAATAAATCTGGAGCATTTGGTTTGGTGACCACTCATTATGGTAACTTAAAACAACTTGCCTCTAAGAGTCAAGGAATGGTGAATGGCGCAATGAGGTTTGATGTGGATCGCCTAGAGCCTTTGTATGAGTTGGAGATAGGGAAGCCCGGAAGTTCATTTGCTTTTGAAATTGCAGGTAAAATTGGAATTCCCAAGGAGATTGTACTTCATGCAAAAGCCCAGATCGGAGAAACTAGAGTGCGGTATGACAAGTTGCTTTTAAAAGTAGAAAGTGAAAAGAGCAAGTATGAAAACCTCATGGTTGAAGCTGAACGGAAAGACCGATTGCTGGCTTCCAGACTGAAAGAATACAATGCATTGAAAGCAACCCTTGAAGATCAGAAAAAGGCAATCATAAATGAAGCCAAAGCTCAAGCCAAGCTCTTGTTGGACGACACCAATCGAAAAATTGAAAACACCATTCGATCTATTAAAGAATCACAAGCCAATAAGGAGGCTACCAAAAAAATAAGGCAGGAACTTGACGATCATAAAGCCGGGATTAAACTGGAAAAGAAGCCAATTGTACAACAGGAAACCATAAAGGTGGAAAGTGGAGCCATTGGCATTGGAGATCAAGTAAGGATCAAAGACAATGGCGCTTTGGCTGAAGTATTGGAGATCAAAGGTAAGCAGGTTGTTATCCTTATTGGTGACCTTAAATCAACGGTGAAGCTCAACCGATTGGAAAAGATATCCAATACCTCTCTTAAAAAAGAGAAAAGGGCAATTGATAAAAGAATGAGTTATGATACCACTTCAAAGATGGCTAATTTTTCTCCGAACCTAGATATTAGAGGGAAACGAGGAGAGGAAGTTTTTGGATTGATTCAAAACTTTATCGATGAAGCACATATGCTAGGTATCAATGATGTGAAGGTAATCCATGGAAAGGGTGATGGAATTCTTAGGGAACTGACGAGGAATCTACTTAGAAACTCATCTTCAGTCGCAGGTTTTTCTGATGAGCACGCAGATAGGGGAGGTTCAGGGGTAACATTGGTGCAGTTTAAAGATTAACAGCGGTTATGACTGTTACCCCCGTTTTTCGTTTTTATCTTTTATAGGCCTGGCGTGCAAGTAAGATCCAAGATTTACCTTTCTTTTGCCATACGGTTAATACGCCAAGGTTTACAGGGCCCGGAGCACTATCCTTATTGTGTGTTTTGCCAATTAGAAAATGTCTTACCAAAGCGGTTTTTCCGGTAATACTTACGGTTTGGTTTTGAATGTCAATTTCAGTAAAGTTTGAAACTCCTGAACTTAAGGCCTTAATAAACTCACTTTGGTTTTCAATCAAACCGTTTGAGTGTCCATAGCTAAGGTTTGGGTCTGTGATTTTCTCAAGACGAGAAGCATCACCGGCCACCATGGCATCCACCAATTCGGTTACGGCATTTTCTACTGCCACGATTTGTTTATCTTGAGCCAGTAGCGCTGAAGAAAAAAGGAAACATAGGGTAAAGAAGTATTTAAACATTTTTCAATTGGATTTGTGAAATTAATTTAGAAGGATTAAGTCAAAGACATAAAAACCGGCCAAAGCATTAACACGGGCATTTTGAGGTGCAGGGACCACAAATTCCAGACGTAATTTATCTTGGTTTTTAGTAAATGAAATTTCTTTATTTGATGCTGGTTGGATACCCGAGAGGGTGATTTTATCGTAATTTGATCCTGTAAAGACCCAGTTCCCATTGCTGTCAAACAATAAGTTGCTGTTTATTGCGGTATATGTTTTTCCTGTATTGTTGGCTATGAAACGGATTTCAAAACCTTCAAAATCGTTAGTCACCGTTGATCCATCTTTTGAAACCGAGCCACCGTTTGCCACGGTCCATGTCTGACTACCCTCTAGGCCGGCCAATAATTCAGTAGCTATTTCTTCGGCAGATTTTTCCGGTTCACCGGAAGTGTTATCAGTACAAGCGGTAAATACTATAAAAATAAAAGTAAAAGTAAAATAATTTCTAACTAGCGATCTCATATCCATATGCTTAAAAGGTAAATTTAATCATTTCCGGATTTTATCAAAGTATTCACTTTAGTTTATAATCTTCAATTGATACAATTTCTTCGCAAAAGTCAAATTCTCTTTTATCATTTGAAGCGATAAGAATGCATTTATTGCTGCTGTATTGGAGGATCAAATCCCTGTACCATTGAATGCCTCGTTTATCTAAATTTGAGGTAGGTTCATCCAAAAGCATTAAGGGGGAATCAGAAAAAAAACAAAGACCAAGTTTCAACCGTTGTTTCATCCCGGAGGAAAAAATATTAATGGGTTTGTTTACAGCGTTTTCCAGATACAATATCTCTGTAAGTTGCTGAATATTTAATCCCCTACTAAGTGCTTTGAATTTGAAATGAAAGTTTAATAATTCATTCAGTGAAAATTCTTCAGGTAAGTCTAAGTAAGGTGCGCAAATTGTCAAATATTTATAAACATCTTCCATTGCAAGCTCCTTTTCTTTATGAATGAAGCTTAACTTCCCTTCCGTCAGAGGCATTTGCGAGGATAGACATTTTATCAATGTGGATTTTCCTGAGCCATTGCTTCCTATGATAGCAGTTTTTGAACCTTGGGTTAGCTCAAGACTTAAGTTCCTAAAAATCCACTCCCGCTGGAATTTCTTTCCTGCCCCTTCCAGCTTTACCGACAACATATTTATTGGATATAACCTTTCATTACACCTCTTTCCGAAGATCGGATGAAATTGACTATCTCATCCCTCTCTTTGGTTGCAGGTAAATTGATTTCGATCTCTTCCAATGCCTTGCTATTGTTCCAATTGTTTAAAAATAAGAATCGATAAACCTCCTGAATTTCGCTTATGGTATGACTTTCAAACCCCCTTCTTCTCAATCCCAAAGAATTTACTCCGGCATAACTCAATGGTTCTCTAGCTGCTTTGGTAAAAGGAGGCACATCTTTTCTTACAAGAGAACCTCCTGAGATCATGCTATGCATACCAATTTTTACAAATTGATGGATAGCACTACTGCCACCTACGAAAGCCCAATCATCAATGGTAACATGCCCTGCTACTTGTACAGAGTTAGCAATGATTACACGGTTCTGTATGATACAATCATGGGCAATATGAACATATGCCATGATTAGACAGTTGTCTCCAATTTTGGTGGTTTGCTTATCTGCAGTCCCTCTATTGATTGTTACAAACTCTCTAATGGTGGTATTGTCTCCAATTTCTACCAAAGATGGCTCACCATTGAATTTCAAATCTTGAGGAATTGCAGCAATCACTGCTCCTGGAAAGATTCTGCAATTCTTACCAATTCTTGCTCCAGGGTAAATGGTGACATTTGAACCTATCCACGTGCCATCCCCAATTTCAACATCAGGATGGACAGACGAGAAAGCTTCAATTGAAACATTTTCTCCCAAATGGGCCTTTTCACTTATTTCGGATAGTTTACTGATCATGCGTCTTTTCTTACAATGCTGGCAGTCATAATTGCTTCGCAAACCAAGGCGTTTCCAACAAATGCCTCCCCTTTCATTTTTGCTATTCCTCTTCTTATTGGATTAAGTAATTCACATTTAAAAATCAATGTGTCACCGGGTAATACCATCTTTCTGAATTTGCAGTTTTCTATACTGAGAAAATAGGTCCAATAATTTTCCGGGTCCTCTACAGTACTCAAAACCAGTATTCCACCTGTTTGAGCCATGGCTTCTACTTGCAAAACGCCCGGCATGACAGGATTATTGGGGAAGTGCCCCATAAAAAATGGTTCATTGATAGTGACGTTTTTTACACCGGCCACTACTTTATCGTCCAGATATATCACCTTGTCTAATAATTGGAAAGGATACCTGTGCGGTAGGATATTGCTAATTTGATTGATGTCTAATACAGGTGGTGATTTAGGATCGTAATACGGAATATGCATAGGCCCTGCTTTCTCCATTGCCCGTTTTATTTTCTTTGCAAAAGCTACATTGGCGGCATGGCCGGGCCTTGCAGCAAGAATTTGTGCTTTCAAAGGTCGGCCTACCAAGGCCAAGTCACCGATAACATCCAAAAGCTTATGTCTTGCAGGCTCATTTTTATACCTTAACTCTACATTGTTCAATATACCTTCTTTCTTAACTTCTACCTTTTGCTTGTTGAACATTTTGGCTAGGTTCGCAAGTTCTTTCTCTTCAACAATTCTGTCTACAACCACAATAGCGTTGTTGAGATCCCCACCTTTTATGAGGTTGTTTTTATACAACATCTCTAGTTCATGCAAAAAACAAAAAGTCCTACAGGAAGCGATTTCTTGTCGAAATTGACTGATATCTGTGATGGAAGCATGCTGACTCCCTAACACCGGAGAGTTGTAATCCACCATTACGGTAACCCTAAAATCATCTAAAGGCAAAGCAGCGATTTCTACTTCTCTGGCGCTGTCTCTGTAATGAATGCTTTCAGGGACTTCAAAAAACCTTCGCAAGGCATTTTGTTCCTCAAGCCCTGCCTCTTCAAGAATGTTGATGAATTGGATGCTACTGCCATCTAAAATTGGCGGTTCAGGTCCGTTAAGTTGGATCAATACATTATCTATTTCCATTCCTACAAGCGCCGCCAAGACATGCTCAACCGTAAATACCCTCGCTCCACCTTGCTCTAACGTAGTTCCCCTTGATACATCTACCACATTGTCAACATCAGCATCGATTATGGGCTGTCCCTCTAGGTCCATTCTTTGAAATTTGTACCCATGGTTAGGACTGGCCGGTAAAAAGGTCATGTTAGCTACGACTCCCGTATGTAAACCTACACCGTTCAGGGTAACTTGTTTTTTTATGGTATGCTGTTTTACTTTCATTTAAATAAATAACTATATACTAGAGGTGCTCCAATTTCAATTTTCAAATTTATTATTTTTTTTCAAGCTCTCTTAATTTGTCTTGAAGTAAAGGCAACTTCTTAAAGATAGAATAAGATTTAAGTGATGCTTTTAAGTCAAAGCCTATAAAACCAAAAAGGGTTGTTCCTGGTTCATTAACTGATTTCATTATTCCTGTGTTTCCTCCAACAATGGTTCGATCTGCAAGCTCAATATGCCCCACAATAGAAGATTTACCTGCCAAGACACAATTTTTACCTATAATTGTTGAACCAGCAACACCTGCTTGGGAAGCGATAACAGTATTTTCACCGATGGTAACATTGTGAGCAATTTGAACTTGATTGTCTAATTTCGCTCCCTTTTTAATTAAAGTAGAACCCAAGGTAGCACAGTCGATGGTCGAGTTGGCGCCAATGCTGACATTGTCTTCCAATACAACATTGCCTAGTTGGGGCACGTTTTTGTAAGTGCCATCTGCCTGTGGAGAGAAACCAAAACCATCTGACCCGATGATGGCTCCGGAGTGAATTTCACAGTCATTACCTATTTTTGATTGGGAGTAAATTTTTACTCCCGAATAAAGTACGCAATTGTTACCAATGGTAACACCGTCTCCGATGTATACTTGTGGGTAAATTTTTACATTCTCCCCAATTGTGCAATTTTTGCCAATATAAGAATAGGCTCCTCGATAAAACCCTTCGCCGATGGTGCTGTTTTCCCCGAGATAACAAGGTTCTTCTTTTCCTAACGGATTGGGTTTGGTAAGTGCAGCATAATTTTCGAGCAGTTTAGAAAAAGCTGTGTAAGGATCTTTAACCTTGATTAAAGTAGTGGTGATTTTTTTTTGAGGGGTAAAATCCTCGGAAACGATTATTGCAGAGCATTTGGTAGTGTAGAGGTACTTCTCATATTTTAAGTTAGAAAGAAACCCTATGCTTCCAGGGGTGCCTTCTTGGATTTTTTTGAGGGTATCAATTACCTGCGAACCATCACCTTCTACAGTTCCTTCCAAAAGTTGAGCAATTTGATCGATGGTGAATTCCATTGGGTTAATTAATTTTTACCGTAAAGTTAAATTTTTAGCATGACAAGCATAGTGTTTTTTAACAATTTTACTCATCGCTTTGATGTTCGGCAAATCTGCAGCGGTGGCTACATCCAAGACTTTGCCCTTTTTTGTCAAAATTAAAATTTTATTTTCAGTTAAATATCCATAATTACTAATTTCACCTTCAGAGAAAAAATACTTTAATTCATCATCAGAAACAGCTAGTTTTTTTTGAGTTTTTAATCTCAACTTATCTATCTCAGCCCTTTTGAAAGGGGTATTGCTAAAATGAATTTTAAATAAATTTCTGGTTAAAAACATTTTTGAAATTTCTTTCAAGACAAAATCATCGGTGTTTTTCCAAAGTTTTATTGCACCCCAAATATCCAAATCATCCAGCTGGGCAAAGTCATTTAGCCAAATAGGTGTTCCCGGTGAATTCTTTTGGGGAAGGTCTTTTTTTAGAAATCCCAAAAATTCTATGGATCCCGGGAGTATTACCCCTGAGCGTGCCAGGTGTTTGGCTCTCAATATTAGGTTGATAAGCATTTTTTCAGCACATACCGTGGTTTTGTGCAGGTAGACCTGCCAGTACATCAGCCTTCTGGCATTAAGAAAATTTTCGATACTATAGATTCCTTTCTCTTCGATAACCACCTCATCATTAATGATGGTCATCATTTTAATAATTCTATCTGCTCCAATGGTGCCCTCAGAAACTCCTGTAAAAAAGCAATCCCTTTGTAAATAGTCCAGTCTGTCGATATCCAATTGACTCGAGACTAGTTGGTGAAAGAATTTTCTTTCGTAACTTCCGACAAAAATATCTTTTGCCATAGAAAGTTGGCCATTAAATTGTTTATTTAATTCGTCAAAGAAGAGAAGAGATAAGGTTTCATGATGCTGACCTTTTAAAAGAATGGACTCTAATGCATGGGAGAAAGGGCCATGACCAATGTCATGGAGGAGAATGGCAAGCAATGCAGCTTCATATTCTTGGTCAGAAATTTCAATTCCTTTGTTGCGGAGTTGATCCAAGGTGATACTCATAAGGTGCATCGCTCCAATGGCATGATGAAAACGTGTGTGCAAGGCTCCCGGGTATACCATGTCTGTCAAACCAAGTTGCTTGATTCTACGTAACCTTTGAAAGTAAGGATGGTCAATGACGGCAAAAATCAATTCACTTGGAATGTTAATGAACCCATAGACAGGGTCATTTATTATTTTATAACTTTTCAATGTCCGTTTCATAGAAGCAACTTGCCAAAAGTAATTAAACTAAAAAAGAATTAAACCAATTGATATGCAAAATTTCAAAATATTATGGGCAGATGACGAGATTGATCTTCTAAAACCACATATTTTATTCTTAAAACAGAAAGGTTATGATATAGTTACAGTAAATAGTGGTCTGGATGCCATAGAGAAAGTGGAAGAAGATAATTTTGATGTGATTTTTTTGGATGAGATGATGCCCGGGATGACAGGCCTGGAAACTCTACAACAAATCAAAACATTAAAACCTCAAATTCCTGTAGTGATGATCACTAAGAGTGAAGAAGAGCATATCATGGATGATGCAATTGGTGGTAAAATTGCCGATTATCTAATTAAGCCAATCAACCCAAATCAAATTTTTCTGTCCGTCAAGAAAATCCTGCAAAATAAGCAATTGATTAGCGAGAAGACCAATCTCTCTTATCAACAAGATTTTAGGAACATTAGCATGGCCTATAATGATGCCATTGATCATGAGGAATGGGTAGATATTTATAAGAAGCTGACTTACTGGGAGCTGGAAATAGATGAAACGGAGAATAAAAGTATGCAGGAAGTGCTGGAATCTCAAAAAGTAGAAGCCAATGCAAACTTTGCCCGTTTTATAAAGGAAAATTACTTGGATTGGTTAAACCTGCCGAAAATTAGTAAGCCTGTTTTATCTCACCAGGTGATGAAAAAACATGTTTTCCCTAAATTGAAGCAGGACAAACCTTTATTTTTTATTGTGATTGATAACTTGAGGCTGGATCAATGGGAAATGATTGAAAATCAACTCAGGGATTATTTTTTGGTGAAAGAAAACGGGACGTATTATAGTATATTACCTACCACCACAGCCTTTTCAAGGAATGCCTTGTTTAGTGGTATGATGCCTTTGGAAATGGCTAAATCTCACCCTGATTTATGGGAGGGAGAGGATACAGATGAAGGTAAAAACAACCATGAAGAGGAGTTCCTAAATGTAAACCTAAAGAAAAATAGACTTTCAATACGATCCAGCTATAATAAGATCATTCAAACAAACCAAGGCAAAGCAGTTTTGGATCAGTTTCCTAATCTGATGAAAAATGAATTGAATGTGCTTGTTTACAATTTTGTGGACATGATGTCTCATGCAAGGACCGATATGAAAATGATCAGAGAATTGGCTCCGGATGAATCTGCCTACCGCTCGTTAACCACTAGCTGGTTCCTTCATAGTTCATTGTTTGAACTATTTAAAAAAATAAGTGCTGCCGGTGCAGAAGTTATTGTCACTACGGATCATGGGACCAAGCGGGTCAACAAGCCTTATAAAATCATTGGCGATCGAAACGTTACTACCAATTTAAGGTATAAACAAGGAAAAAACCTTAATTTTGAATCTGGAAAGGTATTTGAAGTCGACAAGCCTGATGAAGCCAGGCTGCCTCGATTAAATATCTCCTCCAGTTATGTTTTTGCTGTTGAAGATTATTTCTTTGCCTATCCTAACAATTACAATTATTATGTTAATTATTATAGGGATACTTTTCAGCACGGAGGCGTTTCTTTGGAGGAAATGATTATTCCTATCGTACATTTACAGCCAAAATAAAATCTGTTTGAAGCAAATTCAATGTGATCATATTAGCGAAATTCCAATAATTGCTGAAAAAATTATAGCTTTATGCAAGGATAATAAAGTATGGGTTTTTCAAGGGGAAATGGGAGCTGGCAAGACTACGCTTATTAAAGCAATTTGTGAAAAACTTGGAATAGTCGATGCAGTCAGTAGCCCTACTTTCTCTATTGTCAATGAATATACAGATGAAGAAGGTGATGCAATTTACCATTTTGATTTTTACAGATTAAAGGATCCCATGGAGGCATTTGATATGGGTGTTGAGGAATACTTTGCAAGTGGGAGTTATTGTTTTGTGGAATGGGCAGAAAGAATCCCTATGTTTTTGCCGGATGAGTTTGCGTTGATTTCGATTGAAAGTGAAAGTGATGAAAAAAGAATTATTGCCATTAAAACCATCAATCAATGATAGGTAAGTCAGGTTTTACCGAAATTGCCGAAGAATCGCTAGTATATACTCAAGAATCTATGGATCGGTTGAAAAGGAAGGGCCCTCCTGTTTTGATAGGGATACCAAAAGAAACAGCTGATCAAGAAAAGCGGGTAGTACTCACTCCTGAAGCGGTCGCCTTATTGGTTAATAATGGACAGCGTGTTGTGGTGGAAGCAGATGCAGGGAAATTTTCAAAATTTTCAGACAAGGACTATGCAGATGCAGGGGCAAAGGTGGTTTATACCAGTAAAGAAGCTTATGATGCAGAGGTGATCTTAAAAGTTGAGCCACCCACCGAAGAAGAAATAAATTACATGCGGCAGGGCGCCTGCCTAATCTCTGCTCTACAGTTGGGAAAACAAAATGCTGCATTTATTCATCAGTTGAATCAGAAGAAAATCACAGCTGTAGCTTTCGAGAATTTAGAGGATAAGGTTGGAGGAATGCCTGTGGTTAGAGCCATGAGCGAAATTGCAGGAAGTACTGTAATGCTTATTGCTGCAGAATACTTAAGCAATGTGAATGATGGAAAAGGTCTGATTTTAGGAGGTATTACCGGTGTCCCACCCACCCAAGTAGTGATAATAGGTGCAGGGACAGTAGCTGAATATGCTGCCAGAACCGCATTGGGACTTGGAGCCAATATTAAAATATTTGATAATCAGATTTATAAGTTAAGGCGTATAAAGCAGGTGTTAGGTCAACAAGTGTTTACATCCACGATTGACAACTATGTTTTGGGACAAGCCTTAAAAGAATCCGATGTGGTAATTGGGGCACTTAGGGCAGAAAAAGGAAGGTCCAAAATTGTAGTTTTTGAGGAGATGGTTTCTCAAATGATGGAAGGAAGCATTATCATTGATGTAAGTATTGACCAAGGGGGCTGTATAGAAACAGCAGAAATGACCAGTCATACTCAACCCGTGTTTAAAAAACATGGGGTAATTCATTATTGTGTACCAAATATTGCATCAAGGGTGTCAAGAACAGCTTCTTATTCACTAAGCAATATATTTACACCGATTTTACTACAAATGGCGGATATTGGAGGTGCAGAAGAGATGGTATTTAATTACAAATGGTTTATGAAAGGAGTTTACACTTATAGGGGAAGCCTTACAAATGCACACTTAGCTAGAAAATTTCAAATGACCCATAAAGAACTACAATTGTTATTGGCTGCCAGGTATTGATTACCCGGCAAGCCACTAGGAAAGAAGGTTTTGTCTAAGAAGAAACTCTAGCTGATCATTTGCCTTCAATAGGCTGTCTGTCAGTTGTTTGTTTTCTTTCCTAAGGGAGAATACTTCGAAAGCATTTTTTACAACGGTTCGGAGGTAGTCTTCTTCCCATGGTTTGGTTAAGTAGTGATATACTTTTCCCTTATTAATAGCATCAATTACTGCTTGAATATCAGTGTATCCTGTTAGCAATATACGCATTGGGTCAGGGTGCATTGGTATAATTGATTCCAGAAAATCCACGCCGTTTTCTTTGGGCATTCTTTGATCAGTAATGATTATATCAATGTCTTCCTGAAGCAAAATATCCCTACCCTCATCAGCTGAATCTGCTAAAAAAATCTTGTAATCTCTTCTAAAAGTGGCCTTAAACGCTTTCAAGTTATTGACCTCATCATCCACATAAAGGATTCTGATCTTATTTTTTTCCATACCTTAAATATCGAAATACCGCGATTAATTGCAAAGATTTAAAACTTGAATTTTTAATTTTAAGCAAAATTAACCTGTTTTCAAATAGAATCTACTAGTTTAAGCTTAATATATATTTATTCAAAAGTTTATTTTATAAATTAATGAATTAAAACTGAATTGCAAAAAAATATTAAATTAATTCTTCCCACTTGATTATTTGTAATAACAAAAATATAACTTTACCTACATTATCTCCTTTTTTAGTTACTAATATTTATGGAAAACTCAATTAAGATTAGTGAGTTAAATGAGTCCTTCAAGCCTGTTTTATTCTCCCTTAAAAATGAGGAGGATAAAAATAAGCTCAAAAAACTTCAAGCAACAGGTAAAATAATGTTTTTTGATTCTTTTGATTTACAGCTAGCGGAACTTATCAAAGCACAAAATCCATCAAGAAAACTGTCTCAGGAGGAGACAGAAGAAAAAAAACAAGAATTTTATAAAAAATCCGGATTGCCAGCCTCTGAAAATGGGGTGTGGGTTTATTACTCTTGGAGAAATACTATGGTTAGAATTTTGGAAGAAAAAGAATTTGTAAAATTGCGCACCCTTCGAAATCGGTATAAAATTACTGATGAAGAACAAGAGTTGCTACAAAAAAAAATTGTCGGAATAATTGGTCTTTCTGTGGGGCAAAGCGTTGCTTTAAGCTTGGCAATGGAAAGGTGTTTTGGAGAGATTAGAATTGCTGATTTCGATACCTTGGATTTGAGTAATATGAATCGGATAAGAACTGGAATTTATAACATCGGATTGAAGAAATCATGGATAGTTGCAAGAGAAATAGCTGAAATTGACCCCTATTTGAAAGTTACTTTATATAATGAAGGGATTATTGAGGATAATATCAATGATTTTTTTAACTTAAACGGAAAAATGGATCTATTGATTGAAGAATGTGATAGTTTACCGATTAAGCTCTTGAGTAGAATCAAAGCGAAGGCGCTTAAAATACCTGTTTTAATGGATACAAGTGACCGTGGTATGATGGATATCGAGAGGTTTGATTTGGAACCCGATCGATTAATCTTTCATGGTTTATTGGCAGAATTTGGGCCAGAGGAAAAAATTATGTCAAGATTACCTGAGAGTGGCAAAGAGATGATGATGTCATTGTTGCAGTTTGATAATCTTTCACCAAGGGTGAAATTTAGTTTTTCTGAGCTAGGGAAATCCATTACATCATGGCCACAATTAGCATCTTCTGTTTTTTTAGGAGGGGCGGCTTGTTGCCATTATGCAAGACTATTATTATTGGATCAAAAAATTGATTCAGGAAGGTTTTATGTTGATTTAGACAAGATAATCAATTTTAATGAAAGTTAGAGTAAGGATAGTTAGGGCAATAGATGATGTCGAGGCTACAGAGAAGTACATTTTTGGTCACCATAAGGTTTTGGAATCTTATGGAATAACTAAAGTAACATCAGCTGATAGATCATGGGCTCTTAATCCTCATGTATATCTCATCCTTTTTGAATCTATGGACGATCAAAGAATTTTGGGTGGTGGAAGAATTCAGCTTAGAACAGAAAATTTCCCCCTTCCATTTGAATTGGCCATCAAAGATATTGATCCAAAGATTGAAGATTATCTTTCAGAGTTTAAAGATTTGGAAGTGGCTGAATATTGTGGACTTTGGAACAGTAGAGAGGTAGCAGGATATGGGATAGGTAGCATCTATTTGGTTCGGGTCGGGATCGCAATTCTTCCCCAATTGGATTTAAAAAAGCTATTTGGATTAAGTTCTCCTGTGACTTTAAGTATATCTAAAAGTGTAGGTTATGAAATTATTACAGGGTTAGGCGACAAAGGCTCCTTTTACTATCCCAAAGAAGGATTAATAGCTACAGCCTTGGAAATAAATGACATTAATGAATTATCTCAGGCCCAAGAAGCTGAAAGAGATTACATTTTTGAATTGAGGAATAAAATAAATTTTAATACTGTAGAGAGTGGTCCGAAAGGGGAAATGGAATTACAGTTTGAACTTCAAGTCCCAAAGCCAGACAATGAAAAAGAATAATCCCTATTTTAAATATGCCGCTTTAACATTTTTATTATTGGTGGTGCTTATCATCCCTACCATCTATTTTTTAGGGATGCTGAAGCAGGAGGACGAATTAAAATTTAGCCATTACACCTATTATGTAGGGGATAATACCTCTTTAAACAATGAATCAAACTTAGATACCTTTGATTCTACCGTCTATGGAGGAATTGATTTAGGCGCAATTAGTGAAAATTTGTTTGTTAAACTTGATCTCAATGACTTTAATTGGCTGAATTCAGATAGCCTCTACATCCTTGAACTGACTAACCCGGGGCTTAGGGAGGTAGAAATGTTTCGGTTCGATAAGGAAGGTAATCTTGTTTATAAAGAAATTGCGGGCACCATGGTTGGGAATTCAAACCCGTTGAAAAACCCCAATCCCTTTTTTAACATTAGACTTGATGGTGAGCTCAATCCATCAATTGTGTTAAGAATAGCTTCTCAAGTCCCCTTAAAATTTGAGGCTTATATTTTCCCTTATTCCTCTTATTTTAAAAATTTTAGTTTTAGGCTCATTATCATTAGTGTTTACTTTGGGATAATGATTGCCCTTTTTATCTATAATTTAATACTTTATTTTTCGGTAAAAGACAAAGTTTATTTATTCTATTGTTTTTATATATTGTTTATTGCCTTGGCCCAACTATCAATTTCCGGACATTCATTCTTTCTTCTCGGCGAGAATGCCTTTCTCTACGAAATTAGTATCATAGGCTTTACTACTTTATCGAGTATCTTTGTAATTCCTTTCATCCAGCTTTTTTTAAAAACGGATGAATATGTGCCGAAATACGAGAAATACCTTTACCTCATCCCTATTTCCTATGTAGTTGCCCTGGTATTAAGGGTGTTAGGTGTAATTGAGATCAGTTATTCAATAATGGATTTAAATGGTTTAATTTTAGCCATTTGCTTCTTTACCATTGGAATAATTGCGGCAAAAGGGGGGTATCGATCAGCCTACTTCTTTTTGTTGGCTTGGAGCTTTTTGTTGATTGGCTTGGTGGTCTATATCCTTCATAATTTGATGATCATTAATCTGGGTTCCTTTGCCAATGCCCCATTATTGGCGGGAACAGCTATAGAAGCCCTATTACTTTCTTTTGCTTTGGCTGATAAAATCAATATATTAAAGAAAGAGAAAGAAAAAGAGCAAATAGATAAGTTGGAAGCGGTAAAAGAAAATGAAAGGTTGATAAAAGAGCAAAACATTTACTTGGAAAAAATGGTTAAGTCTAGAACAGAAGAACTGGAATTGACGCTCAAAAACCTTCAAAATACACAAACCCAACTTGTGAATCAAGAGAAAATGGCCTCTTTGGGTCAGTTAACAGCGGGTATTGCACACGAGATTAATAATCCCATTAACTTTGTAAGTTCCAATATATCACCACTAAAGAGAGATATGAAGGATATTTTAGAGTTGATGGATGTTTATCGAGAGAAAGGTAAATTGGAATTTTCAGAAGAAAGTAAAGAGGAGATTGAAGAACTGGAAGAAGATATTGAGTTTGAATACCTTTTAGAAGAAGTGGATCAATTGCTTACTGGGATGGAAGACGGTGCCAAAAGGACTGTAGAGATTGTTCGTGGATTGAAATTGTTTTCGCGGGTAGATGAGCAAGATGTCAAAGAAGTTGACCTACGAGAAGGATTGGATAGTACATTGATCTTACTTAATAGTACTATTTCTGGTAGGATTAAAGTGAATAAAAACTACGAGGAAATTCCTATGGTAGAATGCCTTGCAGGAAAAATAAATCAGGTTTTTATGAATATCATTAGTAATGCCATTCATGCCCTTCTGGATCATCCTATTGAAGGTAGAGAACCTGAACTAACGATTAACACTTCCTTTAAAAATGGATTTGTTATGATTGAAATCAAGGATAACGGTATAGGAATGCCGGAAAGTGTCAAAGAGAAGATTTTTGACCCATTTTTTACCACTAAAGCAGTTGGCAAAGGTACTGGGCTTGGACTCTCTATTGTGTATACCATTATATTAGAGAACCATAAAGGAACCTTAGAGGTAGAATCTGAAGAAAATGTAGGGACAGTTTTTTATATAGGATTGCCGGTTAACCAAAAAGGATAACAGATGAGGAAAAGGATCGATGTGCTGTACATTGATGATGAGGATAATAATCTGAATTCATTCAAGGCAGCATTGAGGAAAGAGTTTAAAGTGCAAACAGCTATGGATGCTGAGGAGGGGCTGATCCTTGCAAAAAATTATGAATTTCAGGTGGTCATTGCTGATCAAAGGATGCCTGGAATGACAGGCGTTGAGTTTTTCGAAAAGCTTGTTGAAATTAACCCCGACCCTATTAGAATATTATTAACCGGTTATTCGGATATTTCAAGTGTTATAGACGCCATCAATAGAGGTGAGGTTTATCGTTTTATTGATAAACCCTGGAATATTGAGCAAATAAAAAATGCAATTTTAAATGCGGCTGAAATATTTGACGCAAGAAAGGAATTAAAAGAAAAAAATACACGATTGCAGAAGCTGCATTCTGAAATGAATCAGTTTGTATACAGTTTGTCACACGAATTACGTGGCCCGCTCATGAGTATTTCGGGGATATCCAAGCTTGCCAAAATGGAAGTTTCAGATCCGGGGATCATTGAATATTTTGAAATGATTGATTCTGCCACATTGAAATTGGATGACTTTATTTATAAAATGCTGGATTTTTACAGGTCCACAAAAATTGAAAATAAAGTTGTAGCCATCAATTTCAATGGGATTCTAGACCAATTGCTAGCTGAATATAAAGCAAAATGGAACCTTACAGGGATTGAATTATGTGTGGCGATAGAACAAGAGGAATCTTTTCATTCGGATGAATCAAAAATTAGGGTCATCCTTAATAATTTGTTCAGTAACGCCTTTAAGTTTCAAAAGGATGAACCCGGTAAATGGATAAGAATTGACATAAAGGCAAATCAAGAAACAGCAGTGATCCATATTTCTGATAATGGAATAGGGATTGAAGAAAGACATAAAAATGATGTGTTTAATCTTTTTCATCGAGCCACCCAGAGAAATGTTGGCTCAGGTCTTGGGCTCTATATGGTTAAAGAATCTATAGAGCAACTCAAAGGAAAAGTAGAACTGAATTCAACTCCCGGAAATGGTACAGAGGTCCTTGTACATCTTCCAAATTTGCTAGAGCTTTGACACAGTGTTATTTATAGTGTTTTCTTTTTCTCGGACTATTGGTTTAGGAATGTTTTTGAATAAAGTTCGCAATTTTCTACTGTCCGGTTAGCTTGAATATCTTGAAATCCTTTTTAAATTTTATTAATTCCTTTGTTGAGATATAAAATGGAGGTAATTTGCAACATTAGTTTTATCAATTAAGATGTTTTTTTATGATTAACCCTTGGCATGATGTAAGTATTGGGGACGACTCACCGGAATACGTAACGGGAGTAATTGAGATACCCAAAGGAAGTAAAGGTAAGTATGAACTTGATAAAAAATCAGGTATGCTTTTGTTGGATCGAGTGCTTTTTTCAGCAGTCCATTATCCGGCAAATTATGGTTTCATCCCTCAGACATTCTGTGAGGACCGTGATCCACTGGATATATTAATTATTTCCCAGATTGATATACCTTCGATGACGCTTGTCAAAGCCAAAGTTATAGGCGTAATGAGAATGATTGATGGGGGAGAGGCAGATGATAAAATTATTGCTGTTGCTGCTGACGATCAGTCCGTAAATTATTACGAGGATATTTCAGAACTTCCTCCACATTTGATGAAAGAAACACACAGATTTTTTGAGGATTATAAGAAACTCGAAAATAAAGAAGTGAAAGTTGAGGATTTTCTTGGTAAAGAAGATGCCATGCGAATCATTACAGATGCTGTAGAGCTTTATGACAAAACTTTTAGGACAGTAAAATAAAAAAAAATAAACCTAAGTTTATCCTGAATATTTAACTCCTTTAATTCCAGATATAGTATAGAAAGGCTATTTATATCTGAAATTAAAGGAGTTTCTTTTTAGCCTAGCTTTTTAATATTGTCTTCTAAGGCTTTAACTTTAGATTTAGCATCCTCCATCTTTTTCTTTTCCCTTGCAACGACAGCCTCAGGGGCATGGTTGACAAAACGCTCATTTTCTAGTTTTTTAGAAACAGCTTTTAAGAATCCTAAGGTGTAATCCAATTCCTTCTGAAGGTTTTCTCTTTCTTGGTCAAGGTCGATCTTTTCATTCAATGGAATAAAAAATTCATCTGATTTTACCACAAAGCTAACCGCATTGGCTACGTTCTCCCCAAATTGGATACTGGATATATTGGCCAATTTTGAAATAATTTCACCATATCCATCGTATAAACTTGTGTCGGAGGTGTGAATGGTCAGTTCAAAAGCTTCTTTAGGAGAAATCCCTTTTGAAGCCCTGACATTTCGAATTTGGGATACAATTTCAAATACTTTGGAAGCTTCTTCAATAATTTTGCTGTCAAATTCTCCCAATTCAGGCCAAGAGGAGATCATGATGGCTTCCCCTTCTTTCCTGTCACCCAATTGCTGCCAAAGCTCCTCGGTAATGAAGGGCATAAATGGGTGTAAGACCTTCATAAGGTTTTCGAAGAAAACAATGGTCTGCTCTTTTGTGGCCTTGTCGATCGGTGCTTGGTATTCAGGTTTAATCATTTCCAGATACCAAGAGCAAAAGTCATCCCAAATTAATTTATAAACAGACATCAAGGCATCCGAAATTCGGAATTTCTGAAAGTGATCTGTAATCTCATGAAGAGCTTGGTTGAATCGGTTTTCAAACCAAGCAATGGCAGTGTCATTGTTTGTATCTGCTTTCTCAGTTACTTCCCATCCCTCGATCAAACGGTAGGCATTCCATATTTTATTGCAGAAATTTCTCCCTTGCTCTACAAGTTTTTCGTCATACGGAAGATCATTTCCTGCAGGACTACTGAAAAGCATTCCTGTCCTCACTCCATCTGCACCATATTTCTCAATTAACTCCAGTGGGTCAGGTGAGTTGCCTAGTGATTTGGACATTTTTCTGCCGAGTTTATCCCTTACAATCCCTGTTAAATAAACATTTCTAAATGGTTTCTCTCCCGTGTACTCATAGCCTGCAATTATCATTCGTGCCACCCAGAAAAATAATATTTCCGGTGCTGTTACCAAATCATTGGTAGGATAGTAATAAGCAAGGTCTTCATTTTTTTTACCTGTTTTGAAAAAGTCAGGATCAAAAACTGAAATAGGCCATAGCCATGACGAAAACCAGGTGTCCAAAACATCCTCATCTTGCCTTAGGTCTGAAGCAGTGAATTCTCCTTCATGATTTTCGTTGGCCAGTTGGACTGCTTCTTCTATGGTTGATGCTACCACATATTCTCCATTAGGAAGGTAGTATGCAGGGATTTGATGGCCCCACCAAAGTTGTCTTGAAATGCACCAATCCCTTACGTTTTCCATCCAACTTTTGTACATGTTTTTAAATTTGGGAGGGAATAGCTTTACGCTATCATCCATCACAGCCTTAAGCGCAGGTTGGGTAATCTCCTCCATGTTCAAAAACCACTGCATGGATAATTTGGGCTCAATTACTGCATCTGTTCGTTCAGAATGCCCTACATTAGATGTATAAGCTTCTTCCTTGTTGAGTTGGCCGGCCTCTTTTAATAGCTTGGCTATCTTTTTTCTCGCAATAAATCGGTCCTCACCTACAAGCAGCTGAGCTTTTTCATTTAAGGTTCCGTCATCGCTCAAAATATCGATGACTTCAAGTTGATGCCTTATTCCAATCTCGTAATCATTGATATCATGGGCCGGTGTGATTTTTAAACAACCGGTACCAAACTCCATGTCCACATAGGCATCTTCAATAATTGGAATGGGTTTATTGATCAATGGAATTACTGCTTTTTTCCCTTTTAGATGTGAAAATCTGGGGTCATCCGGATGAATACATATGGCCACATCCGCCATTATGGTTTCCGGTCTGGTGGTGGCTATGGTAAGGTATTCATCTTCACCTTCAATATTATAATTGATATAGTAAAGCTTTGAAGAAATTTCTTTGAAGATTACCTCATCATCAGAAAGTGCCGTCCGACCCTTAGGGTCCCAGTTGACCATTCTTATACCCCTATAAATTTTCCCTTTTTTATGTAGGTCAACAAATACATTGATGACAGCCTCACTGAGGTCCTTGTCCATGGTGAAACGCGTTCTTTCCCAGTCACAAGATGCACCTAATTTTTTGAGCTGTTCAAGAATAATTCCACCATATTTTTCTTTCCATTCCCAAGCATGGGTTAGAAAAGATTCTCTGTTAAGTGATTTTTTCTCTATCCCTTTTTCTTTTAACATGGCCACCACCTTTGCCTCAGTGGCTATGGAAGCATGGTCAGTACCAGGAACCCAACAGGCATTTTTGCCTTCCATTCTCGCTTTCCTTACAAGGATATCTTGGATGGTGTTGTTTAACATATGCCCCATGTGGAGTACACCTGTGACATTGGGTGGGGGGATTACAATTGAATAAGGTTCTTTATTACCGTCCGGTTCTGAATGAAACATTCCTTGTTCCATCCAGTATTGGTACCATTTAGATTCAGTATTTGAGGGAGTATATTTGGTAGGTAGTGCCATTTTAAATCATTTTGAGGTGCAAAAATAATACATTAATACTTTTTGGCGCACCTTTATAGATAAGGATTACCAAAAGTTATCTACTTTTTGCAAGTGGAAAGACGATGAATTGCTGTAAGACCGTTAATTTCCCAGTTGAACTTTTACCATTACCGGGAAATGATCAGAAGGGTATTTTTTGCCATAATTATCCGATATGGTTCCGTGGTGAAGCGTTTTTACTTTATCGTTGACAAAAATGTAATCTATTCTCCTATCGGGTAACATATCCCATTTAAACCCGGTAAAGGTACCCAATGGCCCATAAGGAGGGAGTAAAGATTCTTTTTTACTGTCTTTCATTAGATTCCCCTTGGTGATTTCATCGTAGGCAGGATTGTCATCCTCTATATTAAAATCTCCTGTAAGAATACATGGGAGATTATCTTTGTTGATAGATTTGATTTTTTTAAGCAATAACTTGCTGCTTTCTTCCCTTGCTTTTTGTCCTCTGTGGTCATAGTGAACATTGAAAACATAGAATTCCTGGCCATCTTGGGTTTTGAATTTAGCCCAAGAACAAACCCGGTTCAATGAGGCATCCCAGCCTTTAGAGGGTTTTTCTGGAGTAGGAGAAAGCCAAAAAGTATTCTGCTCAATTAAAGTGAATTTTTCGGGGTTATAAAATACAGCACTAAACTCTCCTTCCTTCTTTCCTGTATCTCTTCCCACACCAATATAGGGGAAATTTAAACCTTCTTTAACCATTTCAAGCTGGTTAAACAATCCCTCTTGGGTTCCAATGATGTCCATTTCATGGAATTGTATCAAGTTTATCAAATGTGGGGCTCTGTCTTCCCATAAATTGCCCTCATCATTTTGGTTGGCATAGCGAATGTTATAGGTAGCGATATTGTAGGTTTCCTGGGTAAATCCTTCGGGGACCTGAATTCCAATCAGTAAGAATAGTGCTACTTGAATTTTTAAAATTGATAGATTGAAAATGGGTGCTTTAAATCCTGAAAAGTTGGAAATATTCATTGTTATGTTTAGTTATTTAATTTCTGATTGAAAAGGTAAAAGCACCATCCTTCCTTGCAGTTTTTCGAGTTTTTCAAGAGTTTTAAAGATTTCATAGGATTGACCCATTTTGATGCGTTGGTAGGTGCTTTCTACATCAGTGCCAAAATCTTCCATAATCTGTTCTAACATGCTCTTTTGTTTAGGGTAAACCACCAATTTGTAATCCTCCTCTATGCCGGCTTTTTTCGCTGCAATCTCGATGGCATCATCAAAACCTCCAAGAACATCTACCAAACCTTTTTCTTTGGCCATTTTACCGGACCAAACCCTGCCGCCGGCAATGGCTAACACTTGCTCTTTGCTCATCTTTCGGCCTTCAGAAACTCTGCTAATAAAAGTATCATAACCTTCTTCTACCTTTTTTTGCATGATGGCTTTTTCTGTTTCTGAAATAGTTTTCGTCGGGTCGAGTAAGTTCGAATATTGTCCTGTTTTGACTTCATCTGTAGTAATGCCAAGTTTGTTGTTCAAGAATCCCTTGGCATTAAACCATAAACCAAAAATACCAATAGATCCGGTAATGGTGTTGGGATAGGCCACGATGGTGTCTGCCGGTGCAGCTATATAATAGCCTCCGGATGCAGCATAGTTGGACATGGAAGCGATCAATGGCTTTTCTTTTTGGGCTTCCGAAAGTTCCCTCCAAATTACCTCAGAAGCAATGACCGAGCCTCCGGGCGAGTTAATTCTAATTACTATGGCTTTCACATCCTCATTTTTTCTGGCTTTCCTGATTTCTTTTAAAAATCGATCAGAACTAATTTGATCTAATGCCTCTCCTCCTACTATCTCACCATCAGCAATGATAAGAGCTATGGTGTTTTCAGAAAGGCGATTTTTTGCTTTTGCAGTTTGATTGATTCCTGTGATACCAATGCTATTGATTTCCTTGCTGTCTTCAGACAAACCCAACTTTTCCTTCAACCGTGTTTTTACCTGATCATCATACCAAAGTCCGTCGACCAATTTGTAGTCAAGCGCATCTTGGGCATTTCTTACCAACATGCCATCATTAACCTCTCTCATCTTTTCTAGGTCAAGCTGACGACTTTCAGCTACACTCTCCACAAGTACATTGTTGATGTCATTGAGGTATTGTTTGGTCTGAAGTTGGTTTTCTTCACTCATTTTCTTTAAAATGAATGGTTCAACGGCGCTTTTAAATTCACCTACTCTAAATATTACAGGTTCAATCTCTAGTTTTTCAAATAGGCCTTTGAAGAAAACCGGCGCACTTGCCAGACCATTGAACTCGACATCCCCTATGGGGTTGACGTAGATTTCATCTGCGACGGAACTAAGAAAGTAACCAGGCTCAGTATAGTACTCAGAATAAGAAATAATAAATTTTCCGCTATTTCTAAACTCCTTAAGCGCATTTCTAATTTCTAGAATATGGGCCTGACCCGCCGAAAGCATACCGCTTTCCAAGTAAATCCCCTTGATATCGTCATTTTCTTCAGCTGTGCGGATGGCTTTTATTATTTGATTGAGCCCTATAGTGGTAGTATTCCCAAGATAGGGTAGGGTTGGTAAACCAATATCATCATCAGGTGCGCTTTCTACAATAGGAATACCGTTAAGCTTTATGTGTAGCACTGAATTTTCTTCAATAGTTGCTTGATCTCCACTGGATCCAATAGCGATAATTCCGGCCAATAAAAAGAAACCTATTACCCAGAAAATTAGCAGACCAACAATGACGGCCAATACATTGCTCAAAAATTTCATATCTTTGCTCTCTTTTAATAATCTTCAAAATTAACCTATTTTTCACAAAACTGTGGGTTTTGATTTAATTAATTCTTTATGCATCAGGTAGTATTGGGCTTAGGAGGAAATAGGGGAGATAAGCTTGCCTTGCTAAACAAAGCAATGCAACTACTCGCCCAAAAAATGGACTTGGAAAAGGCGTCTTCAATCTATCATACAGCCGCTTGGGGAGGGAATTCGCATGGGGCCTATTTAAATCAGGTGCTTGTTTTGAGAACGTCTATGAAGGCGGAGGAATGCTTGAATTTTATCCAACAAATTGAAAATCAATTGGGCAGGAAGCGTGGGGTGAAGTGGGGAGATAGAACCATGGATATTGACATTCTGTATTTTGACAATGAAATCATTAATACCGAAAGACTGAAAGTGCCACATCCTCATTTGACCTCAAGAAACTTTGTGCTCGTTCCTTTGGCAGAAGTATTACCGGAATTTATTCATCCTCAGTTTGGGAAGTCTTCCTTAGAATTAATGCAAAAGTGTGAAGATAAATTAAAAGTGAAGGTTTGGCAAAAGGAGGGGTAAAAATAAACTTAGTAATTGCCAAGAGGTAAGCTTGACAATTAACCCCGGTTATTTAATAGATTGATTGATCTTCTTTTAGCACTAGGAATTTAGCAATATATGGGCTAAAAGCCAATAGAAAAAAGGCTGTTTTCCATCATTGGAGAATAGCCTTTTTTCTCAAGTTATTGCTAAATAGAATAAACTAATCGAGTGATTTGGTTTCTACTTCTCTATTGATCTTTTTCACCAATCCTTGCAATACTTTTCCGGGTCCACATTCTATAAATTGAGAAGAACCATCCTTGATCATGTTTTGTACAGACTGGGTCCACTTGACAGGAGCTGTAAGCTGGGCAATTAAATTGGCCTTGATGGAATCTATATCGCTAACAGCTGTGGTGCTTACGTTTTGATAGACAGGGCAAATCGGGTCAGAAAAAGTAGTAGCATTAATGGCAGCTTCCAGCTTTAGTTTGGCAGGCTCCATTAATGGTGAATGGAAAGCGCCTCCCACCGGTAAAGGAAGTGCCCGCTTAGCACCGGCTTCTTTTAATTGCTCACAGGCAATTTGTATCCCTTCTAGACTTCCTGAAATCACCAACTGCCCCGGGCAATTGTAATTGGCTGCTACAACTATTTGTCCTTCAATGGAAGCACAAATTTCTTCTACTTTCTCATCAGCTAAACCAAGGATTGCTGCCATAGTTGAAGGGTTGATTTCACAAGCTTCTTGCATGGCGAGGGCCCTTTGGTGGACCAGTTTTAATGCGTCCTCAAATTTTAATGCTTTATTGGCTACAAGGGCAGAAAATTCCCCTAAGGAATGGCCTGCTACCATGTCGGGATTAAAGTTAGAAGCAGTTAATGCGGCTATGGCGGAATGAAGAAAAACGGCCGGTTGGGTTACATTGGTTTGTTTTAATTCTTCTTGGGTACCATCAAACATGATATCTGTTATACTAAACCCAAGAATTTCATTGGCCTTTTCAAATAATGCTTTGGCTTCAGAACTGCTTTCATAAAGTGATTTCCCCATGCCTGGGAATTGGGCTCCTTGGCCCGGAAACATATAAGCTACCATTGTAATTGGTTCAAATTTAAAATAAAGGCTCAAAGATAAGTAAAAAATTGAGTAGGCTCAATTTTTAGTAATTTGGCAACCCTACTAACTTGAGTAATAAGCTATGCCTAGCGGTGTAAGACTAATCTTAAGCTCCAAGTCTACTTGGTAGGGTAAATTTGAGATTGAACTCTTTGATTATTTCATCAGTTGAACAGTGCCTTTGATTTTTTGCTGCCTACGGTTTGCGTCCAAGACATCAAAAAGAATGATTGCTTCATAGTAATAGGTGCCAGAAGGAAGATCATTACCATTTTGGTCTTTACCATCCCAATTGATGAAAATATTGTTCTCTGAAGCCTGTGCACTGTTGTAATCATGTACCAATACACCCCATCTGTTATAGATTTTGATGGCAACAGCTTCTACAAACCTTGGGCACTTGGCATAAGGATTGTCAAAAGCTTGAAAGGTTTCGTTCACATTGTCTCCATTTGGCGTGAAAACATTTGGAAGCTCATAATATGGACAATTATCAATACAAACGATATTGCTTGGCTCACTTTCATTTCCGGACCGGTCAATGGCTGTAATATAATAACAACCCTTCAGTTCATTTAGGCCTTCAATCCTCGTTTCATTGTTGATTACCGAAACATCTTTTACGAAGCTAAAGGTGCCCTCTTCCCCTGTTTCAGAGAAATAAATCTTGTAGCCATTTAACTCTGTATCACAATTGCCTGAGAAGTCAGGATCCCAACTTAAGTCATGATAGAAGTCGCTAAAATTGCAAGGCTTGTCTGCTAAAAAGGCTTCGCATTCAGGTCCTTCGTAGGAAAGTACCGGAGGGCAAGGCAATCTGTCATCATCAGGTTTTGCACATACAACCTGTGATTTATTGGCCAAGGGGTATTCCAATATGTCTAAATTATAATCTCCATTTGTAATTACATAATAGCAATACTCCTTTTCGGTATCCAAAGGTACTCCGTTATGACTTCCGTCATCAAGGAAAACAAAACCATTCTGTGTAACATCCACTTCCCCGATCAATACAAAGGTGTCTTCATCCGCTGCATTTGCATCCGTCCTATTCCTGTAAACCTGATGGGGGTATTGGGCAACTTCATTGTTCCAAGAAACTTCAAAATCCCAACTTAACTCAATGGCTTCATTGATAATGGTGGGTTCTAGTCTCACTGAGGAGGCTGTATTGGATGAATCTGTTTTTACTCCCTGAGAGAGTAGGATTACTTGATAATTGTACACCAGATTTTCAGTATTGATATTACTGTCTGTGAATACGGTATCGCTGGTGGTGATTAGTGAAGTTCGGTCATTGGTACCGGAAAATCCTTCACTTCGCAGCAATTGATAAGTGTAAGGTCCGGGATACAACTGGGTGTCAATGTCATACGGAGGTGTCCATCTCACTAAAATTTCACCTTCGTCTGTACTGGTTTTTTCTACACTTACATTGGTGATGAGTGGTACGTCTACATCTATGGTTATACAAATTTCATCTGACACATAACTTTCACCACTTCTCGGGGCCGGAAAGGCTGCCACCAATCGGTAACAATAAGTATTTCCGGGACTTAAACCCATACCATTGTTATTGTCAAGAAATTCGACTTCGTCCATGCTTGTAGTGCCTACCAGCTCATATCCAGGTCTAATGCCTGTTTCACATGAGTCAGGTTCATAATTATCGCTATTGATCCTTCTCCAAACCTGCATGGTTTCTGCTGTGTTGGCACAGGAATAAGGGTCCCACTCCAAATTGACTGATCTCCCCGGTGCTTGCTCAATCCCAAAGAAACTAGGGGGAGGAGCCACTACTGTGATGTTCCATGTTTTAATGTCCACCAAGGAGGGACCGGAATCCGGATCATCTGCTATCCTCACCCTTACCTGATAGGTTCGGGCCCTTACATGACTACATACAGTTTGCCATTGGAAATTAACAATGCCGGGAGAGGACTGAAAGGTCGAAATGGGATTATAGCTAGCCGGAGAGGAAGTGATTTCAATAGGGTCTCCAAAGACCTCAATTAAAATAGGATCTCCATCAGGGTCCATTCCTTGAAAAATTTCTGTTATTTCAGTACCGGCTTCTACACAAATATCATCCGGCATAATCAATTCAGGTCTTCGATTGTCTGTGTTTTCGACGATTATTTGCATGTCTCGCAAAACATAGCCTATCCGTGTCCATTCCCCTGCTACTAGACGCCATTCTTCAATTCGAAAGGCTACATTGTATTGACCTGCAATGCCTGGGGCATCCCAAATTAAATCTCCGGTAACAGGGTCTAATTCTAAAATGGGAGGAGTAGAACCATCTTGTCTCGTGAAGCTAAATTCACTTGATGCAGGGCTTCTGTAATTGTTTACTTGACGTTGAAATGCTTGTTTGGGGATATCCAAAACATAAGCCAAACTGTCCCCATCAGGATCATAAGCTCCCGGGTTGTGAATATAGGTTTGATTAACAGCACCATTGTCTACAGGGGCAATGGTAAGGACCGGAGAGTTATTGACACCTAAGAAGGGGTCAATATTTATCATGGTTTCAATATAAAAAGGGGTGTCAACGGATTGATCCATGTTTAAGGTATTCGCATTCCGGTTAAATTCCATGAATCGGATGGTGTAAGTTCCGGGGCCCTGGTAGGTATGGGTAATTACAAAAGTGTTTTTTTCAATGTCATTTCCCAAGTTTTCTGTACTCGTAATGTCACTTTCAGTGTTAAGCACTTCTACTCTACCATCTCCAAAGTCTATTTCTCCTGGACCAAAAACCACAGAGGAGCGGGTATCGGTATAGCCTACAACTGTTATTTTATAAGTCAATGTTTGAGTAGAAACTCTTTCGGCAATGATCTCTCCGGCTCTAATGTGGGTGGCATAAGAAGAGGCAGCGCTTAGCATCAAGGCTGTAAAGCCCAAAAGAAAGTAACAATATTTCATATGTTGGTATATTTCAGCGGTTTGCTCTAGTCAAGTTATTTGGTTTTGTATTTTTGAAGATTATCCATTCAAAACCACTCTCTTAGATCAAAACGTTTTTATTTTTTCAATGGTTACCCTAAATTATAGCTTTATAGTGAATTTTTCACTCCTTCAGGTATTTATTATTGTTTAGTTTTCACTTGCTTTAATTTTTTTTCCAAGTCTTTTAATGGTCACTAAAGGCGATCCTATCCACCATGTAAATAGGATTGTACATTCAGAGGGGCCTGATCATTAGGACTTTCATATTTAAAGGGCAGAAGAAACCAAACAAAACCGTATTAATAACGGTTATTATTAACGTAAATTTTTATTAACGCGTGTTTATTTAGAACTATTTAAAATAAGATGATTGACAGATGATTGATTGTTTGCTATTGATTACAAATGTAAATTTGGCCTCATTACTAAGATCAAACCGTAATAACGAAAAATTATATGAGTTGGGTATCTAAAACCTTAAATAGTACGCTGGGCAAAAAATTATTGATGGCCCTAACGGGATTATTTCTTATTTTGTTTCTTGTGGTTCACCTTGCCGGTAACCTACAATTGATTTTCCCGGATGAGGGGAAGTCATTTAACATCTATGCAGAAACAATGGCAACGAATCCTTTAATCAGAGTTGTTTCAATTTTAAACTTTGGTTTTATTCTTCTCCATGCGGTGTATGCGGTTATTCTTACGCGACACAATAAGAAATCCAGGCCTATAGGCTATGCCGTTTCAAAAGCTTCAGAGAATAGCACTTGGAGCTCCAGAAGTATGGGGATTCTGGGAACTTTGATTTTCATTTTCCTTTTGGTTCACCTGAGAGGTTTTTGGTATGAATTGAAGTTTGGTGAGGTGCCGATGGTTACTTATGATGGTGTGAGTTATAAAGATAGCTTTGCCATTGTATCAGCTGCCTACCAAAATATACTTTATGTGATTTTTTACGTGGTAAGTATGGGTGTTTTGGCATTTCACTTATCGCATGGTTTTGCAAGTGCTTTTCAAACTTTAGGAATTAATCATACAAAATACACCCCTTTTATCAAGAAGCTGGGATTGGCATTTGCCATAATAGTTCCTGCCTTGTTTGCGTTGATTCCCATTGTGATGTTTATTCAGGGAAGCTAAGGAGACTACAATTAAGAAATTAAAGGGAAATTAAATTTGAATATTGATGAAACTTGATTCAAAAATACCCAATGGTCCTTTGGCTGATAAATGGACCAATCATAAGTTTAACGTTAAGTTGGTCAATCCGGCCAATAAAAGAAAATACAATATTATAGTGGTAGGTACCGGTTTGGCCGGGGCCTCAGCGGCGGCTTCTCTTGCCGAATTGGGATACAATGTACAGGCTTTTTGCTTTCAAGACAGTCCTAGAAGAGCACATTCCATTGCTGCCCAGGGAGGGATAAATGCTGCTAAGAATTATCAAAATGACGGTGATTCAGTCTTCCGCTTATTTTATGACACCATCAAAGGTGGGGATTACCGTTCTAGAGAAGCCAATGTGTATCGTCTAGCTCAGGTATCTGTAAATATCATTGACCAGTGTGTAGCACAAGGGGTGCCATTTGCAAGAGAATACGGTGGCTTATTGGCCAATAGATCTTTTGGAGGTGCTCAGGTGTCCAGGACCTTTTATGCCAGAGGCCAAACAGGACAGCAATTGTTGTTGGGTGCTTATTCTGCCTTGAGCCGTCAGGTAGCCAACGGTAAGGTAAAGCTATATCCAAGAACAGAGATGATGGATGTGGTGACTATCGATGGTAAAGCCAAAGGTATAGTTACAAGAAACCTCATTACAGGTGCCATTGAGTCTCATAGTGGAGATGCTGTGTTGCTTTGTACTGGTGGCTATGGCAATGTGTTTTTCCTGTCTACCAACGCCATGGGGTCCAATGTGACAGCAGCTTGGAGGGCACATAAAAAAGGAGCTTACTTCAGCAACCCTTGTTACACTCAAATTCACCCCACATGTATACCTGTTTCAGGTGACCATCAGTCTAAGTTGACCCTCATGTCTGAATCATTAAGGAATGATGGACGTGTATGGGTACCCAAGACGGTGGAGATGGCTGAAAAATTAAGGAAAAAAGAAATAGCTCCGAAGGACATCAAAGATGAAGACCGAGACTATTACTTGGAAACAAAATATCCATCGTTTGGTAACCTAGTGCCAAGGGATGTAGCATCAAGAAATGCAAAATATGTTTGTGATGACGGCCGAGGAGTTAACGAAACCGGAGAAGCAGTATTCCTAGATTTCAGAGATGCTATTTTAAGAGATGGAGAAGATGCGGTGAGAGGAAAATATGGCAACTTGTTTGACATGTACGAGAAAATCACCGGGGAAAATCCATACCAAACGCCAATGAAGATTTATCCGGCAGTCCATTATACTATGGGAGGTCTTTGGGTAGATTATAATTTAATGACCAATGTGTCCGGTTTGTATGCTCTGGGAGAGGCTAATTTCTCTGATCATGGGGCCAACCGCCTTGGAGCATCTGCTCTTATGCAAGGATTAGCAGATGGTTACTTTGTTATCCCTTATACCATTGGTGATTACTTGGCAAACCATCCAAATGAAAAAGTGTCTGTAGATCATCCTGAGTTCAAAAAATGTGAGGATGAAGTAAAAGCCAAGATTCAAAAATTGTTAAGCATCAACGGTAGTAAAACTGTAGATCATTTCCACAAAAAATTAGGTAAGATCATGTGGAACTATTGTGGAATGGCTAGGAATGCGGCAGGCCTTACCAAAGCAAAAGAAATGATCAAAGAACTGAAAAAAGAGTTTTGGTCTGATGTGAAAGTTCTTGGTACCGGTGAGGAGCTTAACCTTTCTCTAGAAAAAGCACATAGAGTGGCTGATTTCTTAGAATTAGGAGAGCTAATGGTAGTGGATGCCTTGCATCGAGAAGAGTCTTGTGGTGGTCATTTCAGAGAAGAGTATCAAACTCCTGAAGGAGAAGCTTTGAGAGATGATGAGAAATTTGCCTATGTAGCTGCTTGGGAGTACGCAGGTGAAGAGAAAGAAGAAATCTTGAATAAAGAGGATCTTGTTTTTGAAAACGTTAAGCTTACACAGAGAAGCTACAAATAATTGATTGAACCTATAAAATTCATCATAATATGAATCTTACATTAAAAGTGTGGAGGCAACAAAACCCGTCTGATAAAGGGGGTTTTAAAGAATATAAATTAAGTGGAATTTCTGCAGATATGTCTTTCTTGGAAATGTTAGACGTTTTGAATGAAGACCTTTCAGAAAAGGGTGAAGACCCTGTTCATTTTGACCATGACTGTAGGGAAGGTATTTGTGGAATGTGTTCATTGTATATCAACGGACAACCACATGGGCCTACCCAGACCACTACATGTCAATTGCACATGCGTTCTTTCAAAGATGGAGATACCATCACCATAGAACCATGGAGAGCCAATGCTTTTCCTATTATTAAGGATTTGGTTGTTGACAGAGGTTCCTTTGATAGGATCATACAGTCAGGAGGGTACGTTTCGGTTAATACCGGCGGTGTTCCTGATGCCAATGAAATTCCTATTCCAAAAATCATTGCTGACGAAGCTTTTGATTCGGCCACTTGTATTGGTTGTGGAGCTTGTGTGGCAGCTTGTAAAAATGCTTCTGCCATGTTGTTTGTCTCTGCCAAAGTTTCTCAACTGGCACTATTGCCTCAAGGGAAAGTTGAAAAAAGGGAGCGTGCTGAAAAAATGGTTGCCCAGATGGACCAAGAGGGGTTTGGAGCATGTACCAATACAGGCGCTTGTTCGGCCGAATGTCCTAAAGAAATTGACTTAAGTAATATTGCTAGACTGAATCGGGAATATTTTGCTGCCTCTCTTAGTACCGATGAAAGCTAAAATTTTCTAAACTCATAGATAAAAGACCGGACTTCCGGTCTTTTTTTTTGCCTATCCATTGTAATAATTAATGACGGCTTGGTAATTCAAGACGAAGACATTAGGAATTCTAAGTAATTATTTTATCTATGGAAGGCTATCAATCAAATAACCAAATATAAATGTCACTTATAGATTTATCTATTTTTATCGTCTACATGATTTTAATGCTTGGAGTAGGCTTTTACTTTATGAGAAAGAATACCGGCCAGGATGACTACTATGTGGGTGGGCGGAATATAGGAAGTTGGCACATAGGACTCTCTGTTGTGGCCACTGATGTTGGGGGAGGCTTTTCAGTGGGTTTAGGTGGGCTAGGCTTTATGATGGGCTTGTCCGGTAGCTGGATGCTTTTTACAGGGCTTTTAGGTGCCTGGATGGCTGCAGTCTTGTTAATACCAAAGGTACGATCCAACCCTGCCTTTGAGAATTTTTATACTTTACCTCAAATTTTCCAACATTTATTTGATAAGAAGGTGGGGATTGCCGCTGCTGTTATTTCCTTTGTGGGGTACTTGGGGTTTACCTCCTCCCAATTGCTAGCCGGGGCAAAATTAGCCTCAGGCACCTTTCCTGCCCTCGATTTAAATATGGCACTTCTTATCATGGGTATCATTGCAGTGGTGTATACAGTACTAGGAGGGTTAAAAGCTGTGATTTATACAGATACTATTCAGTGGATTGTCCTGATGGCAGGCTTTATTTTTATAGGACTGCCAATATCTTATTTTCATGTGGGTGGCTGGGAAGCTATCAGAAGTACATTGCCGGATGAATATTTTTCACTTACCAACTTAAGCTGGCAAGACTTTGCCAATTGGGGCATTACCATTTTGCCTATTTGGTTTGTGGGGATGACCTTGTACCAAAGGATATTTGCAAGCGCAGATGTGAAGTCAGCCAAAAAAGCCTGGTTTATAGCCGGGTTGTTTGAATGGCCTATCATGGCATTTATGGGTGTTTCTTTGGGTTTATTGGCAAAAGTGGCCTTTGAACAAGGGCTTATTGTGGAAAGTTTGGAAACCCTTGATCCGGAAATGGGATTGCCAATTTTATTAAGCACTGTTTTACCTCCCGGGATAATGGGCTTGATGATGTCTGCCTATTTTTCTGCGGTGTTATCTACTGCCGATTCTTGTCTTATGGCTGCCTCCGGAAACCTAACCACAGATTTATTTGGGAAAATACTCAAAACCAAGGATGATAAATTCGTGATGCGGATCAGTCAGCTGTTTACCTTGCTAATAGGCATCGTCGCTCTTGTAATAGCCCTTCAAATGACCAATGTATTAGAACTGATGCTTTATTCCTATGCTTTTATGGTGTCGGGTCTTTTTGTACCAATTATTGCTGGCTTATTTTGGAACATGAGATCTCCAAAAGCAGCTTTGGCATCGATGATTATAGGAGGAGTAACTACCGCAGCATTGTCTTTGATGAAATTTCCCCTGCCATTTGGTCTTGATCCTAACTTTTTTGGCGTTTTTGCATCTTTAGCAGTGTTTTTGCTTGTTTTTAGGATTGATAAATGAATAGATTAAATTTAATTAAAATTCAAACCATAAATGCTTACCTTAGAAACACTATCGGCTATTGATAATGCCACTTACTTACAAAAGAATGAAATTGCCGACTTTTTATTTGAGCACCTAGAGCAATACGGTGATCCAAAAGAAGATATTATGAAATGTCTGGATTACGCACTAGATCAAGCGGGAGACAAAGGTGGTTTTTCAGTATTGGCGCGTGAAGAAGGTGAAATAGTTGGCGCGGTGATCGTTAATAAGACCGGCATGTCAGGTTATATTCCTGAAAATATCCTTGTTTATATAGCAGTGGATGCCTCACAAAGAGGTAAAGGAGTAGGTAAAAAGCTTATGAAAACAGCCATTGATATGGCTCATGGTGATATAGCCCTTCATGTTGAACCGGATAATCCGGCAAAAATTCTTTATGAAAAATTAGGCTTTACTAACAAATACCTAGAAATGAGGTTGAAAAAATAATATGGCATATTTAAATCTATACAGAGATAAGCTCAAATCAAACTTTGAATTTCTAAAAAAAGAATTTAATACTTACGAGGTTTCATGGGGGGTGGTGTCCAAAATCCTTTGTGGAAACCGTATGTATCTGCAAGAGCTCATAGACATGGGAGCTAGGGAAATCCATGATTCACGAATTAGTAACCTCGCAAAAGTAAAAGAACTAAACCCTGATGTTCAAACGGTATATATCAAACCTCCTTCAAAAAGAAATCTTGGAGATGTGGTGAGGTATGCAGATGTTAGCCTAAATAGCGAGTTAAATACCATTCGATGGATAAGTGAGGAAGCTGTCAAGCAGAATAAAAGCCACAAAATAATCATAATGGTAGAAACAGGCGACCTTAGGGAAGGGGTAATGGGAGACCATCTTCTTGATTTTTATGCCAAAGTTTTTGACCTTCCAAACCTTGAGATCATCGGGCTGGGAACCAATTTGAACTGCTTAAATGGGGTTCTTCCATCTGCAGATAAGTTGATACAACTTTCGCTTTACAAGCAAATTATTGAATTAAAATTCAATAAAAAGATACCTTGGGTGTCCGCAGGTACTTCCGTCACCATTCCTCTTATGTTACGCAAACAATTACCTAAAGGAGTTAACCATTTTAGAATTGGAGAGACCCTTTATTTTGGAGTGGATCTGGTGGAGGAAAAAACGATTGAAGGGATGCATGACAATGTATTCGAATTGTTTGCCGAAATCATAGAAATGCAGGAGAAACCTTTGCTTCCTACCGGTACTTTGGCTTCTAACCCTCAAGGCGAGATATTGGAAATTGATGAATCCCTATATGGGAAATCTTCCTATCGGGCAATATTAGATCTGGGACTTTTGGATGTAGATCCTAAATACTTATTACCAGACGATGGGGCCTTTGAAATTTTAGGTGCTAGTTCAGATATGATTATAATAAATCTTGGAGAGAACCCTAAGAAATATAAAGTAGGCGACCTGATAAAATTTCAACTTAAATACATGGGGGCACTGGCCATCCTAAACTCCAGTTATATCGAAAAAAGAGTAGTTTAATTGATACAGTTTCTTAGTTATTGATTTGTTCTCAAATGCCAAAGAACTCAATAGCTAAGAAACTTTTTTATACCTACACTTGATGGATAGTAGGATTTTTTATAGCTATTCTTTAAATCATTTATAATCAATTGGTTTCTTACTGTTTTCGGATTCACACAAGAAATGCTGAGAGTTTCGATACTTAATGGTTGTTTTTTTTTCTTGTATGTACTTCTTCTTTAAAAAGTATAGTGTGTACATTTTGGAGCTACCTACCTCCTTCGAATTAAATTGATCAAACTCCACATTAAGATTTGGCATAGAATTGGTTTAATACTTATCCTAAACCAATTATTATATAGCTATGAAGAAACTAGGATTATTATTATCGCTTTTGTTAATAGGAACTGTGGCAGTTCAAGCGCAGAGTAAATCTGGGCTTGGTGTTAGAGGTGGAGCAAATTTTTTCACATGGGGAGGATCGGATGTAAATAGCAATGATTACAATAATCGTGTAGGTTTTCATGCCGGTATTTATGGAAATGGCTTTGTATCAGAAAGATTTTCAATTGAACCGGGATTGTATTATTCGGTAAAAGGTACTCAAAATGATGACATGGTCAATTCAAGGGCTGTTTTAGATTATGTAGAGTTACCAGTATTGTTTAGGATTTATGCTACTGATGGAGTAAACTTGTTTTTTGGACCCCAGGCCTCAGTATTGGTAGGTTCAAGTTTTGAGGCAGATGCTTTAGGAAATACCTACGGCTGGGATACAGACAGTATTAATGATTTTGACGCTGCAGTAGTTGTAGGTGTAGGGTATAATTTGCCAAAAGGTTTTAACCTACAAGCCAGTTATGATTTTGGTATCAACCCTGTTTTCAAAGATTCGGATGCCTCAGTATATAACAGAGGGTTTAAATTGTCCGCAGGAATTAGCTTCTAGGATAAAACTCGGCCCGGGTAAAGGATCTAATAAAACCCGAAATGTGCAATAAGTTTTCTTTTGCGAGTTGAAATCAATTCAAAATTAGCCCATACGTTGCTGTCTTTAACCTTGCCTTTCGGCAATAATGTTCATTATAGCCATGTTATGTTAAAATCTCCAAACAACTTGAGATTTTTGTATTATCAAAATTTCGGTCCTACTCAGATAGGTTTTGGTAAGGGCTAAAGGAGACAACATCCTGTAAATTTATTTATAGGATGCTGTCTTTTTTATATTTCCATGATTGTGCGAATGTCTTCTGCTTGATACTGTGGTGTTCCCCCATTGAAGGTGGCCACTAAGGCTCCCAAAGCACATGCAAAATCCAAGGTTTTTTCGAGCGACTCTTTGCCTAGGTATTTATAAATAAAGCCCGCTAGAAAAGCATCCCCTGAACCAACAGTATCTTTTACCTCTACAGGATATCCGGGATGATTGATAATTTCTCCGTCCTGATAGATAGCTGCACCTTTGCTTCCCAGGGTAATGCAAACCAACTCAAAGGAAAACAACTCACTTAGTTTTTCCAATGCGGCATCCATCTGATTGGGTAAGTCATAAAAATTCGCCAAAAGAGTAAGTTCATCCTCGTTTATTTTAAGGATGTCTGCTTTGGTTAATAGTTTGTCTAGCAAGTCAGCCGTATAAAAGGGGGGACGCAGGTTGATGTCTAAAATTTTCAATGCAGAGGTATCCAGCATTTTGAAAAGCGTTTCCCGACTTTCTACTTCTCTAGCAGCAAGTGAACCAAAAATAAGCGCATCAGCAATTCTACATTCTCTATCTATTTGCTGATTCCATTGAATATGATCCCAAGCTACAGGTTTTACAATTTCATACTTAATATTCTCCTTGTCTCCATCATTGACAAGAACGCTTCCAGTAGGGAATTCCTTATCCACTTGAATAAGATCCTGCGACAAGCCATATTTTTCTGTAAAGGTTAATAATTTTCGTCCCGGTTTATCATCTCCTATTTTGGAAATCATTTTCACATCCAATCCAAGGTGATGTAAGTGTAAGGCCACATTCATCGGTGCTCCTCCTGCAATGCTTTCCTTAGGAAAGACATCCCACAGCATTTCGCCAAAGCAGATTATCTTTTTAACCATGATCTTTTATAAATTCTTGTTGAATCTCTTCCAATGAGCGGCCTTTTGTTTCCGGCATCTTTGTAAATACCCAGATTAATTGAAGTACCATCATTAAAGCAAAGAAGCCGAAAATCACTACAGGGCCAAATTGATTAGCCATAAGTGGGAAAACATTGGCTATAATAGCTGCAAGTATCCAATGAGTAAAACAGCCCATTGATTGGCCGTGGGCCCTTAGTTCATTTGGAAATATTTCAGAAATAAAAACCCAAATAACAGCCCCTTGACCAACGGCATGGGAGGCGATAAACATGAATACAAAAATAGGTAAGAAAGTATTGTTAATTTGAGCACCTGAGAATGAATAGGCAATTAGGAGTAAGGATATAATATAACCGAAAGAGCCTATGTACATTAATTTTTTTCTTCCTATTCTGTCAATTAAGAAAAGGCCTAACATGGTTGCGATAATATTGGTAACACCAATACCAACGGTGGACAACAACGCGCTCTCGGCGCTGATTCCTGCCATGTCAAAGATCCTTGGGGCAAAGTAGATGATGGCATTGATGCCTGACAATTGGTTAAATAAGGCAATGAGAATTGCCAGTAAAGTAATTTTGATATATTTCCTATTGAACAAGGCCATAAACCCAACTTGGGCTTTGTTAAGTTTTTTCTCTTCTATTGCGAGGCGCACAGCCTCTTCAACACCTTCAGGATCCGTTCGCGTTAAAATTCTTTCGGCATTTTCGAAATCATCTTTTTTAGCAATTAACCACCGAGGGCTTAAAGGTACTCTAAATACCAATAGCGTATAAATCAATGCAGGTATAGCTTCCATACCCAACATCCACCTCCAGCTATTGGTCTGAATATTTAAATCGATAAGGTAATTAGATAAATAGGCCATCAAAATCCCAAAGACAAGATTAAATTGGTACAAAGCCACCAATTGTCCCCTGTTTTTAGCGGGAGATATTTCACTGATGTACATTGGAGCCACTACAGAAGAGGCTCCCACTCCTAAACCTCCAATAAATCTGAAAAACATAAAAGAGTATATTTCCGGAGCTATGGCTGAGCCTAATGCAGAAACAAAAAAGAGTATTCCAATCCAGATGAGGGATGTTTTCCTTCCATATTTGTCGGCAGGAATTCCTCCAAACAAAGCGCCTATAACAGTACCATAAAGTGCTATAGCTATGGCCAATCCATGGCTCCAATCACTCAAAGACCATAACTCTTGAATCTGTCTTTCTGCACCGGAAATTACAGCAGTATCAAAACCAAATAAAAACCCTCCCAAGGCTGCGACTAAAGAGAGAAACAAAACATAACTATTAATTTTCATAGGTTATCGGGATGTGAAGATTTTTTAAATCTAGAAAGATATAGTCTTTTTAAAAAATTTATTTGATTTTAAGTTAAATAAGTCCTGGGTAACAAAGCCGATTTATCCTGAATCATACAATCAACAAGCTATTTCGCACGGAAATTAATCAATAACTAGCCACTTCATTGCTGTTTTAAATTTTACCCAACAGATACTTCGTTGTAATCTCAAAACTGACTGATATTCTTCCGGTTATAAAATTCAGTGTCGTTTTATTTATCCGAGATCAGCAAAAAATTCTTTGAGACTAGGAGGTGTTAAAAATTTATTTTTTGAATACGTGACTTAAGTAGGGCTCCTTTAAATTGTAGCATTGGAATATTTTGAAGGGGTTATTATGTGCCTAGCTGTCGGAAAAAGCTTCATCGATACCTTTGTCCAATATGAACTCTGTAAAAAAACTGGAATTGCATCAGCATATCTGCGCTGATTCGTTTTTGTTGAAGATCATTTCCGTCAAGTTCACTAAAAGGGCTGTAAATGAAGGTGGCTTCTAAACCAATATCAGCATCAGATTTTAGGTCTTTAAAAGCTCCAACCCTAAATGGGATGTAAATTCCTGAATCAGAGGCTTTATAGCTTTCGATACGATTCATTGATTCATCCAAAATGAATTTTTCATCAGTCCGACTTGAGTAGAAGTACCCCAAGCCTAGGCCACTGTAAACCTTTATTAGGGAAGGGATATAACCGCTTAAGTTTGGGTTGAAATGATATATAGGCATTATGTCCCCAAACAGCACACTTCCTGAAAAACCATAAGGCTGGTTAGCATTTGAAATGGATTCTTTCAATTCTTGAGTATAATGATCTCCACTGCTTACCAATTGCCAACCAAGGGTACCTTTTACATCAAAGAAAGGATTGATTTTTTTATGATAATCCAGTGATAGGGCAGGTAATACCTTAAATTTAAACTTACTGTGAACACCTGTATTGTCTCCATACATAAAAGATGGTCCAACGCCAATACCTATTCTATCTGTTCGGCTATCTTGGGCTAAAATTGGGTTCATTGACAATAAAAAGATGCAAATTAAAAATGATGCAAAACTTTTCATAATTTCTTAATTTTCAATATGCTCCTGACAAGTTAGTAATAAGTTCTAAATATATAAAGCAAAATGTAGTTCGTATGAGGTTAAAACATTTTGATTTGTGCTTTCGAAGTTGTTTATCATTTACGATAAATAACTTGATACAGATCAAGATGTTCTTAGAAATATTTTATTGTGGAGCGCTCAGCTGTTTGAATAGTATTGAAATTAAGAATCCACAGTAAATTTAATCTTTACAAGCCAATCTCTGCTATGCATTATAATAGGAGGTGGAAATTAACCATATAGGTAATTAAGGTATTGCCGGGAGGTAAAAAAAATCCGAGGTAAGCCTTAGGCAACCTCGGATCGTGTTTTTTTGAAAGGCATACTAGATTTTTTATCAAGAATGCACTAAGTATTATTTAAAGATTTTTGTTAAGATTGGCTATCTTCTACATTCGCACTGCTCTCTTCCACTTCAGAAAGCGGTTTTAAATTATCAGGGATTGCAGGATTTAGTTCTTCGTCGTCTTTTTCGTACGGGAATATTTCTACAATTGGACTTTCTGAAATATCCGGAACATTGAAACTTACAAGCATATTGTTCAAACTTTCGTAAATCCGATCATATGCTTCCTTGACATTATGTGCAGTGACCAACATATATTGGGTCACTTTTTTCTCTTTGCCACTGTCAGCATCAGCCACAATATAAGTAATCTTACATTTGTGCCATACATCCACATCATCAAAGAAAAATACATCAACAATATTACTTTTGCTGATACTTGTTACCTGAAAATCCCCTCTGATGACACTGCCAAGCATGTCATAAATTCTGGCTTCAGCTTCTGTAAATGAAACCGCATCCACCAAATATTGTTCTGAGACATTTTTGAGAAGTCCCTCTTCATTTTCTTTGGCATACTTTACCTTACACAAAAACCATGTTCTCATATCTGTATTTCTTCTTTACGATGAAGTTACGAAGGTAATCTGAAATACTAAAAACAAAAAAACCTTTGTAAGAAATCCGTGAAATTTACTGGAATTAATCGTCTTGACTTATTATTTTTTAGTAACAAGAGATACAATTTAAGGCCTACTTTTGATGGGTTTTTCATCTTAGCCTTCCTTTGCTTATTATTCAAATTTGTCTCCTACAAATGATACTTTTTCTAAAATTAGGCCGTTCGCAGGCGCTTTGGGACTTAAAGGCGTTTTTTCTGAACTGGTAAGTGCTTCCTCAATCTCACCCAGTTTTAGTTCACCTTTTCCTAAAGATATAAGACAAGCGGCCATCCTTCTTACTTGATGCATTAAAAATCCACTGCCCTTGACCCTAAAAACCTTTACGTTTTTTTCGGGCAGGAAAGTAAAATGCTCCGAAGGTTCATCAATTTGAGCATAAGTAATCTCTCGTATAAAATCATGTGTATTTTTCCCTTGACTGCAAAACCTCCTGAAGTCATGCTTCCCTTTAAATAGTGCTGCCCCCTCATTCATTAATCCCAAATCCAAAGATTGTCCGGCATAAGCTACAGAACCGGCATACATGGGGTGTGGCTTAGGGCCAAAAGAAAAATAGTACCCATAACTTTTGTTGGCCACATCTTGAATTACATTGAAGTCATAGCTGCTTTGAAAACCTTCTAAAATCCTGATGTCTGCCGGTAAAAAATCATTTAATGGGCCTATCAAGCTGTTTGGATCAATGATATAAGGCAAAAACAATTCAAAAGCTCCATTTAAACAAGAGACTCCCGTGTCTGTACGGCTTGATCCCAGAATTTTAAAGTTTTCATGTTGCAGTACATAGCGGAATGTTTTCTCTAAAGTACCCTGAATGGTCTTAACCCCTTTCTGTACCTGCCACCCATGATAACGAAGGCCTAAGTATTGAATCCTAAATAAGTATTTAAAAGGCTTGGTCTGCATGCTGCAAAGCTATAAATTGAAGGAGAAAATGCCAAGATGGCAAAGAAAGGTTTTTCTCAAGTAGATGCTCTTGAGGGATTTCTCTAATCATTTACTAAAATGAGCCTTTTTTAGAAAATTAAAAGGCACTAATCCTTTTTGGTGGAAGGGTGAGGATTAAAATTATTAATTAACAATGAATTCCAAAATTATCAAGTTTGTCGGAGCTGCGTTTTATTTATTAATGATTGTTCAGGAGGTTTATCCCTTCCAAAACAAAGATCAGCGGCCAAATATTTTGTTCATACTAACGGATGACCAAGCCCCTTGGGCTTTTGGGGCCTCAGGAGATCCTAATGCTTATACTCCCAATATTGATAAATTGGCAGCAAAAGGAGTGACTTTTCAAAATGCATTTACGACCACGCCGGTTTGTAGTCCTTCGCGGACAAGCATTATGACAGGTCGCTATGCAAGTGAATACAATATTTTGGACTTTATTGTTAGTCCTAATCATAGCAAGCTAAAATATGATCCCAATGTAAATGCCGGATTGGATCCCGGTAGCATTACTTTTGCTGAAATGTTACAAAATGCCGGGTATCATACCGGTTTGGTTGGGAAATGGCATCTTGGAGATTGGGCTTCGGAAGAAGGGAGAAAATATCACCCAAAAAATCATGGTTTTGATTTTTTTATGGGGCTAGCCGGTGGTGGTGCCAGCCCTGTAAATCCCGAGCTTGAGATTGAAGGCAATTTGCAGACTGTTCAAGGGCTAACCACTGATATTTTGGCTGACCATGCCATTTCTTTTATAAAAAATCAAACAGAAGCTCCTTTTCTATTGTGTTTTAACACAAGGGCACCTCATAGTCAATGGTTACCTGTTGCAGAAGAGGACTGGGAGCCATTTGAAGGTATGGATCCAATTCTTCCAAATCCAAACTATCCGGACTTAGATATTGAAAAAGCCAAAAAACAGATGAAAGAGTACCTTGCCAGCGCCGCCGGAATGGACAGGAATGTAGGAAGGGTGTTGGGAGCGCTAGAGGAAAAAGGGGTTATGGACAATACCATTGTTATCTTTATGTCTGACCATGGTTATAATATGGGGCACAATGGCATTAAGCATAAAGGCAATGGTAAATGGATTACCAAAACAATTCCCAAAGAAACTGAAAATATCAATGCCGGATATAGACCTAATCTTTTTGATAATTCCTTAAAAATTCCGGCAATTGTTTATTGGAAAGGAGTTGCCCAAGCCGGGAGAAAGGTTGATCAGACTGTCTCTGTTTTGGATATTTACCCTACATTACTTGAGATGGCCGGTGTGGAGTTTCCGTCTTCTTCCAAGCAAATACTTAGGGGGCGAAGTCTTGTGCCTTTGATTAAAGGAGAAGAGGTTTCTGATTGGGACAATGATTTTTATGCAGAATACAGTATGGTAAACTATGCTACTTCTTTTTTAAGAAGTTACAGAACTCCGGACTGGAAGTTGGTAAGAGATTTTATGGATCCTAGCAGAGATGAATTGTATCATATTGCGATTGATCCTGAAGAAAATATCAATCTTATTCATGATAATAGGGAAGAGGTGAGGGAGATAGTTGCTGTTTTACATCAAAAAATATTGGATAAAATGAAAGAAATAAACGATCCGTTGCTGGAAGAGGTATCGGTAAATAAGGAGTATTTTAGGTGAGATGGGGTTGTGATGTTTGTACTTGTTACTTTATCACCAGTAATTCCTTAATAGAAATACTCAAAGAAGGTACAGCTCCTACAAATTTCTGAATAAACTCAATCTTCGAATTGTAAAATAACATCTCTTTTTTTCATCATTTGATGAAAACTGAAAAAAGCATCTGTTCCTCCAAACCAGGAAAGACCTTCTGTTTTGGCCAGTTTGGTAGGTTTTGTTTTTAAATAGATATGCCAGCTACTGTGTGGCCAATCTGTAGGGTCTTTTACAAACCCATGGTGTACTGGGTTATTATGGATATAGGCGATAAGAGCAGTAAAATAGGTGTCCGAATCTATAAGTTTTCGATGAAAACGGGGAATAAAGAGAGTGCCTTTTCGATTGAACATTTTGTTGTAGGCCTGTGAGTACCCGTTGAAAAGATTGGAGAATTGTCTGCTCAGAAGAAGGTTTGTTTCTTTTTGGGTATAATTTCCTTTAAAGACATCTGTTTTTTTCAACTCCTCCTCTCGTCGAAACCTTATCATCAAGTGGAGGTGATTGGGCATAAGACAATAGGCGAATGTCTCCCCAATAGGGTAAATGTATTTTATGTATTTCTCGAGAAAATAGCGGTAGTTTTCTTTCGATCGGAAAAGGTTCTCGTTTCCGCTTGCATGTGTCCAGATGTGATACATCCGTTCAGGTTCCAGTGGTATCCGTGGATCGGGCATTTTTCGCTTCTGATATCATAGTCCTCCAAGGGTTTTGAACCCTTGAAGGACTGGTTAATGGTGGTATTTCTTTAAGGCCTAATAATCGTTCCATCAAATTTTCTGACTGTCCACCTTGAATTGGTATGCATCGGGTATTTGGCGGCAAGTTTTTCATTGATGTCCACACCTAAGCCTGGCACTTCGTTTACCCACATATAGCCATCTTTCATCGTAGGTGAACCCGGGAATATCTCTCTGGATAAATCTGAAATTCTGGCTGCTTCCTGAATTCCAAAGTTCCAAATTGCCAAATCAATATGGGCATTGGCTGCATGACCTACCGGTGATACATCCCCAGGTCCATGCCAAGCTGTTTTGATACCATAAAACTCACCCAGCCTGGCCACTTTCATTGCCGGAGAAATACCCCCTATCTGTGAAATATGAATTCGTATATAGTCAAATAAGCGGTTGGTCATGGGCTCCTTAAACTCGTTGATATTGTTGAAAAGTTCGCCCATTGCCAAAGGAACAGTAGTAGCATTTCTCAATTGTTTAAACCATTCCATTTGTTCTGGGGAGAAGGGGTCCTCGATAAAAAACGGATGATACGGTTCTACGCTCTTGACTACATTAATAGCATCTATGGGGTCTAACCGTTCATGAATGTCATGTAGTAATTCTACCTCCTCTCCACATTGTCTTCTCACAGTTTCAAACAGCTTTGGAACGTCTTTTCTGTATTTTCCTTGGTCCATGTATTGATCGGTATCCCATGCAAAGCCTTGCTTTTTGAAGTCGGGTTCTCCGGATATGCCTGCACCGCCATAGCCTCCCTGCTGAATTCTTACATAGCGGTACCCTTCTTCCATATAGGAAGAAACCTGATTGGCCGCTTCTTCGGGGGTGTTCCCGCTGGCATGCGTATAACATGGAATGGCAAATCTACATTTGCCTCCCAGCAATTGGTAAACAGGCATATTGGCACGTTTGCCCTTTATGTCCCATAAGGCCTGGTCAAGCCCACTGATGGCATTGTTGAGTACCGGCCCATTGCGCCAGTAAGAACTTACGAAGGCAGCTTGCCACATGTCTTCAATATTGTCAACATCCTTGCCTACACAAAACTCTTTGAGGTATTTCTCAATGGCAGTGATCACTGCAAATGCCCTTTGTGTAAATGTGGCACAACCCAAACCGTAAAGACCCGGCTCAGAGGTTTCTACTTTTATAACAATTAAATTAGAACCGCTGGGCGCAAGGCCAATGGCTTTTACATTTGTGATTTTAAGTGGAGGTAAACCATTGAGGTAGGATGGTTTTTCTTTTTCAGTGGCAGCTTTGGCATTTGGGTACATGCCAAGCATTCCCGCCATGGTTCCAATTCCCAATCCTTTAAGTAAATTCCTTCTGGTGTTATTTTTCTGTTCTTTCATTATATACTGATGGTCTGATTTGAGTTTGTTTAATTTTTTTTGAGTAATGATTGATTACCAATCCACTACTGATCCGTCCCTAGGATCATAAGATTGTGGGTTGGTCCAATCGTGACCTATTTTATCTTCCAAAGCGTCTTCGTCTAGTTCAATGCCTAAGCCGGGGCCTTTTGGGATAAGGACGGTTCCATCTGATTCAAGTTTAAATGGGTTTTTTAAATATCCCTCACCCAAAGTTACCTGCTCCTGTACAAGGAAATTGGGTACACTAGCTGCTAAATGCAATCCGCAAGCTAAGGAAATTGGGCCCATTGGATTGTGGGGAGCAATGGCGGCATAATAAGCCTCTGCCATACCTGCAATTAACCTGCCTTCGGTAAGTCCTCCTGCGTGGCAGAGATCCGGCTGAACAATGGCTGCCGCTCCTTTTTCTAAAATTTCCCGGAAACCCCACTTGGTGAATATCCTTTCTCCCGTGGCGATTGGAAGATGTGTTCCTCTAGCAATTTCTGCCATCACATCCACATTTTGTGCTTGGCAGGGCTCTTCTACGAACATGGGTTGGTATTGTTCAAGTTCTTTGATAAGTACCTTGGCAGTTTGTGGGGAAATAGCTCCGTGAAAATCTATTCCAATGTCCATTTCAGGTCCACCGGCTTCCCTGAGTGACGCGAAATTATCAGCTGCATATTGTATAAATGCCGGGTTCTCTACTATCCTTGCTGGCTGCTTTTTAGCAACCCCTGTCTTGATGACGGTGTAGCCTTCCTGCTTTCGTTTTTTCATATCTTCAGCATTAGATGCCCTACCGTAAATCCTGACCCTGTCTCGGGTAGGTCCCCCAAAAAGTTCATAAACCGGTACTCCTAGGAGTTTACCTTTGATGTCCCATAATGCGTGGTCTATGCCACTCAGAGCTGAGGTTAAAATCGGACCTCCTCTATAAAAAGCATGGCGGTAAATCGCCTGCCAATGATGCACCACACGTCTCGGGTCTTTACCGATCAAGTATGGTTCCAGCTCCTTTATGGCTGTTTGGATGGTGAGGGCACGGCCTTCCAGTAGTGGCTCTCCTAATCCTACTACACCGGCATCGGTGTGGATTTTCAGAAATATCCAGCGAGGTTTTACTAAAAATGTTTCCAGTTTGGTGATTCTTACTTCTCCTTCCTTAAAGTGGGTTGGACTTGGTTTTTCTGCGTAAGAAGAAAGTGGGAGAAGAAGGCCTGTTCCGGCCAGCCCTAATACAGACTGTATGGCATTTCTTCTGCTCACTTTTCCTCCGACAGGTTGTTGAGTCACCTTTTTTTTAGTTTTTTTCATCGATTATTGGGTTATTGTTTGAGTTTTTATGTCTTGGTTTATTGCAATTGTTTCATCAGGGGATTGCTTAGGTAAGTCGAAATAAGAAAAGTAAATCATGTCTAATTTATGCGTTTTGCGGTTGAGTTGAATACCTATGTAATCTTCTTTTATTGATGAGATTTAAAGCAAAAAATGAAAGCTAGAATTTAGTGTACAATTTAAACTATTAAAAGCCTTCTGTGGAATAAATTTAGTTTTCACCAAAATAAGTTAGGCGCACCTGCCTTTTATTGGCAAGTACGCCGCTATGATTAAGGTTGATCCCACCAAACTCTTCTGTCTAAATTATTAGGGCCTTGCCTGCTGATGGCTTCCTGTAAATTAGATCGGTTAACGACAGTTTCTGAATCAGGGTAGGGCATGCTTCGGATAAAATCTCCAGTAATTTCAGAGCCTGCATAAGGGTTAGGTTCTAAAGTAGGGTAGCCACTCCGTCTGAAATTAGCGAATAATTCAGAGCCATCGAGAAAAGAAGCTATCCAATACTCAGTGTTAATTTGCTCCAGGGCCATTTCGGTCACCAAAGGGTGGTTGGAAATATAGCTGCTGATGGCGGATTCCGGAATTGAAGCAGCTGCATCGTAGATGGCCATTTGTTCCATATTGGCCCTGATTCCTGCTTCATAATAGGATGCAGCATCCCCTTGTACCCAGCCCCTAATGGCAGCCTCTGCCAATAGTAATTGTGTTTGGGCATAGGTGAGAAAAAACTGTGGAGAGTCCACTTTCAAAACAGTATAAATATTTGCCTGAGAGAAGTCCCACAGGCTCACCACTCCATTTTCTGCAAGTACACTATTGATAGAAACGTCATCATGTCCCATGGGCATGCCGATCTGTAAGTCGGGGTCTCGGGTTATCCGGTCAATGGTTTGGCTGGGGCCATTGGTGGCGCCCACATGTCTGATGGCAATGGATTCCAGTCTGGGGTCTTCATTGTTTTTTAAATGTTCAACGAAGGGTTCTGTGAGGTAATAGTTTGCTTTTTCCCTTGCGCCTAAATGAACCCCTATATAGTTATTGAATACTGATGTGTTTCTAAGGGTCGCGTTTTCCTCATTGGAGGCAATCAAACCTCCGGCCACGGCCTTGGAAACATAGGTTTGTGCAGTAGAAGGATCAACTTTAGTCAAGCGCATGGCTGCACGTAACATCAGCGAGTAACCAAATTTTTTCCATTTCAAGGGATCCCCTCCATAGAGGATTTCACTGGAAGAAGTCGGGTTGTTGGGGTTTAATCCGGCTGTAGCTTCTTCCAATTCATTTAAAATGTCCATATAGATAGTTTCTTGGCTATCGTATTTTGGAGTAACTATTTGCTCAATAAACCCTTTTGCCCCTTCAAAATATGGAATGTCTCCATAGGTATCGGTCAACACCATATAAGCATAGGCTTTCCATATCCTGGCAGAATGGTAGAGGTTGGACTCGTCCGGATTTTCCTTGCTTTTCTCTACGGCATCCACCGTATTTTTCAGTACGTTTCTGTAGGTGTTTTGCCAGATGTGCGCGGCTCGATCCAGGTTTAACTGGTTGTAATTAGCGCCGGCAAGAGAGCTTCCAAAAGGTGTAATGATTTGTTGTACAATTCCAAAATTGTAGGATAGGTCCTGCAAAGAACTTACCCCATCTCTATAGCGCATGTCAAGTATCCCCTGATTCAATAGAAATACAGGGTTTAAAGAAGTTGGATCTACCAGATTGGTGTTGATTTCATCAAATTTTTCATCACAACTGAAAAATCCTACAGCCATTATCAGGCTCAAAATATAATTTGTTAGCTTTTTCATGGTTTTAAAATTTTACGTTTAGATTAAATCCTAAACTTCTGGTTGGTGGTAATGCCGGCCAGAAATCCATGCCATTGGCATTGTCTGAAGTAACTGATATGTTTTCAGGATCCATGTTTTGAGTCCATTTCTTTAGGATCAATACATTGTTGGCAACACCACTTAAGCGGAGTTGTTTGATAAACAGTTTTTCTGGCAAGTGTTTGCTAAAGTCATAGCTTAGGGATACCTGCCGAAGTTTCCAAAACCCTGCATTGCTCACCCAATCTTCATTGATTCCCAGTACATTGGTAGTTTCGTAGAAAGGCTGAATCAATGATTGGGTGGTGTTGATTTCTCCATTTGGATTGACACCATCACCTACCACAAAACCTTGATCTCTGCCATTGAGAGTGTTTTTATGGAGGCCATGGCGTAAGTAGTTTTGATTTCTCCCGGCAATCATTTTATGGCCTAATTTAAAATCAATAAGTGTGTATAGGCTTAATCCCTTATAAGTGAAAGTGTTTGAGATGCCGCCGTAATACTTCGGTAAAACAGAACCCATGTTTTGAGGCTCGTCATTTCTAAGCGGACGGCCACTGTTTTCATCAAAGACCATTCTTCCTTGGTCATCCCGGAGATAGGTAAAGGTGTAAATTTGACCTATGGGTTGACCTACTACTTGTCTGAGTATTCTGCCTCCGCCTGAACTTACTGTAATCATGGTGTCGGCTTCAGTTAGTCCGAGTTGCAAAACTTCAGAAGTATTGTAAGTGGCATTTACACTTACGTCCCAACGGAATTTTTCTGATCGAATGGGAGCACCTGAGACCAAAACTTCCAATCCTTTGTTCATGCTTCGGCCAATGTTAACCAATTGATTGGTAAAGCTGGATGCATCTGAGATCTGTGTAGCAAGGATCTGGTCATTGGTGATTTTGTGGTAATAAGCAAAATCCAGATTTAGCTTTTCGTCAAATAACCTAAGTTCCATACCAATCTCAGTTTCTTGAACTCTCAATGGTTTTAGGTTGGTGTTGGGAACCGTGCTGGCATTGACTCTTCCAAGTGGGGAAGGTAGCCCGTCGGGGTTTGGGAAAAGATTGTTGTCTACTGCATAAAATAAGGCGTTGGAATAAGGGGAGACGTTGTCATCGCCCACTTCTGCATAGGCCATTCTGAATTTACCGAAATACAACCATTCCGGAAGGTTTTGGAAGGCTTGGGAAAACACAAAGCTGGTCGCCACGGATGGGTACATAATGCTTCTATTGGCCGGGGCCAAAGTGGAAAACCAATCATTTCTGGCGGTTAGGTTTAGAAAAAGCCACTCTTTGTATGAAAATTCTCCCAGACCGTATAGTGAGTTGATTTTTCTTTCAGAAAGACTGTACAATGGGTCTTTTACACGGCCATTCATGACCGTGTATAGGCCGGGGATTACAAAATCCTTGACAGCGACGCTATTGTAATCCATTCTCACAAAGCGTTGGTTTCCTCCCATGGTCAGGTCTATATTGAAGTTGCCAAAGGTGCGGTTGGCGCCAATTAAGAAGTCATGGTTGGTTTCCCGAAATCTTCTGGTGTCTTGGGTGAAACTTCCGTTTACAAAGCCTGCAGGAGCAGGAGGAATGGGGGCATAGCCATTGGGTGTGTTGTAATCATTGTCTCTGACGTAAAAATCCATGGAAAGGCGCCCCATGGCATAAAGCCAAGGTGTGAACTGATAATTTAGAGACACATTACCGATTAGGCGATCTCTTTTAACATTGTCAAACCGCTTGGAGGTGGAATAGTAGGGGTTGTTTCTTACCAGAAACCTGGCCATTACCACCTCATCGCCATTGGGATGGGTGATATTGTTTCTCAAAGCTTCAAAAGGCATTGAATTGGCGAGGGTCATGATAACGGTGGCGGTAGAAAAATCTTGGGCATTTACCTGAGGCGGATTTTGGTTGGCTTCATGGGAGTAATTGGCGTTACCAGAGGCCACTAGCTTGTCTGTTATGTTTTGAGAAAGGCCTAAATTGATCGTTTTTCTATTTAACTCTGAGTTGGGTACAATGCTTTTATTGTCGGTATTGGCAAATGAAAGGCTAAAGCCGCCATTTTCTCCACTGTTGGCTACAGTTACCGTATTGGTCCAGTTGGTGCCCACATTGTAAAATTGGCTAATCCGATCGTGAACTGGCTCGTACGGCCATTCCTCGTTGTCGAATAAAATCTGCGTCATTCCAGGTTCAAATTTCTCACCAAAACTCCAAACACCGGAAGTAGGGTATGCGCTGGTTGGTCGGACGCCTCCTTCCCCCTGGCCGTATTCGTATTGGAAATCAGTAAAATCAAGGGGGGTGTCTGTAGTGAAATTGGAGTTGATTTCCACACCTAGGCCTTTGCTTGAGTTTTTGCTTTTGGTGGTGATCATGATCACCCCGTCTTTTGCCCGAGATCCGTACAAGGCACCGGCGGTTGCTCCTTTGAGTACGGTCAAGGTTTCGATGTCATCCGGGTTGATGCTCAAAAGTCCATCGCCGCCATCTGAATTATTCATTTGTCGATTACCGTAATTTCCTCCCAAGGAGTAATTTGAATTGTCCATGGGTACGCCATTGATGACTACCAGTGGATTGTTTTGCCCACTAAAGGAAGATTGCCCCCTTATCCGGATTTTACTTGTGCCTCCGGGGCCTGTAGACATGGAGGAAATGTTTACCCCTGCAACTTTGCCCTGAAGGGCATCTGCAAAATTGGGAGTTCGGTTGTCTGAAATCAGTTCACCATCTACTGTAGTGGTTGAGAAACCGAGAGTTTTGGCTTCTCTTTTGATTCCCAGGGCTGTCACCACCACTTCCTCCAAACCAATGTCACTGGCATTAAGCATCACATCAATTTGGCTTCTGTTTTGGATTTCGATGGTTTGGGTTTGATGACCGATGTAAGAAAAAATAAGGGTAGCGTTTGGAGGAGCGCTTAAACTGTACTTCCCGTCTATGTCTGTGACGGTTCCTTGCGATGTTCCGCTAATGATGATACTTACCCCGGGGAGGGGTGCGTCGCTGGCATCTCTCACAGTGCCACTGATGCTGTTGTTTTGTGCGTAGATTTGGCCATACCAAATCATGGTGAGAAAAAGCAAAATTACTTTGTTTTTCATAACTAAGGTTATTTTGGGTTTAGTGATATAAAGTAATTAAGCCAAACAATTGATCTGATTATAACCAATAGTAATAAAATACGATTAAATTGATTTAAAAGGATTTTAAATGATTATTAATTGAGTTAAATAAGACTAAAGGTTATTAAATTTTTCAAATTAAACCATTATTGACTTTAATACTTTATTTATTGTTTACTCAATATATTATTAATCATTTTATATATCAATTTCATATTGTTTAAATTTTAAATATGGTATAAAAATTTTGTTAAAAGGGTAAAAAATAAATGAAATGGAATGGGTTTTAGGTCAAAGAATTATGAAAATATTTTATGGAATCACTTTCATACGATTGCTTTTATTGACCAAAAAATTTTAATAAATGACTAGGGTTTAAGTCCTGCCTGGTAAGGGTTCTTTTGTATAGGTCCTAAGAAAATATTCAATATAGGTAGGAATTA
>TARA_R110002167_G_scaffold114348_1_pt1 | contig 158650 bp, 118 predicted proteins | sample TARA_R110002167 | Tara Oceans TARA_R110002167 (sample SAMEA4398238) | marine metagenome | biome: Polar Biome; feature: [MES] marine water layer (ENVO:01000295) within the mesopelagic zone...; material: water (ENVO:00002006), including particulate matter (ENVO:01000060) such... | reverse complement strand
AGCTAAAGGTTACTACGGTGCTCGTAGTCGCGTTTATCGCGTTGCTTACCAAGCTGTAACTAAAGCTGGTCAATACGCTTATCGTGACCGTCGTCAACGTAAACGTCAATTCCGTCAACTTTGGATTGCTCGTATTAACGCAGCAGCTCGTCAAAATGGTTTATCTTACAGCCGTTTCATTAATGGTCTTAAAAAGGCTACTATTGAAATCGATCGTAAGATCCTAGCTGACATTGCAGTATACGACAAAGCAGCATTCACATTCTTAGTAGAAAAAGCACAAACTGCTTTAGCTGCATAAGAATTGATATGTGATTTAGAAAAGGACGCCTTTAGGCGTCCTTTTTCTTTTTAATTTTTAATTAAACTTATTTTTAAAGTAATATTAGTTAAAAATTAAACCTAAATGTAAAAGAGGAATTATTATGAATCTTGCCGATAAAGTATTAGCCGTTAATAACGACCTTCCTATTCATACTGATGCACCTGTCCATAGTGGTAAGGTTCGCAGTGTTTATTGGTTAACAGCAGCTGATAGCGCACGCCTTATTGAAGAAAAGGGCTACGACGTACCTAATGATACACCTTTAGCTATTATGGTTATTAGTGATCGTATTTCTGCTTTTGATTGCATTTGGCAAGGCGAGGGCGGTATGAAAGGCGTACCGGGTAAAGGGGCAGCACTAAATGCTATTTCAAACCATTGGTTTAAGTTATTTAAAGACCAAGGTCTTGCTGATAGTCATATTCTTGATATTCCCCATCCGTTTGTATGGATCGTGCAAAAAGCTAAACCTGTTATGATTGAAGCGATTTGTCGCCAATACATTACCGGCTCTATGTGGCGTAGCTATGTTAAAGGTGAACGTGAATTTTGTGGTATTGAGTTGACCGAAGATTTAACTAAAGATTCTAGATTGGCAACGCTTTTACAAACGCCATCAACCAAAGGTATTTTAGAAGGTATTCCTGGCGTTCCTGCGGTAGATGACGTGAATATTACCCGTAAGAACATTGAAGATAACTTTGAAGCATTTAATTTTAAATCTTTAGATGATATTGCCTTGTATGAAAAACTGTTAACTGAAGGCTTTGATGTTATTTCGAGTGCGTTAAATAAGCTTGACCAAATATTTGTTGATACAAAGTTTGAATTTGGCTATGTGAAAGACAAAGCCGGTAATGACAAATTAATTTATATGGATGAAGTGGGTACACCCGACTCTTCTCGTATCTGGGATGGTGAACAATATAGAGCAGGTAAGGTTGTTGAAAATTCAAAAGAAGGCTTTCGTCAGTTACTGCTTAAACACTTTGCTGATGCTGATATTTTATTGAACAAGGATCGTATGGTTGAACGAGAGGCATTGGCGCGTGACAATGAGTTACCGTTGTCGGTATTGATGGACGTATCTAAAACCTATACAGATATTGCAGAGAAAATTACCGGTGAAAAAATAGTATTGAGTGATAATCCAAAAGCCGAAATTGTTGATATATTACGTGAACAATATCAGTTAATAGATTAAATATTTCTATAATGCATCATGGCCATAATTAATAAAGAGGTTGAAATGACACAAGCACAAGAAATAACGGCGGAACAACAGCAGCAATGGATTAGAGAGCAATACCAAGTAGCAACTAAATATCTGGCAACGCAAGGTTTGGTTACCCAAAGTGTTGTTGTTGAAGAAAGTCGTTATTTAATACCTTTAATGTCGGTATGGAAACTTAAAGTACTTGATGGTAGTTATTTCTGGGTTATTTGTGGCGACTTACCTAGCGACCATAATACGTTTGATATAGCGCCAAATGCTCGCGAAGCAGTACGCCATTTTTCATTTAAATGGCAAATGCAGGCAGAAAACTTATTAAAAACAGGCGAGAAAGAGCAAGAAGAGTTTGCCAAATTGTTGGTTGGAAGAGCTGAAGGCTTATATGATATGTGTCAACAAGAAACGCTTTGGGATAGTTAGTTATACCATTTGTTTCATTAAGTTACTTCCTCAAACAAAAGGCTCAAGCCAAAGGTTTGAGCCTTTTTTTGAGGAAGTAAAGACTATAATTTGAGCCTGTAAAAAGAATTGTGTAAGTTATGCTAAATAGGCTAGTTATTTTCTGCCATTTTTAATTATTTCTCGTGCCATTTCATCAGCAATAATGCCCGTAGGTTTGTTTTGCTCATCAGCTTTGGTGAAAACATCAAGTAAAGTAAAATAAATACCTTCTACTTTTTTAGTTGCGCTTTCAGCGCTATAGTTTTCCTCAAAAGAAACATTAATGATACCACCTGCATTAATCACATAGTCAGGAGCGTATAAAATCCCGTTATCTACTAATGCTTGATCATGGCGAGGTTCAGCAAGTTGATTGTTAGCGCAACCTGCTATTATTTTGGCTTTTAAGCGTTTGATTGTGTCATCATTAATACTTGCACCAAGGGCACAGGGGGCATATATATCGACGTCTTGATCATAAATTTCATTTAAGTTCACGATGGTAGCATCAAACTCAACGGCAGCCTTATCGAGAGCCTCTTGATTAATGTCTGTAACAAAGAGTTTTGCTCCTGCTTTATGCAAATATTCGCATAAACCATAACCAACACTTCCTAAGCCTTGTACTGCCACTTTTAAGCCGTTTAAATCATCACGCTTAAACTTATGCTTTACACTGGCTTTAATGCCTAAAAACGTTCCTAATGCGGTAAAAGGGGCAGGGTTACCACTTTTGCCTTCTGTTCCTGTTACAAAAGGTGTTACTGTGTTCGCAATCGCGATATCTGCTGTGGTTATATTGACATCTTCTGCACTTAAATAACGACCATTTAACCGATTTAACGCTTCCCCAAAGGCTTTGAAAAGTGCTTCAGATTTAATTGATTTAGCATCACCAATAATAACTGATTTGCCACCACCCATCTTTAGACCAGCCATAGCATTTTTGTATGTCATGCCTTTAGATAAACGTAAAGCATCAACAAGTGCTTCTTCATCGCTAGCGTAGTCCCACATTCTACAACCACCAACAGCTGGACCTAGGTTTGTATTATGAACAGCAATGATTGCCTTAAGACCTGATGCCTCATCACTGCAAAAAACGACTTGTTCATGGTCATCAAAATCAGCTAAATCAAAAAAAGCCATGCGTGTATTTCCTCATATTTCGGTGAAAGAGTTATTTTAAATTCGAGCGAACTCTATCACTTCATATTTGTACACACTAGTAGAGACAAGTTTATTGTCTGCAAGGTTAGCAGGGTAAAGTGTTCATATATTGGTACAGAAAAATCATGACCACGTATAATTTCCATAAATTTATTGCTTTGTTCTATTACACTGTTGTCACCTATAAACCGTGACCAAAATTTTCTGAAAATCATACTTTGCACTACTTTCTCTAAACCAAGCGAGATAATTCGGTAAATACTTAGGAAGAACAGTGAGGACAAGAAGGGGAAATATCAAAGATAGGATGAAGCACTTATAAGTATAGACAATAATTAACAAGAACAGAGCCTATTTTTTATATAAGCGTAAAACAAAATCTGCCTGACAAGTGAACTCTGTCATGGTTTTAATTTGTGCTATCAACTCTTTTGAAGCTTTAAAAGCAAAAGGCGTCATAGCTAACAAATTTAATACATCATTGCTGCACTTAAAATGCATTGGGTAAGTTAATTTTTGTTCTTCAATAAGGGTTAAGTTTTCAATCGGGCTTTTACTCACATCATGCTCCTTTGCTTGCCTATAAATAAGCTGTTTCAATTCAAATAAATGTTGCTCAGCGGGCGTCACCGTTAAAAGGTAACCATTTTCTTTAAGAAGGCGAGTAAACTCAGTTTCTAAAATGGGCGCATAAACTGATACTAGCCAAGCAAAGTAATTATCACTAAAACTTAATTTAGACAATGTGCCCACACTAAAGTGGCATGCTTTATAACGTTTAGCGGCAATTTTTATCGTTTCTTTTGCAATATCAACACCATAAACGTTATTAGTCGCTGTTTTATGTTGATGGGTATAAAAACCTTCGCCGCAGCCAGCATCAAGTACGGGTGCGTTTTGCTCGCCGTACTGTTGATAAATTTCAAGCATTTTATCAACCAATGGCTGATAAAAACCTTTATCGAGAAACGCACGTCTTGCACTAACCATTTCTTTATTATCACCCGGTGCTTTTGAATGCTTAAATTGCACGGGGAGTAAGTTTACATAACCTTGTTTAGCTTGATCAAAGCTATGATTATTATCACAACGATAAGTTTTATCAGTTAGGGTTAACGCTTGCTGACAAAGTGGGCAAAGGTAGTTTTCTAGCGCAGACATAGCTTACCTGTAATAGTTAAAAGTGAGTGCTAATCCTTAAAAGTAAAGACTAATTTTTAAAAGTTGACCAAATTGGTGCATGATCAGACGGTTTTTCGATACCGCGCAGTTCATAATCAATATCAGACTCAACACATTGCTCACTCAAGGTTTTTGTCGCTAATACAACATCAATACGTAAACCGCGATTATCATCAAAACCACGTGAGCGATAGTCAAACCAAGAGTATCTTTCACTGAGTTCTGGGTGAAGCTGACGAAAAGTATCAGTAAAGCCCCAATCCATTAGGGTTGTTAGCCACTCACGTTCTTCTAATTGGAATGAGCATTTTCCTGTTTTTAACCATCGTTTACGGTTTACTTCACCAATGCCAATATCTAAATCAAGTGGCGAAATATTAATATCGCCCATCACAACGATTTTTTCATCTTTCGTGTGGTGTACATTTAAATAAGTCATTAAATCTTGATAAAATTGTCGTTTATAAGGATATTTAGTTTCATGGCTAATATTTTCCCCTTGTGGGAAATAACCATTTAGAACGGTGATCTTTTCGCCTTTATCATTAGTGGTTTCTACCATGATCATGCGACGTTGTGCTTCATCATCGTCTGTGGGGAAACCTTTTTGTACATTTACAGCCTCTTTTTTACACAGCATAGCAACGCCATAATGAGCTTTTTGTCCATGAAAATAAACGTGATATCCCATTGCCTCAACCGCCTCTAATGGGAATACTTCATCATGAACTTTAATTTCTTGTAATCCGATAATGTCTGGTTGGTGTTTATCAATAATGGCTTGTAGTTGGTGAAGACGAGCACGAAGGCCGTTAATGTTAAAAGAGATGATTTTCATAAAGTAGACTCAAAAAAAATTTGTCGAATATGCTAACAGAAACACATTTTAAAAACTCTATTTATTGCTTTGTTCTCATCGTTAATTGCCACTTCAAACAAATTCAAGTTAACTAACTGTCTATGAATCTATACTTTATTGAGTTAACTTTATTAAATAAGCACTAAAGTTTTAAAGCTTTGGGTCGATAACTTATTAACTAAATAGTACATAGCTTTTTAAAGAAGAGATAACCCCCTTGGCTGCAAATGTTGTCGACAATACATTTAACACTTCACATAACGGGAAAACTGTAACTGCAAAGCCTTTGTTGCATGAATTGCAACTCGGTGAGCAGTTAAATGAAAGTGTGCATCAATCAAGACGTTCAGATTTTTCGTTAATGTTAGCGATGCTCTGTGATGATGTTAGAGAGCAAAGCCAATTTATATTGCCTAAATCGTTACCCATTGATGGTACGTCAACGGATATTGATCAAGTTAATAATCAGACGTTAAGAAAATATTTTGACTTATCAGAAGAAGCGCCTTTAGCGTTAAAAAATATCCAACAAATCAATCAGTATAATCAAGGGCAATTAGTTGCGGATAATCACTTTTCGTCACTTCACTTAACTAATGCCATATCACCAAAGCCACTCGCTTTTCGCAATGATAATAAGCATATCTCTAGCAATATTTTAAGCAACACTAGTTTGATTTGCCAAGAGAAACAGACACATAAGCAAGAGGGTGAAGTGCTTAATAAACGCTTGGATATGAACGCGGAAGGTTGGTTAAAGACTATTCAAAAATCCTTAGTTGAATCGACTTTGGTTGATGTTGCGGCATAAAGCCTGTTCGTCTTTTTTATTGAAACATAGCTTATTAAAACATAGCTAACCGAAACCTTATTTATCGAAACCTTATTTATTGAAACATAATTTACCGCAACATTGCTTAAACTTCTTACCTTTTTTAATTAACCAAGTTGTTGGGTAGTTATTACATGGGCATAGTTCTTTGCGCTTTATGGTTGCGAGCTGACAGTGCTTAATAATATCACCATCAATATAACGCCATTGAAAGTTTTGGCTGTTAGCCTCTGCATTATTTTCCGTATTATTTTCCGCATTATCTTTCATACTACCTTCTAATACAAAACGTGAGTTTTCTCTTAATTCAAATAAAGTATCTTCAGTAATGTAAAAAGCTGAAAATTCAACAAACTGCTCAGGTGAATCATTTAGTGTGTTGTCGCCGTTATTAGTTGAATGAATTTCAAGCGCAATCCACACACAAGCTTTACTCCAATCATTAATGTCTTCTACCGATTGTGAAGCTTGACTACTTTTAGCATAGGTATCATAAATATATTGGCTATTACCACTAGCATAAGCACTAAAACGAGAACGCATTAATTGCTCAGGTGTTTGAGGGAATGCTTGTTGTGTCTGTTTATTATTAATATAAGGCTGACAACAGTAAGAATAGTTATTATTTGAGCCACAAAAGCATTTATTATTTATAGACATAGGAAATCAGTTAATTGAAGGTATGACAAAGAAGGAGAACTTTATCATAAAATCATTTGTCGCAAAAATAAGGCTACTGGTGGCTTTCCCTTACACTTTCACCCTAAATTAAAATATCCTATTGTTCTATGCGTATTGATCAATGCCTGTTTGATTAGTATAACTACAGATACTTAAATAAATTCAATATATTACTTCACTTAGTAATACCATCAATTGAAATTAATTATTCTTCTCAAATTAAGAGACTATAAATTTATGAAATTAAAATTAATAGCCGCTGCGTTAAGTGTGTCTTTAGTGGCTTGTGTAAGCACTGAACATTCAGCACAAACCAGCGCTAAACCATTAATGTCGCCAGCGACTGTTTTAGCACCAGTAACGAGTGCAGAAACAGCAAAAAATGTGAGTGAAGTGATAACGTTAGAGCGGATTATGGCAGATCCTGATTGGTTTGGCCGTGCGCCAGAATCGTGGTATTGGGGTGATGATAGTAAGACTATTTTTTATAAACAAAAACAGTTAGGTAATCCGTTAAGAGCTCTCTGGGTAAAAAATGTAGATTCAACTAATGTAGGTTCAAATAAAGAAGCGCAGCAGGTGAGTTTGTCCAAGCAGCATATTGTTGCTGACAGTAATGCAAAGCGAAACCATGATAACAGCCTTGAGGTTTATAGCTTTGAAGGGAATGTTTTTGTTAAAAATCTTGCTAGCAAATCAGTAAAGCAAATTACTTACACTTCAGCGAATGAAAGTGATGCATTATTTTTAACGAATGGAAATATTGCTTATCGTGTAGACAACGTTTTTTATTCTCATGATTTAGCAACAGGGCAGATAATAGAGTTAGCCAATTTGCAAATGGCTGAACAACCAAAAGGAGTAGAGGCGCCAACAAGTTATTTAGCTAAAGAGCAACACAAGCTTATTAATTATATTGCACTGCAACAACGCAATAGCGAATTAAAAGAACAACAAACAGAAAACTTGGCAAAGAAAAACGCCACTATAACCACAACCAAGTATTACTTTGGTAAAGATAACCGTGTTAGCCATGCGAGCTTATCGCCAGCAGGCGATAAATTACTAGTCAGTATTGCCGCGGCTAAATCAAGCCGAGATGACTCGGATATTATGCCAAAATTTGTCACTAAAGATGGTATTATTGCCGCTGAAAAAGTACGTGCTCGTGTTGCTAATAATCGTCAATATAAAGAAGAACTGTTTTTTATTGATTTGAAAAAAGGTGAGAAATCATCATTGAGTTATGAAAGCTTACCTGATTTTGATACTGACGTATTAGCGGAGGTGAAAAAAGAAAATTATAAACGTGAAGGTAAGCAGTACACCAGTAAAAAACAAGCAAGAAACATTCATTTATTAGAAATGTGGTTTCCTGTTAAGTGGAATGCAGACGGCAGCCAAGTCGCCTTAATGTTAGAAGCTTGGGATAACAAGACTCGTTGGTTAACTACGGTTAATTTTGAAGATAACACCTTAGTAAATCAACATAAATTACAAGATGATGCGTGGATCAACTGGAGCTTTAATGAGTTCGGTTGGGTAGGAAATGATGCACTTTATTATTTGTCGGAAGAAAGTGGTTATTCTCACCTGTATTATAAAACCTTAAGTGACAGTAAAACTCAGCAACTTACTACCGGAAAATTTGAAGTGAGTGATGTAACGCTAACACAAGATCAACAGCGTTTTATCTTCAAGGCGAATAAAAAGCACCCTGGAATTTATGAAATTTATCAGGTTGATTTAGCAAAGCATTTTAAAGCACTAACAAATTTAGGTGGTAAAAATGATTATGCGCTAAGCCCAGATGAGTCTGCATTGCTCATTGAACATTCTAGCTTAATCATGCCGCCAGAATTATATGTTCAATCGCTAACACCAAATGCACAAGCGACCCAAGTGACTTACACAGTTTCTGATCAGTTTAAAGCGCTGCCATGGGTTGCGCCAAGCATTGTTGCAATTCCTTCAAGTAATCAAAAAGAACCCATTTATTCACGGGTGTACTTGCCGAAAAACTATGATAAAACGCTAGAGAAAAACCGTGCGGTTATGTTCACTCATGGCGCAGGATACTTGCAAAATTCTCATCTTGGTTGGTCAGGGTATTTTCGTGAATTTATGTTTCATTCCATGTTAGTGCAACAAGGTTATGTGGTCATTGATATGGACTACCGTGCCTCTGCTGGTTATGGTAGAGATTGGCGTACCAGTATTTATCGTCATATGGGTAAGGTTGAAGTTGAAGATATGCGCGATGGCGTTAATTGGGTTGCTGAAAATGCCAATGTTGACCCTAAACGCGTAGGCACTTATGGAGGCTCTTACGGCGGCTTTTTAACGCTAATGTCAATGTTCACTGATCCTACCTTGTTTGAATCTGGATCGGCCATTCGTTTAGTGTCAGATTGGGCTTATTACAATCATGGCTATACGTCTAATATTTTAAATACACCAGAAGATGATGCTATTGCTTATGAACGTAGCTCACCAATTTACTTTGCCCAAGGCTTAGAAAAACCGTTATTGATAAATGCACCTATGGTTGATGATAATGTGTTTTTTGAAGATACGGTTCGTTTAGTACAGCGCTTAATTGAGCTAGAAAAACAAGATTTTGAAACGGCTATTTATCCAGTTGAACCTCATGGGTTTGTTCAACCTAGTTCTTGGTTAAATGAGTATCGTCGTATTTATAAGTTGTTTGAAAAAACACTATAGTGACGAGTAGCGCCCATACCATCAAATAAAGTAGGCAACCCTCCATGGGTTGCCATTAATCTTTATTTGAAGTCGTCAATCTAAAACGAGGAATAATAAGATAAACAATCGTAAACAATAAGCCACCAACTGCTCCCCATAAATGCGCATCAATGGCAACACTGGCTTCAATTAAATCACTTACACCAGAACTGGCACCATAAATTTGTTCGTGCGCTATTTTTAGCCAAACCCCAATAAAAAGTAGATAGCCCGTTTTATCTTTAGACAAAATATCCATTATCGCGCCAAAAACAAATATTCCATGCAATACGCCCGATAAGCCAACATATTGTGTTAAGGAAGGATTGTAATAAAAAATCCCCATACTGGTACAGAGTGAACAAAATAAAAATAAAGCACTATAGCCTTTAATTGTATAAAAGCGACCATGTAATGCCCACAGCATAATAAGAGCAGCTAAATTGAGCAATAAATGAAAACCATTGGTATGTAATAAGTGACCAGTAAATAGTCGCCATACTTCGCCTTGGGCTATTAAGGCTCTTTGATAAACAAGGGCTTGAGTGACTGCTTCCCCTATAAAGTATTCACCTGCAAAGGCTAAAATAGAGAGTAAAGCAATAATCAATACGATTAATGAATGTTGTTTAGAAAGTGGAAAAGAGCTTAATTTCATTTTTAGGGTGATAAAGTCATTCTGTAAAAGGCAATTGAGTATTATACCCAAACCATCTCAAGATGCGAGTTTCAGGACGTCTGAGCGAATCATGATCAAGGCGCATCTTTTTATTAATGGTTACTCCCTTAAAAATAGATGCAACGATGAGCATGTTTTTCTCAGTCGTCCCCAAAGGGCTGGTTTAGAAACGTTTTATGCTGAGTTATTGATTTTGACAAGGACGCTACATGGATGTAGCTTACTAGAGAATGCAGGAGCATCTTCTCCTGAATAACCATGCTCTTCAATCAATGCCTTGCCTAAAGACGTTTCTAATTCCAGCTGAATTCTGCATATTGAGGTGGTTTGGGTATATAATGTCGTCTGACTAATTTTAACATCCTTGGTGCTTTTCTTTTATGGCTAGAAACGTGTGCATAAAATGCCAACGGCCCATCAAAGCCTGTATTTGTGCTTTTACCGATGAAATTAATAATAAAATTTCTGTTTTAGTACTGCAGCACCCCAGTGAAGTAAAACAGGTAAAAGGCACGGTTACTTTATTAAAAGCTTCTCTAAACGCTTGTCAGATACTCGTTGGTGAAGATTTTTCAGGAAATATTGAGCTTGATAACCTATTAGCTTCTCACCAAGCACTCTTACTTTATCCAAGTAAACAAGCGCAAGATATTTCGGTAGCGATGCATAATATCCCCTCAGAACACTCAGACATAAGTCAGAGTAAGCCCTTTTTGTTAATTATTCTTGATGGTACATGGAAAAAAGCTTATCGCATGTTTATGTTATCGAAAAACCTACACGCACTTGTCCAAATTTGCTTACCCGATTATCTTGCCAAAAATGGCCAGTATTTAATTCGTAAAGTTGCCAAGAAAAATGCTTTATCAAGTTTAGAGGCAACATGCTACGCATTAGCTTTGCTTGAAAATGAATTAGATGATAAAAAGCACTTAATTGATTGTGGTTGTTATCAACCCTTATTAAATAAGTTTGCGCAATTTAATCAATTTCAGTTATCTTTTAGAAAATAATACTTTTTATAAATAACAAACGCATAACCAATAATTTCCTAACTTAGAATAAAGTGTAATTCAAATGACTTTTAAAACCTTTTTTACAATATCTGCTGCTAGTTTACTTTTTATTAGCAATATACTCATTGCTAACCCCATTCAAAAAAAGCGAGAATCCAGAGAGCCTGAAGCGGCAACGGGCTTTGCTATTAAGAAAGCCGTTCATGGTACAAAATTTATGGTTGTTGCCGCTAACCCTTATGCAAGTAAGGCCGGCTTTACTATTCTAGAGCAAGGAGGAAGCGCTGTTGATGCTGCTATTGCTGTACAGCTAATGTTGGCACTTGTCGAACCTCAATCTTCAGGTATTGGCGGTGGCACTTTTATGCTTTATTGGGATAATAAAAAGAAAAACATGACGACTTTTGACGGCAGGGAAACGGCCCCCGCAGCAGTAACCAGTGAGCTGTTTATTGATGAGGATGGTAAACCATTAAAATGGATTGATGCCGTAGTTGGTGGGCGTTCTGTTGGTGTTCCTGGGTTGCTAGCAACCTTAAAAAAAGCACATGATAAATATGGCAAGCTACCTTGGTCAGTGTTGTTTGAACAAGCAATTACTTTAGCTGAAAATGGTTTTATTGTTTCGCCACGTTTAGAAAAACTTTTAAGTATGAACTTTAATCCCGGCATACATACCTTGCCAGAAATTAATCACTATTTTTTCCCTAACGGTAAATCAGTTAAAGCAGGCGATATACTGGTTAATAAAAAGTTAGCCAAGGTTTTTAAAAGTATTGCCAAAGAGGGGACAGATGTTTTTTATAAAGGCTGGCTTGCGGCAAAAATTGTTGAAAAAGTACAAAAATCAACTATTTCCCCTGGTTTACTTTCAATGAACGATATGGCTGCATACCAAGTGATCGAGCGCGAACCTGTTTGTGGTGGCTATCGTGACTATAATGTTTGTGGTATGGCTCCGCCTAGCTCTGGTGGTATTGCGGTTATTCAAATTCTTGGCCAACTGCAACGTTTTGACATAGCTAAATACCAACCAAATGATGTTGAAGCGATGCACTTGTACACACAAAGCTCACGATTAGCCTTTGCGGATAGAAACCGTTATGTGGCTGATGCTGACTTTGTTAATGTACCAACAACAGGGCTTATTGCTCCCAAGTATCTTGCACAGCGGTCATTACTGATTGACCCTGACAAAGATATGGGCAAAGCTGTCTCGGGAATACCTAATGGCGCCTTAGTGCAAGCAAATGATTCCGCAATTGAACGGCCGTCTACCTCTCACTTCAGTATCATTGATGGGCAGGGCAATGCTGTTTCGATGACTAGTAGTATTGAAAATGGATTTGGCTCTGCTTTGATGGTTGAAGGCTTTATTTTAAATAACCAATTAACAGACTTTTCTTTAGCACCCAAAGAAAATGGTCAATGGGTAGCTAACCGAGTACAGCCTAATAAACGTCCAAGAAGCTCTATGGCTCCTACGATGGTGTTCAATAAGGACAATTCATTGAAACTACTTGTTGGCTCTCCTGGCGGTAGCCGAATTATTAACTATGTAGCGCAAACCATTATCGGTGTACTTGATTGGCAACTTGATCCTCAAGAAGCGATTAATCTTCCAAAAGTAACCAATAGAAACTATGTTACAACGTTAGAGCGTGGCACTAAGGCAGAAGTACTAAAACCTATGTTAGAAGCTAAAGGGCATAAAGTAAAAATACGTGATTTAAATAGTGGTATTCATGCTATAGAGGTTACAAAAACTGGGTTTGTAGGGGGTGCTGACCCACGTAGAGAGGGTGTTGTACTCGCTAAATAGTTTTGCTAAATAAAGATATTTTAAATAAAAAAGGCTGCCAATAAAAAGGCAGCCGTTTTTATATTATATGTTGGTTTAATAATTGCTTGTCTATTTCAATAGTTATACTTTTTAATAAAATATCCTTAAGCCGACAATAATCTGTCAGGAGAGTCATGTGAGTAGTATAAAGTTCCCAAAATCAGCCAATGTATTGGCAAAGCTAGTTACCGCAATTTTTTTATTTATGCACCTGAATACTTTTGCTTTAGAGCCATCAATTCAAATTCATAAAGCAGATCAATCTGGCGCTTATGGTGTAAGTATTGGATTAAGTGATAAATTTTTTAATAAAAAAGAATTTAACTGGGCAATTAGTTATAACCGTTTACAAGATATAAATGTTACTTGGAATAATGATGATATCAATTTTTCATTAGACACAATTGATTTAATGCTAAGCTACCGTTATTACCCTAAATCTTATAATAGCTTTATTAAAAGTTTGATTTTTGAATTTCAAGCAGGCGTTGGGGTTGCCCTTACTGAGAACAAATTTTTATGGCCTGCATTAGAAGAAGAAAAATTCTTTTCAGAACAAGGTGATGTTAATGGCGCTTTCGTCTTTTTAGTTCATAAGAATTTTACCAAAGACCTGTCTATGCAAATAGGGTTAAAGCATTATCCTGATTATTCTGCGTTTGGCGATATTTCTTCTGTATTTCTTGGTTTTAGCTATCGATTTGGACAACAAGACGGCTATTAAACTACCGTATTTGTAGTGTTACCAATGTATTAACAGCATGATTATCAAATTTTGTTAAACTTATGCCAGCAAGTGTAAGTTGATATTTTTATAGTTTTTTATTTAGGCAAGTGTGTGGAGAAGTTTACAATGCGTGGATTAAAATATTTAGTACTATTATCCATTTTCTGTAGTAGTACCGTTTTTGCTATTGATACTGATGGCGATGGTTATGATGACGCTGTTGATTTATTTCCTAACGATCCCCTTGAATGGCATGATACCGATCTTGATGGCATTGGCAACAACTCAGACCCTGATATTGACGGTGATGGTTTAGATAATACGATAGATAATAATGATGATGGCGACTTGTCTATTGATTTTTACGATCCTTTTCCAATCAACCATTTTGAATGGTTAGATACTGATAATGATGGCTTAGGCAATAATGCAGATACCAATGATGATAATGATGCAGCGCCCGATGTCACTGATGCTTTTCCACTTGATGCAACTGAAACCTTAGATTCAGACAACGATACTATTGGTAATAATGCCGATTCTGATGATGATAATGACGGTGTTATTGATAATTTTGATATGTTTCCTTTAGATCCACTAGAAACTATTGATACCGATCTCGATGGAATTGGAAATAATGCCGACCTTGATGATGATGGCGATGGTGTTTTTGATGCTGACGATTTATTTCCACTTGATGCAACTGAGTCAGGTGACACAGATGGCGATGGTCTAGGCAATAATGCTGATGCCGATCGTGATGGTGATGGTGTTGTTAATGCGTCTGATGCTTTCCCTGATGACGCAGCAGAATGGTTTGATACTGATTTAGATGGCATTGGTAATAATACCGACTTTGATGATGATGGTGATGGCGTACTCGATATTAATGACGATTTACCGTTAGATGCAACAGAAATAATTGACACCGATAATGATGGTATTGGTAATGTTGCCGATGACGATGATGACAACGATGGCGTGCAAGATGCTATTGATAAATGCCCGTTAGATCCCTTAGAAAGGTTAGACACTGACAATGACGGACTTTGTGATGGTCCTGATCCCGATGCTGACAACGACGGTATTGCCGATTCACTCGATATTTATCCGCTAGATAGCTCAGAGCAATTTGACTTAGATAACGATGGCTTAGGTGATAATGCTGATGCCGATAGAGATGGTGACGGTGTTGCTAATCTCAGTGATGCTTTTCCTGATAATCCTGCAGAGTTTATTGATACAGATTTTGATGGTGTTGGTAACCGTGCAGATATTGATGATGATGGCGATAGCGTCATTGATATTAATGATGTTTTTCCGCTCGATTTTTCTGAAAACGAAGATAGAGACGGTGATGGGATCGGTGATAACAGCGATCCTGATATTGATGGCGACGGTATTGCCAATGCTGTTGATGCTTTTCCATTAGTAATGTCTGAGACAACAGACACTGATGGTGATGGCATAGGTAACAATATAGATCCAGATGATGATGGTGATGGCGTTAATGATGCTGATGATATTTTTCCGCTTAACGCGACTGAAAGCGTAGACACTGATGGCGATGGCATTGGCAATAACAGCGATGCTGATGATGATGGAGATGGCATTGTTGACACCGTTGATGATTTTCCACTCAACCTTAGTGAATACATAGATACTGATAATGATGGCTTAGGCGACAATACCGATGACGATGACGACGGAGACGGCGTTCTAGATTTACTTGATGCTTTTCGTTTAGATTACAGTGAGCAATTTGATACCGATGGCGATGGCTTAGGTAATAACGCTGATAGTGATGATGACAATGATGCTTTTACCGACGATGTTGATGCCTTTGATACCGATATACTTGAATGGTTTGATACCGACAATGACGGCATTGGCAATAACGGCGATGATGATGATGATGGTGATGGTGTTTTAGATAGCCAAGATGTCTTTCCTCTTGATGTTAATGAGCAATTAGACAGTGACGGCGATGGTATTGGAAATAATAGCGATAGTGATGATGACAACGATGGTTTTGTTGATTACTTAGATGCCTTACCTAATAATCCTCTAGAAAACCTTGATACTGATAACGATGGTATTGGTAATGTTGCTGACCAAGACGATGATGGCGATGGTGTTATAGATGGCTTAGATTGGGCACCATTAAATGCAAATGAGTTTGAAGATAGTGATAACGATGGTTTAGGCAATAATGAAGATAGTGATGATGATAACGATGGCACACTTGATTATCTAGATGCTTTTCCTCTTGACCCATTCGAAGTCAGTGATACCGATAATGATGGTATTGGCGATGTGCTTGATAGTGATGATGATGATGGTGTATTAGATTTTTACGATGATTTACCGCTTGATGTAAACGAACAAGTTGATACCGATGGTGATTCAGTTGGCAATAGCACAGATCTTGATGACGATGGCGATGGCATGAGTGATGCCTTTGAACTGCAATATAATTTTAATCCTTTAGAAAAAGCTGATGGTACTTATGATACTGATTTTGACGGTATTACCAATGCAGAAGAAGCACAGGCAAATACAAACCCATTACTCGATGATTATGCGCCTGTTATAACACCGCCACAAGCTGTTGATATAAATGCCAAACATACCTTTACTACGTTAGAACTAGCTGAGTTGATTTCTCTAACCCAAGTAGCTGTTGCTGATGGTAAAGACGGTGAAAATTGTTGCAATTTAACTGCGTTAGGTTTTGAAACTGGCGCTAAAAATATCAGCTCTGGCTTATTTCCTATAACGTGGCGAGCCATTGATAAGGCTGGCAATATCGCCACAATTGAACAAACCCTGAATGTTCATCCATTAGTGAACTTTTCTGCAGAGCAAATAGTTGCAGAAGGTGGTGTTGCACGAGTTAATGTTGTTTTGTCTGGTTTATCTCCCAGTTATCCGTTGGAATTACCCTTTAATATTACCGGCTCTGTTGATGGCGCCGACTACCAACTGGCCGATAATAAAATTGTCATAATCCAAGGAATACAGGGGTTTATAAATATTACTTTTAATACTGACTTTGAATTAGAAGGACAAGAGCAATTTATTTTAACCTTTGAACAAGGTGTCAACGGCGGTGTTAATAATAAGCATATTATTAACGTGGTAGAAAGCAATGTAGCCCCTGAAATCACCTTGTCATTGCAGCAAAATGATATTAATACCAACCAGATAGCCAAAGACAGCGGTGAAGCGAGTATTAATTTGATGGTTAGTGACTCGAATACACAAGATACGCATGTTATTGATTGGCAACTGCCAGATTATTTATCTGCCCAAGTTAGTGCCAATCAATTGCAGGTTTTTATTGACCCCGTTAATGTTACGTTACCAGATGAAAATAAAGGTCTAGTTGAGGTTTCGGTTACGGTTACTGACAGTGGTAATACTAACAATAGTGGTAGTGAGTCACTATCGCAAACTAAATATTTTGCTTTTCCACTGGTTGATAGTTTGGCAAGGTTAAGTAGCACAGATACAGACAGAGATGGTATTTCAGATATTGATGAAGGTTATAATGATGACGACAATGATGGTTTACCTGCATTTTTAGATGTTTCAACAATACCTTATTTGCAACCACTACATGTTAACTCATCTGTCGTTAGATTAGCAGAAACAGAGCCAGGGTTGCATTTGCAATTAGGTAGATATGCACGCTTGCAATCATCTGATGGTTTACAATTATCACAACAAGAAATCGAGGCAACAGGTTTGATTGTCTCAGACAGCTTAGTGCATCAAGGTGGATATTTTGATTTCGAAATTCAAGGAATTACACCTTTTGGCAGATCCGTATTCGTTGTTATACCACTTTCTCAAGCAATAGCTGAATATGGGGTTTATCGAAAGTTCACCACAAAAAATAGCTGGCAAGAGTTTGTTGTCAATAATAACAATGCTATTGCCTCTAGTGTCGCGGTTAATGGCGTATGTCCGGCCCCACAAAGTGAGTTGTATCAAAGTGGACTCATCGTAGGTAATGTTTGTTTACGTTTATTGATTGAAGATGGTGGCGTAAATGACAGCGACGGCATTGCAAACGGGGTTATTGATGATCCCGGTGGTATCGCCGTAGTATCTAACGCCACTATTGCTAAAGAAACACCACCAGAAAAATCTAGCAGTGGTAGCTTTTCATTATTATTACTTTTGGGGCTCATGCTAATACTATTGAGGCGTAATATTTCAATAAAGCAATAACATTTCATTTTACTGTATAGTTAAATGCGTCATGGGCTCTCGCTTTAATCATGATAAAAGCGAGCGTCATATTGATCTGTCTCTTGATCATATCTCAGCCATCTTTGCTATTTATAACTTTCCTTAGTGACGTATGGCCGCGTTTTACGCTGATGTTTTGTTCCTATGTTTCCTAATTTCTTAGTGATGCTATGTTGATAGCTTAACGTCGTTGATCACCTAACTGTGCATTTCCGAATAGCTCGCTTGCCCATTGTTCAGTATCTTGTGTTAGCACCGTGTTTCCAAATCGTTATTGTTTTCCCAGTGAGCGATCTGATCATTGATTATTGAAAAAGTTCAATTTAACTCAAAAATTAATTTTCGCCCAGTGCCTTTATTTGTGTATAAGAGTTAGGTCTAAAGATGGGGGGTTAAACCAATTCCTGCACACGAAATAAAAAATGAATAGAAAAGTCATTTTAGTGCTGCAAAAGTTGAATCACCGAGAATTATTGATACAATGACCAATAAAATAATAAGTGGATATAACTATGAAAAAGTTGCATTTTTTCGCTTTTACCAATTCATTATGTTTCACATTGTTCATTAGTAGCCAAGTTAGTGCAACCACTCCAGCCGAAATGGCGGATCTGAGTTTGCAAGAGTTGTTTGCTTTATCAACGGATGATGTTGATTTATTAAAGGAAAGCCCATGGCAACTTGGTTTTATGTACAAACAGTTAAAATTAGACGGTTATAAACGCGGTAGTTCTAACATTAGCGACGAAGAAATTTTATTTGTTCCGACCGCTGGCCCGAGAACAGAGTCAAATTTTCCGGTACTTCCTAAGGTCATTACTCAATCTGTATTTATTGGTAGCTTAAGTTACAAAATAAATGATAACAGTAATGTAAGCGTCAATATTCCTTATATAAAACAAAGTACCGATCATATCAGTATCGTCCCTGGATTCAGTGCATTCACTCTCAATTCTTCCGGAATAGGGGACTTGACAGTGAACTACAGTAATATATTTATGTACAGTGAAAATAATCAATTGAGTTATTCTATTGGACTTTCTATGCCTACAGGCTCTATTGATGAACAAGGCGATACTCCCAGAGCTCCAGGTGATCAGCAATTACCATTTACCATGCAGATAGGCTCAGGTACATGGGATATTCCAGCCGGTTTAAGTTATCAAAATAATGCCAATAAATTTATTTGGGGTGCAAATTTATTGACTAAGCTCCGTATTGGTAAAAATAAAAGAAATTATGCTCTCGGCAATAGGTTCGCACTATCAATTTGGGTTCAAAGAAGAGTTAACCAATACTTGCTGCCTTTTACTAAGTTAACCTATCAAAATAGCGGTTCTATTGACGGTAGAGATGAAGAAACTACGGTACTAGGGGCTTTCCCATATCCTGCGGGAATAACGAATCCTAAATTTTTTGGCGGTAAAAAAATAAAAGTAGCAATGGGTTCTGATGTAAGCTGGAATGAGCAAAATTTCACTGTTGAAATGAGCATTCCTGTTTATCAAAACCTTAATGGTATACAACCTAAGGAAGATTTTGACTTCAGTATTAATTGGAACGCACATTTTTGAGCGCTAATAAAAAAAGGTATCGACAATGTTATTTAAATTCTCTAGTTAAAATGAAATTTAGAGTATTATTGGTACTTTTATGTCTTTTTTATTCTAATTTTTCATTTTCGCAGCAAAACTTAAACATAGCGCCCACTAGTTCCCATAAGATAATGGCAGGATTTCTGATGCATTTTGCCTTATTTGTAGAATGGCCAAATAAAAATTCAATCAATATTTGTATTGTTGGTGAAGATCCATTTGGCACTTTTTTTGACAAAATGCTGCTGAGTAAGCAAACTAATCGCTCAGCTAAAAAAATATCCTTATCTAGATTAAAAGTAGGGCAGCGTATTGAAAAATGTCATATTATTTTTTCTACCAAACGTAGTACTACCGCACAATTTTGGCAAAACATACCACAAAAACACTCCATTCTACTGGTTAGTGAATTTGATCAATTCACTAAATTAGGAGGATTAATTAATTTTTATACCGAAAACAAAAGGATCCGTATAGAAATTAACATCGATGCTGTAAATAAAGCAGGCATTAAAATTAGCTCAGAATTACTTAAGCTATCAAAAATCAGTCATTATAAAGTTAACGAAACAACTCATGATAAAAACAATTAGATCTCTTTCAATACATCTAAAGCTCACCTTGCTAATGGTAGTCATTAGTATGATTGTATTGAGTGGTTCTGCTTTTTTATTTTATAAAAATCAAGTTAGTCTTCTTGAAAATTCTGTTATAGATAAAATTGATACACAAGCCTCGCTTATTGCAGCAAGTGTAAGATCTGCAATTATTTTTGCTGACGAGCGTTCAGCTGAAAAAACAATTGATCTTTTAGCTACTGATAAAGCGGTGGAATATGCTGCGATTATATTTCCTGATAAAACAATTTTTGCTAGTTATGCCAGAAAAAACAACGTTACTATTCCCAAAATCGATCTCTTATTAGCTAAGTATATGAGTGATGATTATCTCGATATTGTCCATGAAATCGTTGCTCAAGGTAACATTATTGGCTATGTATACATAAAATCTAATCTTAATAAACTTAAGCACGAAACAGTTTTTTATCAAAAAAGCCTGGTGGTTATTTTATTTTTTAGTGTTTTTTTGACCTATATTTTAGCTCATTTCTTTCAAAAAATAATTACCGTTCCAATTGATCTAATGGTGAGTTACATAACAGAGTTAAGTATAACGAAAGACTACACTAAGCGGCTTGAACACCATTCAGATGATGAACTGGGCACGCTTGCTCAAGGATTTAATGACATGTTAACTACCGTTCAAGAGCATGAAAAAGAGCTAAAAAATCATAGTGAGAATTTACAGCAACTTGTTGATAAAAGAACCAAACAACTTTATCAACGAGCGCATTATGATTCATTAACAGAACTACCTAATAGAGCATTGTTATTAGATCGTTTAAATCATGCAATTGCTACAGCTAAGAGAAAAAAAACACAACTCGCTGTTTTATTTATGGATCTTGATCGTTTCAAAATCATTAATGATAGTTTAGGCCATGATGTCGGAGACGAACTTTTACAATCGGTAGGTATTCGTCTTACTCAGGTATGCAGAGAGAGCGATACCATTGCAAGGCTAGGAGGTGATGAATTTGTATTTTTAATTGAAGAAATTAAAACACCTGAAGATCCTGGTCGCATGGCAAAAAAAATCAACAATCTATTTACAGCGCCTTTTTATCTAAGAAACCACACACTTCATGCTGCTACCAGTATTGGTGTTTGCATATATCCAGAAGATGGCAAAGACAGTGAAACTTTATTGAAAAATGCTGACGTCAGTATGTATCATTCTAAAAAAACAGGTCCCGGTGGTTATTGTTTTTATAAGACAGAAATGAATGAACTCGTTCATAAAAGACTTGAAATAGAAAACATTCTCAGAGGAGCTCAAGACAGGAATGAATTTAAACTTGTCTACCAGCCACAAGTAAACCTTAGCACTAACAAAATCATCAAGGCAGAAGCTTTATTGAGATGGCACAACCCGCAATTAGGTGATGTATCACCCGCAGTATTTATCCCTATTGCTGAAGAAATAGGGCTTATTAATCAAATCGGCCGGTTTGTGATTTCACAAGCATGTAGCCAACTTGCTAATTGGAAACAAGCGGGTTTAACGGACCTAACCATTTCAGTTAATATTTCATCCAGTCACTTACTTGATGTCGGTTTAACCGACTTTATTAAACAAGAAGTTGCTCGGGCTGAATTGAAGTTTACACAACTTGAAATAGAAATAACTGAAGAAGTATTTCTAGAGCATTCTGAATCAACCATTGCGGTACTTAAAAAATTACAGTCTTTGGGCATTAAAATAGCCATAGACGATTTTGGTACGGGTTATTCTTCTCTACAGTACTTAAAAACCCTGCCTGTTAATACTTTAAAACTCGATGGCATGTTTGTTCAAGATTTAAATGAAAATTTTGCGAGTCAGGGGATTGCTGCATCAACAATTATTTTAGCTCATAGCCTTAATATGCAAATAGTTGCAGAATGTGTAGAAACGCAAGCACAATTAACTTTTCTCAAAGATAGAAATTGTGATTTGATCCAAGGCTATTTTTTCTACAAGCCATTAACACCTAATGAATTATACAAAGTAACAATAGACACTTTTAAACATCACAATAGTTCAGATGTTTTTAATATAGCGTAGTGAAAATCTCGGAGCCTTGTCCCAGTCTATATTATTCAAAAGATTGGAAATAATTACGATATATATTGTCGAGTTTGAAATACCAGAAGATCATATTCATATGGTTGTGAGAAGCGTTCTGAAGCAATCACCTAGTAATGTAATGCAAGTGATTAAGCGTATTACTGCTCGTGAATTTTTTAGATCTTACCGAGAAATTAATAAAAAATATTTTTGGGGAGGGAAATTGTAAACTCAAAGCTATTTTGTCGAAACGATAGAAAATGCTAACGAAGAAGCAATCAGGAAGTATGTTCAAGACCAGTTTGTTGAATTAGATCGTAAAGAAACACATTATTCTCAGCTGAACTTGTTTTAAAACTCGGTCGTTTGCGGCCGAGAATTCTCTTGTGCGAAATTGATAGGTAGGCTATCCGACAATAAAGTCTTCTAAAAACCAAGCTGCAAACTCGTGCCGACCTTCAACATTCGCTTTACTGTATATAGTAGAAGCCTGTTGTCTAACTGTTTTTTCTTTCGTTTCTCGAACCATGCTCATTTCTCTAAAACTCAAACCTTTGAGTAATAACATCGCCACTTCTTGTTCACTTTTTGTTAATTGCCAGCTTTCAAATTGGTCATGAATAACGTGGCTATATTGTTTACGAGCAGTGGCCATTTCATCAGTAATGTTCTTAATGTGGTTTTGGCTTTCTTGTAATTTTTGCTTGAGAGAAGCATGCTTTTTAGTGCGCTTTCTTATATCAAACACTAAAAATAGACCTAACATCCCTGAAATGAGCACAATCATACTTTCTTCAACGATATGCCATAGTGGTATGCCAAGGGAGATATCAGTGAGCACATCAAAAAAGTTCAATATCATAATGCATAATAATACTGCTGCAATAATCTTATCTTTCATTTAGTAAAACCTTAAAAATACAAATAAATCAATACGATCAAAAGTCAATGGACATATGTACTACAGACTGAATTTAACATATGTCTAATGAAATTCTAAAACTTATCTCTATTATACCTATCAATTAGCACTTAACTCAGTAGAAATCACTATGTTTATGAAACAAAGTCAGAGAGAAAACAAAAAAAGGGAGCTAATTGTTTTTAAAACATTATTCTTTTTTTTATTACTTTTTGTAGGCAACCCAGCTTTAACAAAGTCACTTTCCGTAAACTCAATGCTCACCTTAAAGCAAGTATTAGCGGCAGCGATGGAAATAAACGATCAAAAAAATGGTCAACATGAAAAGATTAAAATTGAAAAACCAAGCTGGTTAGCATCCTCTCCTAAGATAGGTGTGAGCTATTTAAAAAGCGATCTTCAGCTCGGCTCTAACGAAGCTGAAGTTAATATTAGTCTTCCTATAAAGTCGTGGTTACAACGTGATATTGATGAAAAACTTTATACATCGAGCCATTTTACTCGTGCATTACAAATTGAAAATAAAGGATTGATGCTTTCAGGTGTAATTAGAGAACAGTTATGGAAAATTGAGTTAGCAGAAGACAAAAAGAATAATCTAAAACAAAAGCTTAGTTTTCTAACTAAATTAGAAAAACAATACCAAGAATTATTTCAAAGCGCTTCTATTAATCACTATCCGTTGCTTTTAATTAAAAAAGAAAAGCTTGATAGTCAAATGGCGCAACTTGAAATTGAGCAAACCGTAGCCCAACTTTATCACCAATATAGTTTGCTTACCGGCTTTACTTCGCTACCTAAAGATATAAATGAGCAGTCTTTAGAAAGTGATATTTCTCTAAATAAACTGCTCACTAATCATCCTCAAATAAAAAAGCTCGATCAAGACTGGTTTGAACAAAAACAGCAATTAAAACTTACCAGTAATCAGAGTGAATCATGGCATTTATCAATTAATGCAAAAAGTTTAAATACTAGCAATATTAGTGAAACGCAATTAGGCATTGCTGCAGAAGTACCTTTAACAATATTTAACATAAAGTCTCAAGCATTTAATAGTGAATGGTTAATGGCAAAAGGAAATTATGATCTAAACAGAGCAAATTTACTCATTTCATTACGTGATGCTTATTTATCATTGCGTTCGAATCAACAAATATTACTCAAAAAGAATGATTTACTGTTACAAGCAAAGTCATTATCAAAACAAATTATTGCGGAAACGCAACTCTTAATTGAAGCAAATCAAATAGATCAAGATACTGCCATCCGCAGAATGTTAGTCGCTTTTAATACTAAATCAAAATTAACGACTAACCAACTGCTTTTACTTAAAACTAGCGCATTACTTAACCAAGCGGCAGGAATTTCATTATGAGAACTACACTAACAATAATGCTTAATATGCTAAAACCATACAAAAAAAACAAGGTGATTAATATCCGCTCTAGCTTTACTTTAGGGTGCTTTTTATTAATTAATACTCTTTCAGTTACGACTTTGTCTCGCGCTTTTGCCTTTGAAATAAAAGTAGATAAAACAGTGCAAACAATGGCTTATTCTAAGTTAGGTGATTTTCAGCTAGACACTGCAACGATTAATTCTGTTTCAAGTATTTCAGGTCATAATTTACTCGCAAGCGTTAGTGAAAAAGTGGGTTCAAATTTTTCAATGTTTTTACCTTTTGGCGTGCAACAAATTAATTATATTGTTGATAATGGAAGTTACATTGAAGAAAACCAAGCGATTTCTTATTTAAATGGCTTTGATGTTCATCACTTTTTAGATGAATACGCAGCAGCAAAACAATTATTTTTAAATGCAAAGCAACAATACAAGTCGAGTAAAAGTTTATTTGCACGCAAGGCTTTGAAACAATCACAATGGTTAGAGGTGAGTAAAAGCTATTTTGAAGCCCAGTTACGTTTTGAGCATTTAAACCATTATAAAGCTTTTCTTATTATCGATAGTAATGAAAATATTGCCATTAAATCACCTGTAAGTGGCTACGTTAGGTTCACAAGCGATGTTGCCGTTAAAGAAGAGGGAGAGTTGTTGTTTGATGTGGTGCCTAAAGATAGTATTCGATTAAAAATATCAGCGCCGATTAATAATATTGCCAACCTAACATATATTAAGGTTTTGGGTACTCAATGTCAGTTACCGATAGTGTCAAAAGATGGTGTTGTTAAAAACTTTAGTCAAACTATTTGGTCATCAAAATTAAGTGAGACTTGCCAGTTCAGCCTTGGCGAACAATTATTAGTTATCCCTCAATATGATCAACAGGCTTTTGAGTTACCAAAAACAGCTGTTTTTGAATTTAATAATCAAAACTATATTGCTATTAAGAATGATGAATCGTCGCAGTTTCAACTGATTGCGATTGAGATTATGAGTTCATCGGTTAACAGTTACTTTGTATCGAGTTATATCGACCTGACAAGTAAGCAAGCCCTAATAACATCAATAAGTGCGCTGCAAGGTGTATTGCTTGAACTTGGAGAAGAGTAATGTTGCCAAGCATTATAAAGTTTTCATTATCGCAGCGACTATTTGTCAGCATTATTGCCACAATAGCTATTTTTATTGGGATGCGTTCGTGGGTTAATATTCCGATAGATGCATTTCCTGATATTTCTCCTACCCAAGTAAAAATTGTATTAAAAGCGCCGGGCATGACCTCGGTTGAAATTGAATCTCAAGTAACTCGTGTAATCGAAACAGAGTTGCTTGGCATTCCTGCACAAGAAATGCTGCGTTCAACTACTAAATATTCGATTACTGCTATTACTATTGATTTTAAGCAAGGGACAGATATTTATTGGGCTCGACAACAAGTAAATGAACGTTTAATGAATATCTGGTCTTCTTTGCCAGAAAACATCAGCGGTGGCATGGCTCCCATGAGTACACCGCTTAGTGAAATGTTTATGTTTTCAATAGAAAATCCAAAATTATCACTAACCCAAAAACGAGATTTATTAGATTGGCAAATAAGGCCTTTATTGAGAACGGTTGCCGGTGTTGCTGATGTAAATAGTTTAGGTGGTTTTGTTAAAACCTATGAAATAAGCCCTGATATTTTAAAAATGCAACAACGTAAAGTTACTTTTGCTGATATTGAAGCTGCTCTACAAAATAACAATCTAAATGGTGGTGTAGGGCGCATGATAAAAGGAAACGATACGTTAATATTGCGAACTCAAGGCCGTTTGACCGATTTAGATTCACTCGCTCAGCTTGTCGTTAAATCTCAAAATCAGCAGGTAATACGTTTAGAAGATATTGCGGCCATAAATATTGGTCATTTAACTCGTTATGGCGCCGTAACAAAAGACGGCGAGGAAGCCGTTCAGGGGTTAATTATCGCACTTAAAAATAGTAATACGGCAGACGTTGTTGAAAAGGTTAAGAAAAAATTGGCTGAAATTGAGTCAAGCTTACCCGATGGCACTAAAGTGAACGTTTTTTATGATCGATCTAATTTGATAGATACTGCCATTGGCACAATTACGAGCGCGCTAGGACAAGCGGTTATTTTAGTTATAATTTTACTCACAATTTTTTTAGGCGATTTACGATCTTCCATCGTTGTTTCTTTATCCTTACCCCTTGCTGCTTTAATGACTTTTATCTTGATGGACATTTTCAATTTATCGGCAAACTTAATGAGTTTAGGTGGCTTGGTTATTGCCATTGGCATGTTAGTTGATGCGTCAGTGGTTATTGTTGAAAACATCGTTAATGGTCTAGCCAAGAATAAAACGTTGCCGCGTTTACATGTTATTTTCCGTGCTTGCACGGAAGTTGCTGTGCCTGTAGTCGTTGGTACTAGCATTATTATTATAGTATTTTCTCCTCTACTTACTCTTACTGGACTTGAAGGAAAGTTATTTACACCGGTAGCGTTAACGATTGTTTTTGCCATGATAAGTGCGTTAATTTTATCACTAACCATCATTCCTATTCTCGCGTCACTATTATTAAAAGAAGGCGCAGTAAAAGAGCCTATGATTGTAAAAGCTTTACAATCACTTTATAGACAAACCTTAACTAAAACATTGTTAGCACCAAAAGCATTTATTTTCAGTATTTTTGTTATTTTAATATTCAGCGCTGTACTTTTTGTCGGCTTAGGTAAAAGCTTTATGCCCTTGCTTGATGAAGGTGACATTATTGTTCAACTAGAGAAATCGCCTAGCATCTCCCTAGAGGCCTCAATTAATTTAGATGAACAAATCCAAGAGACATTATTAAAAAATATTCCAGAAATAAAACAGATTGTCGCTCGAACAGGCTCAGACGAACTTGGGCTTGATCCCATGGGTCTAAATGAAACTGACGTATTTATGGAGTTAACACCTAGTAATGAGTGGCGCTTTGAAACTAAAGCAGAACTTATTGAAGAAATACGAAATATTTTACAGAAATTTCCGGGTATTAATATCGGTTTTACGCAGCCTATACAAATGCGAGTTTCTGAAATGCTTACAGGGGGGACGGGTGATGTATCAATTAAGGTCTTTGGTAACGACGTTAATATACTCGCCACACTTGCAAATAAAATTGCAGATGTAGTTAGCAAAGTTAATGGGAGCTCAGACGTACAAGCCGCATTAATAGAAGGTGGTAAGTATATAAATATTGAGCTTTTACCGGAAATAGCCAGCCAAGCGAATATGACTATAAAAGCGTTGTCTAGCTTTTTGAAAAGCCAATTAGAAGAAGTAACACTTTCAGCTATTCTTGAAGGTAAAAAATCAACGCCTATTGTGTTATCTAAACCGTCATCATTAAGCAATGTTATTTCGCGGGAACAGTTAAATAGCCACCAAAACATAACATCCTTGGCCGATTTAAAACAAACGCTAATACTTATGCCTGATCATAGTTTGGTATCGTTAGAGAACATTGCCACGATCAGTTTTAAAGAAGGGCCATTATTAATTGAACGTGAAAAAGGAAATCGATTTGTCTCTATTAGCTCAAACGTGAACGGCCGTGACGTTGTTGGTTTTGTTGATGAAGTTAATAAGCAAATTAATAAAAAAGTAAAACTGCCCAATGGATATTCACTGGCGTTTGGTGGGGAATTTGAAGCCCAGCAACGGGCGACTAAAAATTTACTTATTGTTATACCCGCCTCATTATTCTTGATTTTTATTATTCTATTTATTACGTTTAATTCATTAAGCAAATCAGGGCTCATCTTAGCTAATATTCCATTTGCTGTAATGGGCGGAGTTATTGCACTCTATATTAGTGGTGAATATTTATCTGTTCCTGCTTCTGTTGGTTTTATTGCATTACTTGGTGTTGCCGTCGCTAATGGGGTGGTTATGGTGAGCTATTTTGAGCAAACTAAAATGATTATTAGTGATCTAAATCATCGTGTATTAGATGGTGCTGTTCGCCGTCTTCGCCCAATTTTAATGACGGCAAGTACAGGTATGTTTGGTTTAATACCTTTGGCATTTGCTATAGGTCCAGGTGCGGAAATTCAAAAGCCTTTAGCCATTGTTGTTATAGGCGGTTTGATTACATCAACGATAACAACATTATATTTACTGCCTATTTTTTATAGTTTCATGGAAAAAAGAGTAAATCCGCAAATAGTTAAGGACAACACATAATGACTTCACAGCCGCTATTATTCACCTTAATATCACCTAAAGAACTGAAAGATGATATTGTTGATGAGCTAATGAGCATGCCTCAAATAACAGGGTTTAACTTACAAAAAATAAAGGGTTACAGTAAAGAACACAGTAGCTTTAATATTACTGAACAGGTTGAAGGTTATCGAGAGTTGTTTCAATTCGAAGTACTTATTGATAGTACTGAGAAAGAAGCGCTGATGTTGGCATTACAACCTATTTGTCAAAGATCTCAGTTACGTTATTGGTTTATTACAACCGTTGAAAATGGACATTTTTAACCAGAACAGCAGTGAAAATATTTATCAGGAAAGGGTGCTGATATTTATAACTTCTATGTTAGCTGTGTCTAACATCTGCCACTGAATGTTTAAGTTATATAGATTCATACCATAAATTTTACTGTCTGAAGAATTTTTCTTATAAGCAGGTCGAGGATCTTGTGCCAAAACTTGCTTAATTAGCAAGGTTAACTCGGGTAATTCACTTTTTAATCGTGTTAATTTTTGGCGTGCTTGCTCAGAAAATTTCACGGTTAGATTAACTTGAGGCTGAGTTTGAGCAAAACCTGCACTGGCATTTGGCAGTGAGTCTGAATAAGGAATATACGGTTTTATATCTACAATAGGCGTTTGATCTAATAAATCCATTCCTGAAATATGTAAAATGACATTTTGTTCAAAAACGCCTATTTCATCTAGTTTCACAACAGACATGCCAATAGGATTTGGCCTAAAAGTTGATCGAGTTGCTAACACGCCTATTTTTTTGTTACCACCTAAGCGTGGCGGCCTAACTAATGGCTTCCAGCCATGCGCTTGTGTACCGTGAAAAATAAATAATAGCCAAATATGACTAAACTGCGCTAACTCTCTGACGCAGTCAATATTATTTATCTCGTCTAAAAGCGTTATAGTACCTTTAGCTGCGTTAACTAAACCTGGTTGACGAGGAATAGCAAACTTCTCTTTGTATGGGGAATTGACAATACCTATAGGGCTTAATGTAACGGTATTTATCCCCTTATTCATTTTACTTTGATTTACTTTCAACAGCGTATGCTTTGGCGTAGCAAATGACAATGGCGTGACATTGCTGTGCATCATTGCTATGGCTTAGTTGAGTTAATTGCTCTTGACTTAATAAAGCACAACTTGAAAAAACCACGGCATTGGCGTTTATATCAAATGCTTGCTGTCTTGCTTGTGTTCTTGCATTAACTTCATCGGGCAAGGCGTGATGCGCTTTTATTTGGCAATCTTGCCCTTCAACGCTGCTAATAAATTGGTAACGCGCGTTGATATCTTGTTCGCTTTTATAGATTTTAACGTTTGATGCTGAAAAATAGTCGCTAAAATTTTCTTTATCGAGGTTAGTTGATACATAATTATTACTGCAACTTGCTATAAAAGTAGCCGTTAAGGTTAGCACCAAAGGAATAAATAATTTTTTAATCATATCTAATTAAGCTCTAATAATTTTTTACTGAGAAAGTTTTATTTTACTCTCATACCCGCTTTTGCGCCATCATCTGGGTTTAATATCCATAAATCTTGACCGCCGGGGCCTGCGGCTAATACCATACCTTCAGACATGCCAAATCGCATTTTACGAGGCGCCAGATTAGCGACCATAACAGTATGCTTACCTATTAAATCTGACGGTTGGTAAGCTGATTTGATACCCGCGAAAACTTGGCGTGTTTCATCACCATTTTCATCGAGCGATAAGGTTAACTTAAGTAATTTATCGGCTTTTTCTACGTGTTCAGCATTGATTATTTTAGCAATTCGCAAATCAATTTTAGCAAAATCATCGAACTGAATTTCTTCGCTAATAGGATCTACAGCTAAGGGATCAGCTAAAGCGGCACTATTGTCGACAATTTTAGCTGTTTTTTCTTTATTGCTTGGCTTATTTTGCTTATTTTGCTTATCTTGTTTAGTTTTTTTCTTTTCTTCTTGTACAGCGCCACCGGCTAAACTGTCTTTTGAAGCTTCAGTCATGGCATTAACTTTATCCATATCTACACGTTGTAATAATGCCTTAAACTTATTAATTTTATGATCAGTTAATAGTGTTTTATGACCATCCCAGTTTAATTCATCATTTAAAAATGCAGCAGTACTATCGGCGAGAACTGGTAGCACCGGCTTTAAGTAAATCATTAAAGTACGGAACATATTAATGCCAAGTGAACAAATGTCATGTACTTCTTGTTGACTTTTCTCCCGCCGAGCACTTTCGTCTTTAACTAATTGCCATGGTTCTTTTATGGCAATATATTCATTTACTTTGTCAGCAAGCGCCATAATTTCACGCATGCCACGACCAAAATCTCGACTTTCATAATGCGCCGCAATACTGTCACCTGCGTTCATTACTTCATTAGCAAGCGCTTGGTCATCAATAGTAGTTGATAACATGCCATCAAAACGTTTCGTGATAAAACTAGCGCAGCGCGAAGCGATGTTAACAACTTTCCCTACTAAATCTGAATTGACTCGTTGAGCAAAGTCTTCAAGATTTAAATCTAAATCATCAATGCGATTGGTTAGTTTAGCCGCGTAGTAGTAACGTAAGTATTCAGGGTTTAAATGATCTAAAAAAGTACGACCTTTAATAAAGGTACCTTTAGATTTAGACATTTTAGCGCCATTAACGGTAACAAAACCATGCGCATAAACGCTGGTTGGTTTACGATAACCTGCGCCTTCAAGCACGGCAGGCCAAAACAGGCTGTGGAAGTAAATAATATCTTTACCAATAAAGTGGTAAAGCTCAGCGTCTGAATTTTCAGCCCAAAAACTATCAAAATCAATTTCTGGTTTTTTATTACATAAGTTTTTGAAGCTGCCCATATAGCCAATAGGTGCATCTAACCAAACATAGAAAAATTTACCCTGCGCATTAGGGATTTCAAAGCCAAAGTAGGGCGCATCACGGCTTATATCCCATTGTTTTAAACCTTGTTCAAACCACTCAGATAGCTTGTTGGCCATTTCTTCTTGTAATGCACCACTGTGTATCCACTCTTTTAACATTTGCTCAAATGCAGGTAAGTCAAAGAAATAATGTTCAGAATCTTTTAATACAGGTGTTGCGCCAGAAACGACTGAGCGAGGATTAATTACTTCCGTTGGCGAGTAAGTTGCGCCACAGTTATCACAGCTATCACCATTTTCATCTTCCGATTTACACTTAGGGCAAGTGCCTTTAATAAAGCGATCAGGTAAGAACATGCCTTTTTCTGGATCATAAAGTTGAGAAATAACGCGTGTTTTTATATGACCTTTAGCATGTAATTTATTATAAATGTCACTCGCTAAGGTTTTATTTTCTTCACTGTGGGTTGAGTGATAGTTATCAAAACTAATATGAAAATCAGCAAAATCAGCCATATGCTCTTCACGTACGCCGTTTATCATTTCTTCGGGTGTTACACCTAGCTCTTGTGATTTAAGCATTATAGGGGTGCCATGGGCGTCATCGGCACAAACAAAATAAGTTTCATGACCTCGCATGCGTTGAAACCTTACCCAAATATCCGTTTGAATATGCTCAAGTAAATGGCCCAAGTGAATTGATCCGTTGGCATAAGGCAATGCGCAAGTAACTAATATTTTGCGTTTTTTTGGCAATGTTTGCGAAGATGAAGCTGTAGACATGAATTAATAGCGTATTTTGATGGTAATAATGGCTGCAATAGTACAGAATTTAACGTTTATACTCAAATGATTAATCTAGTATAGGTCATATAATATGTTCGGTAAGTTCTTCAATAATAAAAGTGAAAAGAAAAAATCAAACACGGGGCAATCTCATGCTGATTTTTCTAAAAGCGCTTCTAACTCCAAAGATTTAACGACGATAGAAAAAACACAAGTGATAGAAGAAACGTTAAAAAACTATCAATCGATAAATTTCCCTCAAGGTGTCCTTGCAGTTTGTTCAAATTTTCACGTTAATACAAAGAAGTCTAATAAAATAGTTGTTGAACTCACCATGCCTTTTCCTTGCCAAGGAACTCTAGACACAATTGCGACGACCTTAGCTGACGAACTTTGTCAATCTGTTGATTTTAAAGTGAATTTAAAAGTAAAAGCCGTACGTTCTTTTTCACTAAATGGTAGTGATGATAAAATTAAAAACATTATCGCTATTGCATCAGGAAAAGGGGGCGTTGGAAAGTCTACTACGGCGGTAAATATTGCTTATGCGTTAATCGCTGAGGGGGCTAAAGTTGGCATTTTAGATGCTGATATTTATGGGCCTTCAATACCAACGCTGCTTGGCTTGAAAAACGTTAAACCGAGCTCGGATGATGGTAAGTTGATGACACCTTTAACCGCGCATGGTCTTCATGCTATGTCGATAGGTTTTCTTGTAGATGAGGAAGATGCTACCGTTTGGCGAGGGCCAATGGCGAGTGGCGCTTTTAATCAACTTCTTAATGAAACAGCATGGCCTGAGCTTGATTATTTAATAATAGATATGCCGCCGGGAACGGGTGATATTCAATTAACACTTGCGCAAAAAGTGCCTGTGGCTGCTGCGGTGATTGTGACAACGCCACAAGATATTGCGTTAATTGATGCCGCCAAAGGTGTTGCTATGTTTGATAAAGTGCAAGTGCCAGTATTGGGTATTATTGAAAATATGAGTTATCACTTATGTGAAAACTGTGGTCATAAGAGTCATGTTTTTGGTAAGGCAGGTGGCGTACAAATGGCTAAATCTAAACATACTCAACTACTTGGTCAACTTCCTCTTGATATTAATATTCGCCAAGATGCTGATTTTGGTCTATCAGATATCATTGAAAATAGCGCTGGCGATATAGCGTGTTTGTACCGTAGAATAGCGCGTAATATTACAGGGCAACTATTTTTACAGCTTGATAACGCTAGCCCACTGACGACAATGGTTGAATACTGTGATTAATTGATCTGGATTAATTTAACCCGATTGTTCTAACAACAATTTATATAAAAATTAACATACAAAAACACATACAAGAAAAACTATTATGAGATTAAGCGATAAAGATATAGAGCAATACCTTGATGATGAAAAAATAATTATTTCACCAAAACCTGATAGCTCAATGATTTCAGGTGTAAGTGTTGATATTCGTCTAGGTAATGAGTTTCGTGTTTTTCAAGATCATACGGCGCCTTTTATTGATTTAAGTGGCCCTAAAGATGAAATGCAAAAAGCAATGAATTCAGTGATGAGTGATGAAATTAATATTGCGGATGGAGATGCCTTCTTTTTACACCCAGGCGAACTTGCATTGGCGGTCACTTATGAGTCAGTTACTTTACCTGATAATATTGTTGGTTGGTTAGATGGGCGATCTTCTTTAGCAAGACTTGGCCTAATGGTACATGTAACAGCGCATAGAATTGATCCCGGTTGGTCAGGACAAATTGTTTTAGAATTTTACAACTCAGGTAAATTACCTTTAGCATTACGCCCCAAAATGACAATAGCGGCGCTTAATTTTGAAACAATGTCATCAAGTGCCGTGCGTCCTTACAATAAACGTATAAATGCTAAATATAAAGATCAAAAGGGTGCTGTTGCGAGTCGTATCAGTGAAGATAAGTAGTCTGAAAATAAATAAAGTATAGCCAGATGTAGACAGAATTTTAATCGCACTTGTTTTTAGTACAAATTAATTAGGCTGATATTTGTTTGTAATCAACACTCGATAAACAATCTTCAAGGGCATTAATTAGTTTCTTCTTATCGTGATGATGAGGCACTTTATTATGTGCTAAATCACGACAAATAATGTTAACTTTATCTGATTTGGTATCTGGTTCTTGACAAATAACACTATCGATGGGTAAACAGCCAATGTTTTCATTTATCCAGTTTAGCTTTTCATCTATTGATAGTGTTGCTGCAGGGCTATTTTCTAAAACTATATTATCAATAAACACACAATGGCCTTTTCTATTGGCAAGCGCATTGCTAATGTCTCTAATCAATAATGGAGGCACTATACTGGTTAAAAAGCTACCAGGGCCTAAAATAATCAGGTCGGCATTGTTAATGGCACTGATACAAGGTGCTATAGATTTTACTAAAGGAGCAAGCATTAAACTCTTAGGCATTACCGACATTTTATCGACAGAAAGTTCACCAACTCTGCAACGCCCTTCAGGGTAGAAAGCCATTAAGTCAGTAGGGGTTTCAGACATAGGTAATACTTGCGTACGTACTCTTAACATACGCCTAACGAGTTGTATTGAATCTAAAGGACGTGATTGTACTTGCTCTAAACCATATAAAATTAGATTACCTAGATTATGACCGCCCAATTCATCATTGCCATCAAAGCGAAAGTTGAATAGTTGACTACCAATAGAGTCACTATCTACGAGTTCGGTTAAGCAATTTCTTAAGTCACCCCAAGCGATAGAGCTACTACGTTTTCTTAATTTGCCTGTAGAGCCACCATTATCGGTTGTCGTCACAATGCCCGTTAGCTTATTACCCATAAAAGAAAGCGTAGATAACACTCTACCTAAACCATGGCCGCCACCAATAGCAACAATATTTAATTCATTTAATTGCATTATATGCTTTATAACTCTAGATAGAACGTGTAGGTAGTATTCAATAAAACTTTACATACTTCGTAAACAAATACTACCTGTAAATGCTTGAAAAAGAAAGTAGGGCAGCTATAGGTAATGAATTTATGCGTTTAATTAACGTGTGAATAACGTGTGAAATAAATTTATTTCAAGACTATAAATTATACAGCCAAACAAGCGGTTAGGTAAAAAATAGCCAAGTTGGCGTTTATGTAATCATTCAAACTGTTTTTTGCAATATTTTCACTGGTTTTTTAAAAAAAGTGTTGACAGTTTCAAGGCTGCTGCTTAGAATGCGCCTCGTTTTCAGGAAGACTTTATTTTATTTAGAAATGTCTGATTGAAAAACTATTTCTTGTTTTTATAATAAGAAATAAAATATATTTAATAGCTATTAGGCCAGTTATTAAATATAACCGTTTGAATTGTTTCTTTTAATAAGAACATTTAAACAAGCGGGGCTATAGCTCAGCTGGGAGAGCGCTTCGCTGGCAGCGAAGAGGTCTGCGGTTCGATCCCGCATAGCTCCACCAAATTTAGGTTTTTTGTTGTTAGTTTTTACCATCAAAAAATAGATAGTTTTAACTTGCTTGCAAGTTTTAGTATTGGATAATGTCGCTCAGTCTTACTGGTTTGACATTCACCTACACTAAAGTATCGAATATATTCGACAAGCAGTTTTAGTGTCCCTATCGTCTAGAGGCCTAGGACACCGCCCTTTCACGGCGGTAACAGGGGTTCGAATCCCCTTAGGGATGCCACTATTTTTAATTCTCTATCTATTAGAATATGGATAAAGTGTTAAAACATTAAGTTCGCTTATACTTATAAATCAGTAAGCAATGATGAATTGGTTTATCCAATTCAGTGTTGGATGATGTCGTTCGGCTTCGCAAGCTTAGCACTCACCTAACACTAAAACGTCGAATATATTCGACAAGCGTTTTAGTGTCCCTATCGTCTAGAGGCCTAGGACACCGCCCTTTCACGGCGGTAACAGGGGTTCGAATCCCCTTAGGGATGCCACTTTTCTTTTATAAAAAGACAAGTGCATATAAATAGTGAATCAGTTTCTTATACTGAATTTTTTTAAGAAGAATAAATCTTTGAGAAGAATGATAAATAAGAATGTAGAGTTTTAGTTTTATTCTTATTTATAAGCGTTGAATAAACTAAATCACCGGAGTGATCTGGTAGATAGTTTGCATTAACCGTTGTTTACCATTAATAATAGTTAATTCAGTGTCCCTATCGTCTAGAGGCCTAGGACACCGCCCTTTCACGGCGGTAACAGGGGTTCGAATCCCCTTAGGGATGCCACTTTTTTTAACCATTAAAGGAAGTGAACATAAAGTGAAAAATAGAAAGCCCACGCAATAGTTAAGTATTGCGTGGGCTTTTTTGTGTCTTAAAAACAATCTTCCTGTAAAAATTGTCGACAATAATACTTAAGTCTACTTGCAATATAATAAAAATAAGCTATTATTCTAGGTGTAAAGAAAATCTGTCGACAATCACTGGAATATAAAGCAAGGTTTAAATGCTATGTACTTAATAAATCCTACTCAGCCTACAGCAGTAACAACAGCCGATAAAGTTTTTGAACAGATTCAGTATGCAATTGTTGAAGGTGACATTCCAGCAGGGAGTAAAATAAGTGAACCTGAGTTAGCCAAACGCTATCAAATCAGCCGTTCTACTTTGCGTGAAGCGTTAAATCGCTTAGAAAAATGCCATTTAATTGAGCGTAAAGCGAATGTTGGTTCAAGAGTTGTTAATTGTTCTATTGAGGGATTGCTTGAGCTTTATATAACGCGAGAAGCACTTGAAGGTATGGCATGTCGTCAAGCAGCATTAAATATGTCTGACGTGGAAATTGCCAGTATGCAAGCTATGCTTAATGTTCATAGTCAAACACAAGAATTAAAAGATGGCGTTGCTTACTATCAAGAAGAAGGCGATCTAGATTTTCATTATAAGGTTATTTTAGGTAGCCATAACAAACAGTTAATCGATTTGATTTGTGGTCAACTATACCACTTAGTTCGTATGTATCGTTGTCAATTTGGTATGAACAGTCCTAGAGCGAGCCGTGCTTTTATTGAGCACTCACAAATTATTCAAGCGATTAGCGATAGAGATGGTGAATTGGCTGAAATGTTAATGCGCCGTCACATTGCTGCATCAAGAAAAAATATTGAAAAGAAAATTACACAACAAGAGCTGTCAGAATTTAACGAAAAAAAATAGAGGAAATACTATGTCTAAGCAAATATCAGCTGGCGCTAAATTTCGCCAAGCATTAACGAATAATAAACCACTTCAAGTTGTTGGTACTGTCAATGCGTATTGCGCCATGATGGCTGAGCAACTAGGACACCAAGCCATTTATTTATCGGGTGGTGGTGTTGCGAATGCATCTTATGGTCTACCTGATTTAGGTATGACGTCTTTAAATGATGTTGTAGCTGATGTGGCGCGTATCACTGCGGCATCTTCTTTACCTTTGTTAGTTGATATTGATACAGGTTGGGGTGGCGCATTTAATATTGCTAAAACGATAAGAGATATGGAAAAAGCAGGCGCAGCCGCCGTTCATATTGAAGATCAAGTAGCGCAAAAGCGCTGTGGTCATCGTCCAAATAAAGAAATCGTTTCTACTGAGGAAATGGCCGACCGTATACGCGCTGCCGTGGATGCGCGTATTGATCCTGACTTTTTCATTATGGCGCGTACTGATGCTTTTGCACAAGAAGGTTTAGAGGCAGCGCTTGAGCGTGCTAAAGCCTACGTTGCTGCAGGTGCCGATGGTATTTTTGCTGAAGCAATTAAAACAGAAGCGCATTACCGTGCGTTTACTCAGGCATTAGATGTACCTGTATTAGCGAATATTACAGAGTTTGGCGAAACTGAACTGTGGAATAAAGCGCAATTGGGTGAATGGGGCTGTGCAATGGTGCTTTATCCTTTATCTGCCTTTAGAGCAATGAACAAAGCAGCTGAATCAGTTTATAAAACATTATTAGACGATGGCGATCAAAAAGCTGAAATTGATAACATGCAAACGCGTATGGACTTATACGATTATCTTGGTTATCACGACTATGAGCAAAAGTTAGATTCTTTGTTCGCTGAAGGTAAAAACAAGTAAATCAATTAAATTTATTGCAACTTGAATAGATAATAAAATTATATATAAAGAATGAGGAAAGAATGATGGCTGATAAAAAATTAAGTGGCGCAGGTTTGCGTGGTCAAAGTGCCGGTGAAACAAAATTATGTACTGTGGGTCAATCAGGTAGTGGCTTAACATATTGCGGTTATGATGTTTCTGATTTAGCTGATAATGCGACCTTTGAAGAAGTGGCTTATTTATTATTCAACGGTGAATTACCAACTGTAGGTGAGTTAGCTGAGTACAAAGCTGAATTGCTAGTAATGCGTGATATCCCGCAAGCACTAAAAGATGTATTAAAACTTATTCCTAAAGATACTCATCCTATGGATGTTATGCGCACCGGTTGTTCATTTTTGGGTAATCTTGAACCAGAAGTTGATTTTTCACAGCAAAATAAAGCAGCTAACCGTTTATTGGCAGCTTTCCCTGCAATTATGTGTTTCTGGTATAAATATTCACATGATGGCGTTGAAATTAACTGTATGAGTGATGAAAGCTCTCTTGGTGGTCACTTTTTACGTTTACTAAATGGTAAAAGTCCTTCGCCGCAACATGAACGTGTTATGGATGTGTCGTTGATTTTATATGCTGAGCATGAATTTAATGCATCAACCTTTACGGCGCGTGTTTGTGCTTCAACACTGTCAGATATGTTTTCTTGTGTCACTGGTGCTATTGGTACTTTACGAGGTCCACTTCACGGTGGTGCTAATGAAGCTGCTATGGATATGATTCAGCAATTCAAATCGCCTGAAGATGCAAAAGTGCAAATGGCGGGTATGTTAGAGCGCAAAGAAAAAATAATGGGCTTTGGTCATGCAATTTATCGCACATCTGATCCACGTAACGTTATTATCAAAGCTTGGTCAGAAAAGTTAGCGGTTGAAAATGGTGATACGTCACTTTACGATATTTCTGTTGCGTGTGAAGAATTTATGTGGGATACCAAAAAATTATTCTGTAATGCTGATTTTTTCCATGCATCTACTTATAACTATATGGGCATTCCAACCAAGTTATTTACCCCTATTTTTGTTTGTTCACGCTTAACAGGCTGGGCTGCGCACGTAATGGAGCAACGTTCTAATAACCGTATTATTCGTCCGTCAGCTGATTATACTGGCAGCGAACCACGTACAGTTACACCAATTGCAGAAAGATAATGTAGGTTGGACTTTAGTCCGACAAAATATCAGTTTGTTGTAATGTGTCGGGTTAAAACCCGACCTACATTTGTCCGAAGGAAAAATTATGAATTATAACTACCGTAAACCATTACCTGGCTATAAAATCAATGGTGTAAATGTTGATTATTTTGACACCCGATCAGCAATAGAAGACATAAGCGCAGGTGCTTATGCAAAATTACCTTACACATCACGTGTTTTAGCAGAACAATTAGTACGTCGTTGTGACCCTGAAACGTTAACAGATTCGTTAAAGCAAATCATTGAAAGTAAGCAAGACTTAGATTTTCCTTGGTATCCTGCTCGTGTTGTTTGTCATGATATTTTAGGTCAAACCGCCTTGGTTGATTTAGCGGGTCTTCGTGACGCTATCGCTGAACAAGGTGGTGACCCTGCCAAAGTTAATCCAGTAGTACCTACACAGCTGATTGTTGATCATTCATTAGCTGTTGAAGCACCAGGGTTTGACCCCGAAGCATTTGATAAAAATCGCGCGATTGAAGACCGTCGTAATGAACAACGGTTCCACTTTATTGAATGGACTAAAACAGCGTTTAAAAACGTTGATGTCATCCCTGCCGGTAACGGTATTATGCACCAAATCAACTTAGAGAAAATGTCTCCAGTTATTCAAGTACGTGATGGTGTCGCTTTCCCTGATACGTGTGTTGGTACCGATAGCCATACACCGCATATTGACGCCTTGGGTGTTATTGCAATTGGTGTAGGTGGTTTAGAAGCTGAAACCGTAATGCTTGGTCGTCCATCGATGATGCGCCTACCCAACATTATTGGTGTTAAGTTAACCGGTAAACGCCAACCAGGTATTACTGCTACCGATATGGTATTAGCGATCACTGAATTCTTACGTAATGAAAAAGTAGTCTCTAGCTACTTAGAATTCTTTGGTGAAGGCACTAAAACATTAACCATTGGTGACCGAGCAACTATCTCAAACATGACACCTGAATACGGTGCATCTGCAGGTATGTTCTACATTGATGAACAAACCATTGATTACTTGAAGATGACTGGTCGTGAACCAGAGCAAGTAGCCTTAGTTGAAACTTACGCGAAACACACTGGTTTATGGGCTGATGATTTAGTTGAAGCGCAATACCCTCGTGTTATCGAATTTGATTTATCAACGGTATGTCGTAACTTAGCGGGTCCTTCTAATCCGCATCGTCGTTTAGCTACGGCAGATTTAGCCTCGAAAAACATTGCTAGAAATTTAGACGCTTGTAAAGCACAAGAAGCTAATGGTGAAATGCCAGATGGCGCGGTAATTATTGCGGCTATTACTTCATGTACTAACACGTCAAACCCACGTAACGTAGTTGCTGCTGGACTTGTTGCCAAACGCGCTAACGAGTTAGGATTAACTCGTAAACCTTGGGTTAAAACGTCATTTGCTCCGGGTTCAAAAGTTGCCAAACTTTACCTAGAAGATTCTGGTTTACTGCCTGAAATGGAAAAATTAGGCTTTGGTATCGTCGGTTATGCCTGTACAACGTGTAATGGTATGTCGGGCGCGTTAGATCCTAAAATACAGCAAGAAATTATCGATCGCGATTTATACTCAACAGCCGTATTATCAGGTAACCGTAACTTTGATGGTCGTATTCACCCATACGCCAAGCAAGCTTTTTTAGCGTCACCTCCTTTAGTTGTTGCTTACGCAATTGCGGGTACGATGCGTTTTGATATTGAAAAAGACGTATTAGGACAAGATCAAAAGGGTAACGACATTACCTTGAAAGATATTTGGCCAAGTGATGAAGAAATTGATGCAATTGTAGCGGCAAGTGTTAAACCTGAGCAATTCAAGAAAGTTTACACACCAATGTTTGATTTAGGTGCGTTTGAACCTGCAGAAAGTCCATTGTATGACTGGGATTTAACAAGTACTTATATTCGCCGTCCTCCCTACTGGAATAAAGAGGGGGAAGGTGCATTAGCAGGTATTCGTACCATGAAAGGTATGGTGCCATTAGCAGTGCTTGGTGATAACATTACCACCGATCATTTATCGCCCTCTAATGCGATTCAGTTAAACAGTGCTGCGGGTGCTTACCTAGCTAAAATGGGTTTGCCAGAGGAAGACTTTAACTCATACGCAACTCATCGTGGCGATCATTTAACCGCGCAACGTGCAACGTTTGCTAACCCAAAATTATTCAACGAAATGTGTAAGGATGATAACGGCGAAGTAAAACAAGGCTCGCTAGCTCGCATAGAGCCAGAAGGCACTGAATCACGCATGTGGGAAGCAATTGAAACTTACATGGGGCGCAAGCAACCATTAATCATAATTGCCGGTGCTGATTACGGTCAAGGCTCTTCACGCGATTGGGCTGCAAAAGGTGTTCGTTTAGCTGGTGTTGAAGTTATCGTTTCTGAAGGTTTCGAGCGTATTCACCGTACTAACTTAGTAGGTATGGGTGTATTGCCGCTTGAATTTATAAATGGTGAAACTCGTCATACTTATAACATTGACGGCAGCGAAACTTTTGATGTTGAAGGCGCTAATGTTGAAGGAATGTCTCCAGGTGGTGCAATGACCGTTGTCATGACTCGTAAGAATGGAGACGTAGTAGAAATTCCCGTTAAGTGTCGTTTAGATACAGCAGAAGAGGTTTCTGTATACGCAGCCGGCGGAGTATTGCAAAAGTTTGCCAACGATTTCCTTGAATCAAACTTATAACTGGTTATTTGATTCGATAGCATCGTTGGAAGTGCTCATTGACGTTCGTCAACTCCGCGCTTCCGCCTTGCTCTCAAATCAAATCCCTGCGTTTTACGACTATTCAATTAATTTTTTAAATGGCACATTGTTTTCAAAGATAATGTGCCATTCTTTTAATAAAACAAAGGAGATATGATGTCTCACGTTCCTCAAGTACAAAAGCCTCAAATACACTTACCTCAAGTAAAGGTCCCTGCAACCTATATGCGTGGTGGTACTTCTAAAGGTGTATTTTTTAATTTAACCGATTTGCCAGAACGCTGTCAGGTTCCAGGCGAACCTCGCGATAACCTATTATTGCGCGTAATTGGCAGCCCCGATCCATACGGAAAACAAACCGATGGGATGGGCGGAGCAACCTCAAGCACGAGCAAAACGGTTATCTTGGCTAAATCAGAGCAAGCTGATCACGATGTAGATTACTTGTTTGGTCAAGTGGCCATTGATAAAGCGTTTGTTGACTGGAGCGGTAATTGCGGCAATCTTACCGCTGCAGTTGGTTCATTTGCAATAAGTTCTGGCTTGGTAGACAGCAAACGTATCCCTGAAAATGGTGTTTGTACTGTTCGTATTTGGCAAAAGAATATTTCAAAAACGATTATTGCACATGTTCCTATCACTGACGGTGAAGTACAGGAAACAGGCGATTTTGAACTTGATGGCGTTACTTTTTCGGCTGCAGAAGTGCCAGTAGAATTTATTGCACCGGTTGACCCCAGTGAGGCGATGTTCCCTACGGGCAATGTAGTTGATGATCTTGTTGTCCCTGATATTGGCACTTTTAAAGCGACCATGATCACAGCGGGTATTCCAACTATCTTTTTAAATGCTGATGAAATTGGTTATACCGGCATTGAATTACAAGAAGCCATTAATGGTGATGAAGCTGCACTAGCGCGTTTTGAAACTATTCGTGCTTATGGCGCAGTAAAAATGGGTTTGATTTCGAATATACCAGAAGCACAAGGCCGTCAACATACGCCTAAAATTGCTTTTGTATCACCAGCTCAAGATTATATTACGTCAAGCAGAAAACCTGTATCGTCAAGCGACATTGATTTGCACGTGCGTGCGCTATCAATGGGGAAATTACATCATGCCATGATGGGAACCGCAGCAGTAGCTATTGGCACAGCTGCGGCTATTCCAGGTACGCTAGTAGCGCTTGCTGCAATGGGAACTGCCGGAGGAGAATCGAAGGATAGTGTTACTTTCGGTCACCCATCAGGTACATTAAAAGTTGGTGCGCAAGCGACACAAGTATCAGGGCACTGGACAGTAAAAAAAGTGGTGATGAGCCGAAGCGCAAGAGTACTAATGGAAGGTTGGGTTCGTATTCCAGCAGACAGCTTTTAGTGCTTTATATTAGTGTTTCAGCCTAGTACTTTGGCCTAGTTAGGTAAAATATTGCTTTGCATTAACGCCTATTCAGTTTATAAAAGAGCTTATTCTAATTGTGTAAGGAGTTTTATTTTGACTAGGTTTTTTAATGTACAATTATTGATGGTTCTACTGTTTTGTGGTTCGTTGGGGTTTACTTCACACCCTTTGTTAGCTGCAACCCTTTCAATTTCTGATGACTTAATTGTTAGTAAAATTGATGACGAAAGTGTTGAACATGGCTTTTTGGGCAATAAATCAGTATTCACGCTAGAGCAAGGATCACACGCTATTATTCTTCGGTACAAAGATGTTTTTGAGGATTTAGATTTTGCTGAAGACAGAGTGGTTGAATCAAAAGAATTTGTTGTGAAGCTTATTGTTGCAGGTGAAGAAGAACTTAGCCTAACTACCATAGAAATAAAAAACCTAGCGAGTGCTCAATCATTCTCCAAATCACCAACATTAAAATTAAGTGATGAAAACAATAAACCATTAGCAATGAAATTAGAAACAGTTTCGGATTATAAATTAGCTAAACAAGTAAATATTGCCGTTAATACGCTTACACCAAAGCAAACTGTCAAAGCATCAGCATTAACATCATCTGCCGAGTTAAGTAAATCAATCAAAACTATCAAACCTAAGCAACCAGCCAATAATACTTTGATACCGGTTAACTCTTTAACTATGTTAAAATACTGGTGGAAAAATGCTTCAATTGAAGAAAAGAAACATTTTAAAGAGTATATAACCAATTAATTCGACCGTTAGGGATTATTCATGGCAAACCTTTCACCGGTATTTGGTTCAAAAACACTTATTATTGGTATCTGTTCTATTTTTATAGCACCGAGTAATGTGCTCGCTAATACCCAAAATCATGGTATTGAAGTAAAAGGGCAAGCAAGTGTTTTAGTTGAGCCGGATAGCTTTGCTCTATCTATTTCAATAAAAGAGATTGGTCGCTTAACAGAGAAAATCAGAACGATTGTGGACCACAAAAGTAATCAAATAATTGCCGTTGCACAACAGCTAGGAATAAAAGATCAACAGATCAATTCAGCTAGAGTTTCTTTGCAAGTTGTTAAAGATGAATCAGTTATTGACCTTTATGGACTAGAAGTAAATCAAAGATTGCCTAACAATCAAAAAAGTAAAGTATACCTTAGTGTGCCAAAGCAGGAAAACGCTAAGCACATAAGTAATACTAGGCCTCAATACTTTGAATTAAGTAGAAATATTACTATTAATTTTTCAGACATCAAAGATTATGACCACTTTTTAAATGCAATAATTAAAATTGGTGTAAGTCAAATATCACCTTTAACAATGTCTATAGATGATACTGATAAATATTACCAACAAGCATTAGGCCAAGCGATAAAAAATGCAAAAGCAAAGGCTGTGCAAATAGCCAATCAAGCTGAACAAAGTTTAGGAAAGTTAGTGTATGTTAAAGAGATAAGTAGTAACCATTATAGAGCGCGATATAATGCTCCAATGATGTCTGCTAATGCTTCTTTTGAGCATAGTTCACAAATAGGCACCCAACAAATTAGTGCGAGTGTTTTAGTTAACTATTCCATTGAATAGTAAAAAATATATAAAAATTAAAGTTTCGGTTAGATAAAAGCTTTAATTAATGTAGCTTTCAAGGTATGTTATGCCTTTTTAAGCCACATTTAAATCTTTGGAAGAGTTTCTTGGTTAGTAAAACTGAATTTTATCAAGAACTGTTAACGCAAACTAAAGCGTTAATTAGTGATGAGATAGACCCTATCGCCAATATGGCAAATATTTCTGCTTTACTTTTTGACGCCTTAGAGCAAGTTAATTGGCTTGGTTTTTATCGAATAATTGAAAATCAGCTTGTTTTAGGACCTTTTCAAGGTAAAGTCGCTTGTATTCGAATTCCTCTAGGTAAAGGTGTTTGTGGCACCGCGGCACAAACAAAAAAAACTCAACGTATTAATGATGTTCATCAATTTGATGGTCATATTGCCTGTGATGCAACAACGAATGCTGAAATTGTTATTCCAGTTCAACTTAACGGTGATATAATAGCGGTTTTGGACATTGACAGCACTAGCTTTGAACGTTTTAACCAACAAGATCAAGTTGGTTTAGAAGCTATAGTCAAGGTATTCGAACAAAGCTTAGTACAGAACTTAGCACACAATGATGAAAAACTAACACGATGAAAGAATTTGTAGTAATACATGACTATTTGGTCACAGAAGCAATTATTGGTGATTGGGATGGTCAGGAAGAGCTAGTCGCAGAGAAAATCAATGAGTTTTACCATACATTCTATGATTTAGCGGAAGAAGATATAGAAACTGAAATATTAGAGCAGTTATTAGCTTTGATATGGGATACTTGGATTGGGCAAGATGAATTACCTGATTTAGAATCTGATGATATATATGATTGGTGTCGTAATATTTTAGAAAACCGAGACCAACACCTACAAACACAAGATTATTAATTTAAACTATTTAACTGAAACTGTATAAAAGTTGTATTTATGGAAACTGAAATTAAACGAATAAGCACCAAAGACATTATCACCTATTTAGCAGAAAAATTTCCTGAATGTTTTTCAGTAAAAGGTCCAGTAAAACCATTAAAAGTGGGTATTTTTCAAGATTTAGCTGAAAGACTAAATGATGATGAAACGGTCAGTAAAACTCGCCTACGTCAAGCTTTAAGACACTATACTAGTAGCTGGCGTTACCTTAAAGCCATTAAACTTGGTGCTTTTCGTGTAGATATCGATGGTAAAGATGCTGCTAAAATTGATGAAGAGCAAGCAAATTACGCCAGTAAAACCTTAAAAGAAAGCCAAGAAAAATTTGGTAACAATTCTTTAACTAATAAAAAACCTCAAGAGAAAGGTGAGAAGAAGCCAGCTAAAGTTAATAAAAATAAGGGCTCTGACGCAGAAAAGCGTGATTCATCAAAATTTAAATCCGTTAAATCCGTTAAATCAGCTCAATCAGTTAAGCGTCAGACAGTAAAAAAAGATTTACCACCATTGAAACAAGTAGATTCAGCTACCATACAAGTAGGTAGTAAAGTTAAAGTTCAGTTAGGGAATGCACCAATGAATGCAACCATTACTGAAATTGCAGGTCGTGACATTAGTGTTCAGCTTGACTCAGGCATGACAATTAAAACACAAATGCAAAATATATATTCATAATTTACTATTTATCGCTTGGCTTGAATATTAATACTTGCCTTAAATATTAATAATAGTTTGGAGTAACGTGCATGCAAAAAATTTGTCGTATAGCACTTGCCGTATCATTGTCGGTAAGTTTTTCAATAGGTAGCTATAGTGCTTTTGCATTTGATGATACTGCTAAAGAAACACCATTGCCGATACTTGCGCCGGAAAGTCAGCATGCAACAGCAAGTAAGCGCATTGCCGCCAGGTTTACTCGAGGTCATTACAAAAAAGTAAACATTAGTGACGCGCTTTCTCAAGAAGTTTTTGAACGTTATATCAAGCAATTAGATTATTCACGTAATGTTTTTTTAGCGACAGATATTGCGGACTTTCAAAAAAATAGTGCAGAATTTGATGATGTATTTGCTCGCGGAAAATTGGCTGCAGCTTATGATATTTACAATTTAAATATGCAACGCCGTCTAGAGCGCTACCAATATGCGCTTAACTTACTTGACTCTGGGGCTGTTGCTACTAATTCAAACGATGAAAAATCGCAAGCATCACCTTTTGATTTTACTAAAGATGAAGTTTACGCCTATGATCGTGAAGATGCGCCATGGGCCACTTCAACGGCTGAACTAGATGAATTATGGCGAATAAAAGTCAAGTCAGATGTATTGAATTTACTTTTGGCGGGTAAAGAATGGCCTAAAGCAAAAGAAGTGCTTACTAAACGGTATAAATATGCAGTAAAACGAATTAAGCAAAGTGAAAGTGAAGATGTTTTTCAACTTGTTATGAATAGCTTTGCTCGTATCGTTGAGCCACACACCTCTTATTTATCGCCACGCAATGCAGAACGTTTCCAAATGGAAATGAATTTATCACTTGAAGGTATTGGTGCAGTGCTGCGTGCTGAAGAGGATTACACTGTCATTCAAAGTGTTATTAGTGGTGGCCCTGCTGATGCATCTAAAGGCTTAAAACCTAAAGATCGCATTGTTGGTGTAGCGCAAGCTGATAAAGACTTTGAAGATGTTGTCGGTTGGCGTTTAGACGATGTTGTTGATAAAATTAAAGGGCCTAAAGGTACTACCGTTAGGTTGCAAGTATTATCAGGTGAATCAGACGATATTTCTGATATCAAAGAAGTCACTATAGTTCGAGATAAAATAAAGTTAGAAAATAAAGCAGCTAAGTCTGCAGTTTATTTTGAAGATATTGGTATTAATAGCGATGAAGTAGATGATTCAGCTAAAGCAACACCGATCATTAAAGGTAAAAAATTAGGGATAATTACTATACCTAGTTTTTATAATGATTTATCGAGAGATGTTAAAAAAGAAATTGCAAAGCTTAAAGAGCAAGAAGTGCAGGGTATCATTATTGATTTGCGCGGTAACGGTGGAGGCTCTTTACCTGAAGCAACGTTATTAACAGGTTTGTTTATTGATAAAGGTCCAGTTGTTCAAATTAGAAATGGTGCCAACCGAGTTGATGTACATCGTGATAAAGATGGCATTAGTTATTATGATGGTCCGTTAACCGTTATGGTTGATAGATACAGTGCTTCTGCTTCTGAGATTTTTGCTGCAGCTATACAAGATTATGGTCGTGGTGTCATTATAGGTGAACATACCTTTGGAAAAGGTACAGTTCAACAGCATCGTGGTTTAGGTCGTGTTTATGATTTATATGAACACCCTTTAGGCAGTATTCAATACACCATAGCAAAATTTTATCGAATTAATGGAGGTAGCACACAACACCGAGGTGTTTTACCTGATATTGCTTTTCCTACCGCGGTAGACCCTGAAGATTGGGGAGAAAGTAAAGAAGAAAATGCATTACCATGGGATCAAATAGACAAAGCTGAATATTCCAAAATAAGCGATGTTACGAGTGACGTAACTTATTTAACTTCTTTATATCAACAGCGAATTAAAGATAATAGCGAGTTTAATTATTTACTTAGCGATATAGAAACGTATAAAGCCGAAAAAGATGATAAAACAATTTCATTAAACTTAGAAACACGCAAAAATAAGCGTGAAGAACGTAAGGGTAAACGATTTGTTCGGGCTAATGAGCGACTAGTTAGACTGGGTAAAGATAAAGTTAAAGATCTCGATGATTTACCTGATGATTTAGATGAACTTGATCCCTTTCTAGATGAAACAGCGCGTATTACTTTTGATTTGGTTAGTTTAGGTAAAGTAGCTAAAAAATAAAAAATAAAAAATACATAGTCAAGAAAGCCGCCCAAAGGGCGGCTTTCTTGTATCTTAAAGCGAGTATTTATATTTAATTAAATTGAATAAATAATCAACTCGATGAGTATGAATAATATAACAACTATAATAAAAGGTTAATTACATAATATGTCAAATCAATTGTCTGAAAAAACAAACAATAAAGAGCCTAGTATGCTAGAGGCTTGTATACCGGTAATATCGTTAGTTATATTACTGGCGATTGCAGTCGCTTATTTTGGAAATGATTCATCTTATGGCCCGAATCAAATAGGGCTGTTAATTGCTATGGGCATTGCCATCGTTATTGGCCTTAAAAATGGTTATCAATGGCATGAGATAGAAAAGGCAATCATTAATGGTATATCGCTCTCTTTAGGTGCGGTACTTATTTTACTTGCTGTTGGTTCCCTTATTGGTACATGGTTATTGTCTGGCACTGTGCCCACCATGATTTATTATGGTTTGCAAATATTGGATCCTAGTTGGTTTTATGCTGCTGCTTGTATAATTTGTGGTATTGTTGCGTTGAGTATTGGTAGTTCATGGACAACGGCGGCAACCATTGGTGTCGCTTTAATCGGTATTGCTCAAGGCTTGTCACTTGACCCTGCAATTACCGCAGGTGCCGTTATATCAGGTGCTTATTTTGGTGATAAAATATCACCACTTTCAGAAACAACTAATTTGGCACCCGCTGTTGCTGGCAGTGAATTATTTGAACATATTCGCTATATGCTTTGGACTACAATTCCATCTATTTCAACAGCACTTATCTTATTTTTAATTTTAGGCTTTAATGAGGAAGCTACCGCTTCTACTTCTGCAATTAACGACTTGAGTAAACAGTTGGCTGAGCAGTTCAATATAAGTTTACTAAATCTGGTCCCCTTAGTTGTTCTCTTAGTTTTAGCGATTAGAAAAGTGCCTGCATTCCCTGCTGTAGCTATAGGTGCTTTGATGGGCGCACTATGGGCTGTATTATTCCAACAAGAGCTTATTTTGAGATTGGCTAATGAAAATACCAATGCATTAACCGCTAATGTTATCGTTGTTTGGACAGCCTTTTTTGATGGTGTTAGCATTTCAACCGGTAACAATGAATTAGATAAATTATTAAGTGGTGGCGGCATGTCAAAAATGCTTAATACCATTTGGTTAATTATGTGTGCATTGAGCTTTGGTGCAGTACTTGAGCATTTAGGCATGTTACGTAAATTTGTCAATGCTATTCTTTCAGGGGCTAAATCTACGGGTAGTTTAATTGCTAGTACAGTTGCAACCTGTATTGGTACTAACGTGATCGCTGCTGATCAATATATGGCGATTGTAATGCCTGGGCGTATGTATAAGGAAGAATATCAACGCCGAGGACTACATCCGCTGGTATTAAGTCGTACATTAGAAGATTCAGGTACCATTACGTCACCACTTATTCCATGGAATACCTGTGGTGCTTATATGTATAGTGTATTATTAGTTAATCCGCTTGATTATATCTTTTATAGCTTCTTTAACCTGCTCAACCCTATACTAGCGGTAGTTTATGGTTTTATTGGTTTTAAAATTAAAAAATTAGTTACTAAAACGTAAAATCTTATACACTAATATTAACTATGCTTGCTTTATGGTAGGCATTTTTTTCATCTGATATTTGGACCATTTATGACTCAGTCGACTGCTCGCTTTCTAGCTGATTATAGCCCAGCACCTTTTACTTTAGAAACAGTTAATCTAACTGTTGAACTAGAGGATATACGTACTAAAATTATTAATGAAATGACTGTTTCTCGTCAAGGCGAACATCATAAAGCACTTGTTTTAGATGGTAAGCAATTGACCTTAGTATCTGTCGCTATTAATGATAAACAATTATCAGCAGATCAATATCAATTATCAGAGCAGGATCTGTCTTTACAAACGAATGAAAATAATTTTAAGTTAACTATTGTTACCCAAATTAACCCTGTTGACAACACATCACTAGAAGGGCTGTTTAAGTCAGGTAATGTATTTTGTACACAATGTGAAGCAGAAGGCTTTCGCCGCATTAGTTATTATCTTGATAGACCTGATGTGATGGCCATTTTTACTACAAAAATCATTGCAAATAAAATACTATATCCCTACTTATTATCAAATGGTAATAAAATTGAAGAAGGTGATTTAGATCATGATAAACACTTTGTCACTTGGCATGATCCCTTTCCAAAGCCTTGTTACTTATTTGCGTTGGTTGCGGGAGATTTTGATTTATTAACGGATACTTTTACCACGTGCTCTAATCGAGCAATTTCCCTAGAAATATTTGTTGATAAAGGGAATTTACATAAATCTGAACATGCCATGGCATCATTAAAAAAATCAATGGCATGGGATGAAGAAACGTTTGGTTTAGAATATGACTTAGATATATATATGATTGTTGCCGTTGACTTTTTTAATATGGGAGCCATGGAAAATAAAGGGTTAAATGTTTTTAATAGTAAATATGTCTTGGCTGATAAAAAGTGTGCAACAGATAGTGATTATTTTAATATTGAAGCGGTCATAGCGCATGAATATTTTCATAACTGGACAGGTAATCGTGTCACTTGTCGAGATTGGTTCCAACTCAGTTTAAAAGAAGGGTTAACCGTTTTTCGTGACCAACAATTTAGTGCTGATATGCACTCAAGCGCGGTAACACGTATTCAAAATGTTCGCGTATTGCGTTCACAGCAGTTTGCTGAAGATGCTGGGCCGATGGCTCACCCTATTCGTCCAGAAAGAGTATTGGAAATGAATAATTTTTATACCTTAACCGTATATGAAAAGGGTGCTGAAGTTATTCGCATGCTACATACACTGTTAGGTAAAGAAAATTTCAGAGCGGGAATGGATTTATATTTTGAGCGTTTTGATGGCATGGCCGTTACCTGCGATGATTTTATTAACGCGATGAGCGATGCTTCAAATAAAGATCTAACCCAGTTTAAACTTTGGTATAGTCAATCAGGTACGCCTTCTATCAGAGTATCTGAAAGTTATAATAGCGATAACGGTGAGTATCATTTATCACTAGCTCAACAATCACCAGTTACCACTAAACAAGTTGCACCTCAAGCGTTACATATTCCAATTAAACTTGAACTTATTGTTAACGATAACGGTAATATTGATGTTCAAAAGCACATGGTAGAGCTAACTGAAGATGAGCATACATGGACCTTTACTGCATTTAAAGTTAAGCCAACGATCGCCTTACTCGCTGACTTTAGCGCACCAGTAAAAGTTAACTTTGCTCAAGACGATGATGATTTATTATCGATTATCTCCAAAGCTAATAACAGCTTTTGTCGCTGGGATGCAGGGCAAAAACTGTTGATGTATTATATTAAGTCGCTCACATTATCACCTTCTTTTGTCATACCTGAACAGCTTATAGTGTGTTTCACTGATATTTTGAACTCTAATGATGATGCAGCTTTCATTGCGGAGCAACTTGTATTGCCTAGCTTTGATGAGGCGGCAGATTTAATTGATCAAGTTGATCCAATCAGTCTAGTTAATGCGATAAAAACATTAACTTTATTTATGGCTCAAGGGTTAGAAAAGACTTTACTTGAGAAGCTAAAAAATTGTCAGTCTATTTTAAAGCAAGCTAATGCGCATGAAGCACAAGTTACAGCTAATAAAGCATTAAAAAATATTTGTTTATATTATTTAGCATCGATAGCGCAATACGAATCGTTGGTAGAACAGCAATTTGAGCATTCTGACAACATGACAGACTCCCTTGCGGCGTTAAATTGTAGTGCTAAGCACAATTTAAAAAACTTTACGGTGCAAATGAAAAAATTTGAGAAAAAGTGGCAAGATACTGCATTGGTAATGGATAAATGGTTCTTTTTATCAGCAAGTATTAACAGTGATGATATTTTTAATCATTTAGAAAAGTTAACGGTTCATGAATTGTTTAGCCTGAAAAATCCTAATCGAGCGAGGTCATTAATTGGCGCTTTTGCTATGAATAATCCTAAGTATTTTCATTGCACTTCAGGAAAAGGCTATGTGTTTTTAGCCGATAAAATTGCAGCGCTTAATACAATTAATCCACAAGTAGCCTCAAGATTAATAACACCGCTTATTCAATTTAATAGTTTTGCTCAACCACATCAAAAATTAATGAAAGCACAATTAATACGATTGCAAACCTTGCCTAATTTGTCTAATGATTTGAAAGAAAAATTAGATGCTTCACTAACAATGTAAACTTCTATTACAGACTGATGTGTGCATTTATTGACATGTCAGTCTATATTTTAAAAGAATGAATCTAGCATGAAACTAACATGAAGTATTATTTTTCATTAAATATATCTAAAAATGAGTTTTTACCTTATTACCGAGGTGAAGTTCACTCAATCGTTGTTACTACTAATTTAGGAACAACCGTTAAATTTCCTGCAATGCACTTGCGAAAGCATTTAACTAGCCGTGGAATTTATGGTCACTTCTGCTTAGAAACGCAAAACAATAAATTTTTATCTTTAATAAAAATGGTTTAGTTTACTTTTTTTTAAGCTAATTAGAGTAATAGCTTTAAACAGTGGTCAGACCATCAGTGATATTCTTTTATGTTGTTTTTTTTAACAAATAAGCGTTATTTCATCAACTTAGTAGAAATAAAATTCTGTTACTTTTTTTTGTTTTAAACGCGCGTTTTAAACAGTCGGCAGTTATTGTCTATTAGCTAAATGCAAATCATTAAAATACAGCGGTTTAACTATTGCTTTTTACGCTTGCTACCTAAGGAAAATGATGCAATTATTGTTTAACTGTCAATTGTGCATTAACTATCGCATTGGTAGTCGATAAATAAAAAATAGTCATAAATAAAAAATAGTCATAAATAAAAAAATAACGATTTAAAGCTTTATATAAAATTTTGCTTTTTTAATATATCTAATTAAAGTAATTGAAGAGTGTCATTTTATGTTACTTGATTCGCTACAGGGGAGAAAATAAATGAATAATAGCCCTCGCAGGTTTTCTAGAAAACCTTTAGCCGTTGGTATTGCCGCAGCACTTTCGATGACATTATTAGGTGCAAGCCTCAATAATGCTAACGCGGCTAAATGGGAATTTGGTGATGTAGAAATTAGTTTTGATTCTACATTTAGTGTTGGCTCTAGCTGGCGTACTGAAAACCGTAATTGGAACGATAATGTTGCAAAAGCTAATAACATAAATAATGGTTTTGATTTTAGTAATTATAACGCTGTATTAAATGCTAATCCAAATAATGTAACTATTTGGCAGGGTGCAGGTGGTTATTCTGCTAACGTTGATAACGGTAATTTAAATTTTGATGCCGGTGACAGTTTCTCTCAGTTAATTAAAGGTAGCCATGATTTAGATGTTAATTTTGGCAATATGGGTGTTTTCGTTCGTGGTATGTATTATTACGACTTTGCTATGATGAATAGTGATAGAGCCTGGACTAACCCACTTAGTGGTGAAATAAATGACCCTTGTGCAGATGGTGAAGCGAAAGAGCAAGTTTGTACAGATATTCGTTTGTTAGATGCTTATTTTTATGGCGATTTTGATATAGGTGGTATGCCACTTTCAGTACGCGTTGGTGAACAAGTGATCAGTTGGGGTGAAAGTACACTCATTGCTCATGGTATTAGTGAAATTAACCCTGTAGATATTGCCCGCCTTAAAGCACCTGGTGCTGAGCTTAAAGAAGCTTTTATTCCCTTTGGTGCTGTTTGGTTTTCTTTAGGACTTACTGAAAATTTCAATGTTGAAACTTATTATCAATACACTTGGGAAAAAACTATTTTACCGCCGCCGGGAAGCTACTTTTCAACCAATGACTTTGCTGGTGATGGTGGTGCTAATAATAATGTCCAGCTTGGTTTCTCAGGAAACCCTGATATGGATGTTACTTCTTTAATAGAAGGGCTTAATCAAATTGGTGGTTTATTAAGAACCGGTGCTGTTGATAGTGCAACAGCTGCTAGTATGTATTTAGCTTATCCGACCAAAGTGACTTTACGCTCTCCTGGTTCAACGGCTGAATTAGAGCCTGAGGAGGGTGGTCAATATGGTTTGAGATTGTCTTGGTATTTACCAGAGCTAAATGAAACTGAATTCAGTTTATATTACGTCAATTATCATAGTCGCAGACCCTTGTTTTCCGGTCAAACAGCTGATTTTAGTACAGCCGCAATCGGCGGAGATCTTGCTTATATTGCTGGTAATACTATAACCAAAGAAAACCTTTATGATAACCTTTCTTCATTTTCTCAAGTGAAGCTTGCTTATCCAGACGATATTGCTATGTATGCGATGAGTTTTAACACAACAGTTGGCGAAACAGCGGTTGCAGGTGAAATAAGTTATCGTCCAGAGGAACCATTACAAATTGATGATGTTGAATTGCTTTTTGCCGCTATGCCTCAACAATTAGCTAACGCTGGACTTAGGCCAGACCTAAATAATATATCACAGCTTAATGATCCAAACACAGGGCAACCCTATGCTGCAGGAGTCACTGCCAATGGTTTTATTATGGCTGAAACAATTCAAGCACAATTGACTCTCACACGTTTATTTGGACCAACATTAGGTGCTAGCCAATTGGTAGGTTTGATTGAAATTGGTGGCATTAACATTAGTGATATGCCTGATCCCGATGTGTTGCGTTTAAATGGTCCTGGTACGGCTAGAAATGGCGGTATTGCTGCTGCGCCAGGTTTAGAATTAGGTGTGCAAAATGGTATCGAAACTAACCCTTACCCTACCGATTTTGCTTGGGGATATAAAGTTGTGGCTAAGCTTGATTATACCGACGTATTTGCGAGTATTAATGTGAGCCCTCGTGTTTTTTTCTCACACGATGTTAAAGGTATAACACCAGATCCTTTGTTCTTATTCGTTGAAGATAGAAAGTCAGTGGCACTTGGTATAAGTTTTGATTATCAAAGTAAATGGTCTGCTGATGTGAATTACAATAGTTTCTTTGATGGTGTTGGTACAACTAACCAAATTGAAGATCGTGACTATGTATCTTTCAGTATTAAATATTCAATCTAAGATAAGGCAACAACTATGAACAACCAGACCTTTAAAACTTATCCCTTTAAAAAAAGTACTTTAAAGAAAAGTGCATTATTATTAGCGGTATCCGTTGCCCTTACTTCAGGTGGAGCAATGGCTAAGGCTTCAGCTGATGACGCAGCTAAATTAGGCAATGAATTAACACCAATGGGTGCGGTTAAAGCCGCTAACAAAGATGGTTCAATTCCAGCATGGACCGGTGGTATTACAAAAGCTCCGGCAGGTTATACCGTTGGTGATCACCATTTAGATCCTTACCCGAATGATAAAATAAAGTATTCTATAACAGCAAAAAACGTTGCAGACTACAAAAGCTTATTAACACCAGGTCAAGTTAAGTTATTTGAAACTTATCCTGATACATTCAAAATGGATGTATATCAAACTAGGCGCAGTGCATCCTTCCCTAAACATGTTTATAAAGCGATTAAAGTTAACGCAACCCGAGCAGAATTAATTCAAGATGGTAATGGCATAAAGAATACAGCTGTAGGTATTCCTTTTCCAATTCCTGCCAACGGTTTAGAAGCTATCTGGAACCACATTGTACGTTATCGTGGCGAACAACTTACTCGCCAAGGTGGTCAAGCGGCACCAACGGCTTCAGGTGATTACACTTATGTCGGTTTTGAAGAGGAATTGTTATTACCATACGATGTAGAAGGTACAACACCCGCTGAACTTGAAAAAACCAATATTCTATTTAAATTTAAACAAAAAGTAACTGAGCCTGCACGTTTAGCGGGTACAGCACTTTTAGTTCATGAAACAATGGATCAAATCAAAACACCTCGTCAAGCATGGACATACAATACAGGACAACGCCGTGTACGTCGTGCGCCAAACGTTGCTTATGATGCCCCCGGTAGTGCTTCAGACGGTTTAAGGCTTACTGATGATTTTGATATGTATAATGGTGCACCAAATCGTTATAATTGGACATTAAAAGGTAAGCAGGAGTTACTAATTCCTTACAATGACTATCGTTTGCATAGTGATAAAGTTAAATATGCTGACATTATTCAGCCAGGCCATATCAATCCTGATTTAGTTCGCTATGAGAAACACCGTGTTTGGGTTGTTGAAGCTAATTTGAAAGACAATACGCGTCATACTTATAAGAAACGCGTTTTCTATATTGATGAAGATAGTTGGCAGGTAGCAATTTCAGATATCTATGATAATCGTGATGAATTATACCGAGTTGCTGTTGCTCATGGTTTAAATTACTATGAAGTTCCAACACAATGGTCTACGCTTGAAGTATATCATGACTTTCAATCTAGACGTTACATAGTCATGGGCTTAGATAATGAATCTAAAATGTATGATTTTTCTGCAAAGTTAGAGGATGATGACTTTACTCCATCAGCATTAAGACGAGAAGGTAGAAGGTAACAGCTTTTTATTTGATAACGGCTGGCTGATGTCAGCCGTTTTTGTTCTTACCTTTGCTTGTTTACTTTTGTGATTGTTAATATTTTTTTGTGATTTCTTATAATTAAGTCGAGAATTTCAATAATGCGTTTTGTTTCTTCCCCGTTAACTATTTTTTTGCTTTTATGCTTATTAACCCCATTAAGTTTTGCTGCTGAACTACCTATAAATGGAAAATCTTTAAAAGTAAATAATTCAACCAGCAATATTCCGTCAGTTGAAGCTCGTTTAGCGAGCAAATCGTTATTATTAGATATCACCAAAATAGGGCAAGATAAACTCGTTGCGGTTGGTGAACATGGTCATATTATTTTGTCCTCAGATGCTGTTAATTGGCAGCAAGCTAAGGTGCCACTACAAACAACATTAACGAGTGTATTTTTTTTTAATAGCAATCTTGGTTGGGCTGTAGGTCATGATGCTACTATATTGAACTCAACTGATGGTGGTTTAACATGGAAAATACAGCAATATAAACCGGAGCTAGAAAAACCATTACTTGATATTGTTTTTAAAACACCAACAGACGGAATTGCTGTTGGCGCTTATGGGCTCTCCTTTCGCACTCAAGATGGTGGTAAAACTTGGCAAAATGAATTTCACAGTGAATTTCTCTTACCTGAAGATGCTCAATACCTGTCAGAGTTAAAACAAGAAGATGAGGAAGCTTATTTAGATGAAGCTTCTTCTATTTTACCGCACTTTAATCGATTAGTTCTTGATGGACGAACTTTGTATATGGTTGGCGAAATCGGTTTGATTGCCAAAAGTAATGATTTCGGCACAAGTTGGTTACCTTTTGATAATATTTATCAAGGCTCTTTCTTTGATATATCAAGAACAAGACAAGGTAATTTACTGGTTGTTGGTTTACGTGGTCACGTATTTAGAAGTTTGAAAAATGGAACGCCGTGGCAACCCCGTCAAACAAATACGACAGCACTTATTAATGATATCGTTTTAAGTGATGACGAGCGAATTTTCTTATTAGCTAATGGTGGTACTTTACTTGAAAGTGTTGATGACGGACAAAGCTACCGCTTGATAATACAGAAAGATGGAAAGGCTTTAATTGCAGGTGTTTGGTTTAATGGACAATTAGTAGCGGTTTCAGATGTTGGCGTAAAGATAATATCTTTATAACTTGAGTCATTTATATCTAAGTCATCCTATTATATCGGGTTCAACTAGGTATAAACTTAAACTACAAAGAATAATTAAAAAAATTGGATTGTAAAACATATGAAAATTTCTCTCGCAAACCGTTTAGAAGTAGGTCTGTTTCGTCATAAATTAATTATTTTGATGTTGTTTGTACTTGCCAGTGCATTTTTATTATTCCAAGCAACACAGATTAAGCTAGGTGCATCATTTACCAAAAACATCCCACTTAACCACAGCTATATGAAAACCTATTTAAAGCATAGGGAAAATTTTGGCGGTGCTAACAATATTTTAATTTCTGTTTGTAATAGTGATGGTGACATTTTTAATGAAAAATTTTTTAGTGCTTTAAAAGGTGTGCATGATCAGTTGTTTTTTATTCCTGGTGTTGATCGCATTCAAGTTAAATCTTTATATTCTCCAAGCACCCGGTTTGTTGAAGTTGTAGAAGATGGTTTTGCTGGTGGTCCAGTCATTCCGGCAGATTTTCAAGCTGATGAACGTGGTTTAGCTATAGTAAAAGGTAATATTGAAAAAGCTGGAATAGTTGGCAGCATTGTTGCCGATGATTATAGCTGTGCGATGGTAAAAGCTTCACTGCTTGATTTTAATCCAGATACTGGAAAAAAACTTGATACGCTGATAATTGCAGCCCAACTTGAAGAAGAAGTGCGTCAAGCCTTTGAAAAAGATAATATTACCGTTCATATTATTGGTTTTGCCAAAATGGTAGGTGATGTTGCCGAAGGGGCTAAAGGCGTTGTCGTTTTCTTTCTTATTGCTATTGCTATTACCGCTGTGATGGTATTCTTTTTCTGCCATTCTATCAGTTTAACTTTATTGCCAATAGTTTGCTCTTTAGTTGCGGTTATATGGCAATTGGGGATGTTATCAACACTTGGTTTTGGCTTAGATCCTATGTCAATTTTAGTACCGTTTTTAGTCTTTGCTATCGGTGTTAGTCATGGGGTGCAAATGATTAATTCTGTGGTGAAACAAGTGAGTTTAGGGCTTTCTAGTGAAGCCGCAGCTCAGGCTAGTTTTAGAGCGTTATTAGTTCCAGGGGGTATCGCTTTATTATCTGATACTGTTGGTTTTATGACGTTACTTTCTATTGATATAGGTATTATTAAAGAGCTAGCTATCACCGCTTCGTTAGGCGTAGCGATGATTATTCTAACGAATTTAATTTTGCTACCACTATTGGTTTCTTATTTGACTATTACACCAAAAGACAGAAAGAACCACGCTGGGAATATTGATGAAGAAAGTGTTGTTTGGCGATTCATGGCAAGTTTTGCTACTAAAAGAACGGCAGCTGTCATTTTACTCTTTACGGCAGCTCTCTATGGTGCAGGGTTATTTAATTCACAAAATTTAAAAATAGGTGAATTACATGCAGGAGCACCAGCCTTACATGAATCATCTCGTTATAATCAAGATACGTTTTTAATTACGGAACGCTATGCTATTAGTGTTGATTATATGTCTGTGATCATCGAGACAACCCCAGATGCTTGTACCTACTATGATACTATGAATACTATTGACAGATTTCAATGGCGAATGGAAAATGTATCTGGCGTTCAGTCGGCAGTAAGTTTAGCATCTATCTCTAAATTGGTTAATGCAGGTTATAACGAAGGTAATCCTAATTGGCGTGTTATTCCTCGTAATCAGCAAACTTTAGTACAATCAATTGCTCGCATTCCATCCTCAAGTGGTTTGTTAAATAGTGATTGTAGCGTTATGCCAGTCATTTTATTCTTACAAGACCATAAAGCGGATACTATTGAACGGGTTATTAAGGAAGTTAAATTGGCCGCGACAGAGCTTGGAAATAACCAATTACAGTTTAAGTTGGCATCAGGTCCTGTAGGTGTAATGGCTGCTACCAACGAAGCTGTAGCTGAGGCGCAGTTACCGATGATGATTTATGTCTACGGTGCGGTAATTATTTTATGCTTGTTAAGCTTTCGAAGTGTTCGAGCAACAATTGTTGTGGTTTTACCTTTATATGTTGTCTCAACATTAGCCCAGTGGTTAATGACCGTATTAGATATTGGCCTAACGGTATCAACTTTACCTGTTATTGCTTTAGGTGTAGGTATTGGTGTTGATTATGGTATTTATATTTTATCAACGATGAGTAGTGAATTAAAAAATGGCGCTAATGTACATGATGCTTATCTTGCTGCATTGAAAGAGCGCGGTAGTGCGGTATTAATTACGGGTATTACGCTTGCTATTGGCGTTTCTACCTGGTTCTTTTCTGATTTGAAATTCCAAGTTGATATGGGCATACTATTAACCTTTATGTTTTTAGTTAATATGTTAGCTGCCGTTATTGTATTGCCAGCCTTAGCTGCCTTTTTATGGCCAAACAAGAAAAGTTAATAATTTAATTAAGTATAAAAGTTAAGTAATTAATTCCTATAAAAGCCCTTAGCTCATCAAAGCTAAGGGCTTTTGTTTTCTGCTTATAATAAAATATGGGTTGCTACGGGCAAGGTCGCGTCATAAAATTGATCGAAATAGTGACTGCAGTTGCACTTGCCGGAGGCTAAATGCCACTGGCAAATTCTTATCACTACAACAAACTCAACACAACCTCAAATAATATTTAAATAATTAAAAAAAAACAATCTTAATTAGACAGCCGTTTCTAAATTCGTGTATTACTATGTGTATATACCCAATACACAACCGCATAAAAAGGAAATTCAAAATGACTAACATCGAGAAAGTAAAATCAAAAGTAAACCAAGCTGAAGATCTGGCTCGAAAAATTTGGTTAGCTGGCATAGGGGCATACGGCAAAGGTTTTGACGAAGCACAAGATCAGTATGAAAAGCTTAACACTGAAGCCACTAAACTATTCAATGAACTTGTTGTAAAAGGTGAAAAGCTTGAAGGTGACACAAAAGAGAAGTTTCAAACCGAAAAAGAAAATGTAAGAAGCAATGTTGAAGCACGCGTAGCTGATGTTCGAACTAAATTAGGTCTTGATAAAAACGAAGCAGACGAAAAAATCGAAGAGTTATCAGCAAAAATAGATGCCTTAACAGAAGCGGTAGCAAAGCTTACCAAGTAATAATAAATAAGAACCAATATAGAAAATATTGGTTCTCTTTTATCGGAGCACTATATTATGACAAAATTGAAAGAGCTGGAAAAAGTAGGGAGACAGGCCTGGCTAGCCACCATAGGTACTTACGCAAAAGGCTGGGAAATATTATCTGGTAAGGTTGATGAAACATTTGAGGAAACCAACCAGTTAATTGAAGAGCTCGTTGAAAACGGTGAAAAAATAGAGTCTAATTTAAAAAACAAACTAACAAATAATACCTTGTTTGATAATAAAATATTACAGCTAAAAATTAATTTAGGAGTAGAAACTAGCTATGAAGATAAGCTGGTTGAACTCAGTAAACAAGTTGATATTTTAACCGTTGAAATAGAAAAACTTATTACTGTTAAAGCCGCTGAGACATTAAAAGAAAAGTCAGTCGAGAAAAAAACTTTGGCTAAACGATCTGAAGTTAAAAAAGTAAGTGCAACTGAACAAACGCTCTTGCCAACAAAGCCAACGCGTACCCGCCGTAGCACCACAAACTCAAAAGCTGCAGAAACTAAGTAGTTATCACAAAAAAGTGCACTTGTTGGTAACAACAGCTGCATTTTTATCAGTAGCAAATAATAGTCTAAATGATATTGTTTTATATTGACTGTTAGCAGCCAAATGGGTAGCGTTGGTATAAGATACCTTTAATGGTAACTAGGTGTTATACCTATTAATGTTTTGGTAACCCCCTATATAACCTCTAATAAATAGAAAGAATAAAATGGATTGGATTATTGATCATAAACTGTTGCTATTAATTCCTTTAATTAGTGCAGTTGTCGGCTGGGTGACAAATTATTTAGCGGTAAAAATGATGTTTTATCCGATAGAATTTATTGGCATTAAAGCTCCCTACCTCGGCTGGCAGGGACTAATCCCGCAAAAACGTCGTGAAATGGCGGAAATATCTGTCGATCTGGTGTTAGGGAAATTACTCAGCGTACAAGAACTCGCTGCTCGTCTTGACCCCAAAGAAATAAGTAAAGCAATAGAAAGAAGACTTCTTCAAGTTTTAAAAAAAATTATTAATGATGTTATGCAAGAATCCGCGCCCACTATTTGGGCTGCCTTACCTGTTCATGGCAAAAACTTGGTTTATGCTCGTGTTGAAGCCGACATTCCCAACGTTGTCGAAAAAATGGTACAGGACTTTCAATACAACGTTGTAGAAATTCTTGATATAAAAGAGTTAGTTGTTGAATACTTGTCTGATCACCCCGCGTTAATTAATGAAATATTCCTAACCGCTGGCGATAAAGAGTTTCCATTTATCATTCGCTCTGGTTTATATTTTGGTTTTCTACTTGGTTTACCCACAATGGTATTTTGGTATTTTTATCAAGCATGGTGGATACTGCCGCTTGGTGGATTATTAGTAGGTTATGCAACGAATTGGATTGCTTTAAAAATTATTTTTGAACCCAAAAATCCCATTAAGATCGGGCCATTTATTATTCAAGGTATGTTTTTAAAACGACAAAAAGAAGTTGCTGATGTTTATTCTGGTTTAATAGAAGATAAACTAATGAATTCTGAAAACATTATCAAAGCAGTTTTTCACGGCTCTGGCTCCGATCAATTATTAGAAATTGTCGAATTACATGTAAATGACGCTATCGAAAGATATGTTGCCATTGCTCAACCTTATTTTGGTTTAGGCATAGGCTCTGAAAACTATTTCAAAATGAAAGAATTAGCGATAGAACGTTTGTTCAACAATTCTGAAAAATATTTATTGTATATGCACGAATATGCCAATGGCGCGTTAAATATAGGTGAAGACCTAAGAAATAAAATGCAAGCATTAACGCCTGAAGAGTTTGAAGGTGTATTGCGTCCTGCGTATCAGCAAGACGAATGGAAACTCATTCTTATCGGTGCTGTGCTTGGTGGGCTCGCAGGTGTTCTACAATTATTGTATATTTTTATTCCGATATAATCACAATGAATTTTAGCGTTATCAAATGGTAATAGATAACATACTCCTTCATATGCTTACCAAACATGGAGATAGAGCAATGCCTCAAAACGCAATGCACCAGCAAAGAAATGGTTGTAGTAATAGCAATCCCATGATCTATAACAAAGTTTCAGCAAATTTTTAGTCTAATCTATTATTAATAGGTTAGATATGAACCAAGTATGATAAGAAAAATAATAAACTAATCACAAAGATAAGGCCGTCATTGATGAAAACAGCCGAAAAAATTTTGCTAACCAGCTTAGAGATGTTTAATCAGCACGGTGAAGCAAATGTAACTTGTGTCGATATTGCAATAGAGTTAGATATAAGCCCGGGTAATCTCTACTACCATTTTAAAGGTAAAGAAGCCATCGTTAATGCATTATTTGATATGTATTTGCGGCGTACCAGTAAAATTTTAGTTTCGCCAGAAAGCGAGGGGTTGGCATTGTCAGGCTTCTTTCATTATTTATTACAGCTTCTAGAAAGTGCACATTTATTTCGATTTGTTTATAGAAATCCTAATGATTTAATGAGCAAGTACCCTGATATTGCACGAAATTTTAAACGTTTAATGAAAAGCAAAGAAGAAGCATTTGTCGCTATTTTAGAATACTTTCAAGGTAATGGCATTGTCTGTGCAAATAAAGCTCAAATACAAGCATTGGCCGAGCTAATCAATGTAATGTTTACCCAGTCTCAGAATTACTTTTTATTAAAAGGCTTAGAAATTAATGAAAAAGATATTAGCGTTCATGCTTTAACCTTGCTATTTCATGTGCTTGCTCCTTATCTTTCAATTTCTTCATTAGAAAAATCAACCATTTTGGCAACTATTACAGATTGATGATTTAAGTGACAAAGCTAAAAATTCGACAAAATCAGTAATAGAAGATCACTTTCATCTAGATAACGAAAAAGAAGAACCACAGGATATGCATAGTAAACATAGGAAAGTAGAAAGCGTTGAATAGTGGTTTAATGGCTGAAAATGTCATCAAGAAAAAAGCTCTCTAGTCTTAATGAAATTTAAGCCTAACCACAAATACTCCAATATAGTGAATGAGTCATTTTGGATGAAAATCAACTACAGAAGTAATTACAAGAACAACAATAAACTTGTCCTTGTATTACAAAAGTTTTATACCATAGCATTTACCAAATAACAGGAATTGCTATTATTATTCATTCAGTAGCTGAAGCTCGAAGCACTACAACTTACTAAGATTAAATTATACCTTGATCGGAGTATTGTTTCTGATCAAAGTTAAATTCATTATGATCTTGGAGTGATTCTACATTAGGGCTTGGAAAATAATGAAATTTTTTATAAAAAAAATAATTTATTTAATCTTTAAAAACTGCATAATTAAACAAAAAACCAAGCATATTAGCGGTAGTTATTTGCCATCTTTGCATAAACAAAAAATGTGGCAAATAAAATGGTTCATTAGCTACAAGTATTTTCGTAGTAAAACAAAAATAATCCTCGCAATACCTTAAATTTATTCATAAAATCTGTACTATACTATAAAAGCTTTTACTTATGGGTTTAAGTGATGCTCGATATAGTCATTAGAATAGTGATTAAAAATAGTGAAATTTAGCTCATTACTAGAAACTGAAAACTAGAAATTAGAAAAATAAAAAACAATATTAAATTAAATTAACTTAAATTATTACAAGCTTTCTTTTTAACTTCTGTATAAAAAATAGCAAAAGGAAAATAGCATGGCGTTAGTGAACGGCTCTCCATCAGTGATATTAAAAAACGTAGCACAATTAATAAAGAAAAAAGTACCTACCGAATCAGCAGACTTAGTTGCTCAATTTGCAACTCTATTATATAACAACATATCATCGCTCGACTTATCTGAACGAAATGAAAGTGATATGTATGGCGCAACGTTAAGTTTGTGGAGTTCATTTACTGAACACACAGATAAAGAACCTGTTATTCATGTTTTTAATCCATCGGTAAGTGAAAATGGCTGGAAATCAAGCCATACCATAATAGAGGTTATCGTTAAAGATATGCCATTTTTGGTTGACTCTATCCGTATTGCGCTTAACCGTTTAGGTTTGTCATCACACCTTATGCTTAATTCACCATTAAAAATGGTGAGAGATAAAAATAAAAATATCACTGAAATTGCCTCTAGTATTGATACAAAAATCAAAGCAACATCGCAAGAAACAATTTTCTTTATTGAGATTGATCGTCAGTCTGGCAAGGCAGAACTTGATAATATTAAAAATGAATTACTCAGTGTTGTAGAAGATATCACGTTAACTGTTAATGATTGGCAGCCCATGCTAAACCAATTAAACAGTATTATTACTGATGTCACTAAAGCTAAGTTACCCGGTGGTAAACAAGCTAAAGACGATACGATAGAATTTTTAACATGGTTAGCAAAGAATAATTTCACCCTTATGGGCTATCGCTCTTATGATGTACAAGCGGTAAAAGGCGATATTAAACTTAAAGCAAATATTGAATCGAGCCTTGGTTTGTTGAAAAACTCTAATGTAACCAAAAGTCGATTAATTTCTAGCTTAAGTGCATCAGGCCGAGAAGTTGCATTAGGTAGTAACCACCTTATTTTAACTAAAACCAACTCGCGCTCTAGGGTGCATAGGCCAGTACAGTTAGACTATATTGGTGTGAAACGTTTTGATGAAAAAGGAAATGTTGTAGGAGAAGATCGTTTTATCGGTTTGTTTGGTTCATCTTATTATACTAATAGTGCTTTAGACTTACCGTTAATTAAATCTAAAGTACAACAAGTTTGCGACTCATCAGGTTTTGCCAATGGAACACACGCTTATAAGGCGCTAATTAATATTTTAGAAACTTTCCCACGTGATGAAATATTACAAAGCAATGTTGTTGAACTGCTGCAAAACGTGATGGGCATTTTTCAAATGCAGGAACGTGATTATTGCGGCTTATTTGTTAGGCGCGATGCTTTTGATCGATTTTATTCTTGTATGGTTTATGTGCCACGTGAGCGTTATAACACTAAATTGCGCATTGAAACCCAGCTTTTATTACAAGAAGCTTTTGGTAGTAATGAAGAGGTTGAGTTTACCACTTATTTCTCTGAGTCAGTGCAAGCAAGAACGCATTACATTGTTAAGGTTAAGTCAACAAAAGCAGATATTAATGTGAAAGAAATTGAAAAGAATTTAAATGAAGCCGCACGAAGTTGGGATGATAAATTAGTAAGTTCACTTGCTGCCAATAAAGGCGAAGTAATCGCGAAAGCCTTATGCAGTAAGTACACTAATTTTCCACAAGCATATAAAGACGAGGTGTTGCCAGGCTCTGCCATTGTTGATATAGAAAAGCTAGAACGAGTGAATTTTTCTGAGAGCTTAGAAATGTTATTCTACCAGCCGTTAGAAGAAAAAGTAGGTAGCCGTTTTGTTAAATTAAAGCTTTTCCACAAAGGTGACCCAATTCATCTATCAGACGTTCTACCTATGCTAGAAAACTTTGGTTTACGTGTTATTGGTGAAAGCCCTTATGCTATTAAAGCCTCTAATGGTGAAATGTTCTGGATATTAGATTTTTCTATGCTAATAACTGGCGATAGTAGTTTTAATATTAGGACTGTTCAAACACTCTTTCAAGACGCTTTTGCTAAAGTATGGCAGGGTGAACTGGAGGATGATGGTTTTAACCGACTTGTTTTAGGTGCAGGTTTAGAAGGGCGTTGTGTTTCCATTTTGCGTGCTTTTGCAAAATATGATCGTCAAATTGGTGGTCGTTTTTCTCAAAACTATATTGAAGATACTTTTGCTCGTTATCCAGAGATAGCACATTTACTAATTAACTTATTTATTCAACGTTTCGATCCACATAGTAAATTAAGTAATAACGCTAAGGATAAATCACTAACCAAACTATTAGACGCTATTGAAGCCTCTTTAGATAATGTTGCTAATTTAGATGATGATCGAATTATCAGACGTTTTGTCGAAATGATTAATGCAACTATTCGTACCAATTATTTCCAAGTAGACAAATTAATGGGAGATAAATCTTATATCTCATTTAAAATGGTTCCGAAAAAAATCAGCGAGATGCCTCAACCTGTGCCTAAATTTGAAATATTTGTTTATTCTCCTCAAGTTGAAGGCGTACATTTACGTGGTGGTAAAGTTGCTCGCGGTGGTTTACGTTGGTCTGACAGACGAGAAGATTTCCGTACAGAAGTGTTAGGCCTAGTTAAAGCACAGCAAGTTAAGAACAGCGTAATTGTCCCTGTGGGAGCTAAAGGTGGATTTGTTTGTAAACAGCTACCCAATGGAACTCGTCAAGAAATATTTGAAGCGGGCAAAGAGTGCTATCGCACCTTTATTCGCGCGTTACTCGATATTACCGATAATATTGTCAATGGTGAGGTTGTGCCGCCAGTTGATGTTGTTCGCCTTGATGGAGACGATGCCTATTTAGTTGTTGCTGCAGATAAAGGCACGGCAACTTTTTCTGATATTGCCAATGGTATTTCTGATGAATATAATTTTTGGCTAGGGGATGCTTTCGCTTCTGGTGGTAGTGTTGGTTATGATCACAAAGCGATGGGAATTACCGCTAAAGGTGCTTGGGAATCAGTTAAACGTCACTTTAGAGAAATAGATATAGATTGTCAAACTACTGATTTTACCTGTATCGCTATTGGTGACATGGCAGGTGATGTGTTTGGTAATGGTATGTTGTTATCAAAACATATTTGTTTGCAGGCGGCATTTAACCACATACATATATTTATTGATCCTACGCCTGATTCAGCTAAAACATTTCCAGAGCGTGAGCGTTTGTTTAACTTGCCAGGTTGCAGTTGGGCAGATTACAACGAAAAATTAATATCAGCAGGTGGTGGTATTTTCAGTCGTCAAGTCAAGTCAATAACGTTAACGCCACAGATCAAAAAAATGTTGGGCACACAAAAGAAAACCATGTCACCTAATGATTTAATTCAAGCTATTTTAACGATGGAAGTTGATTTGTTATGGAATGGTGGTATTGGCACTTATGTTAAAAGCACGAAAGAAAGCCACTTAGAAGTTGGTGATAGAGCAAATGATAGCTTAAGAATCAACGGCGGTGAACTACAAGCAAAAGTGGTAGGTGAGGGGGGGAACTTAGGTTTCACTCAACTTGGACGAATTGAATTCGCAGCAAAAGGTGGCCGAATTAATACTGACGCTATCGATAATGCGGGTGGTGTTGATTGTAGTGATAATGAAGTAAACATTAAAATTTTACTAAACAGCCTTGTTCAAAATGGGGACTTAACTGTTAAGCAACGTAATCAGTTACTTTATGATATGACAGATGAAGTTGGTCATTTAGTTATTGAAGATTGTTATCGTCAAACACACTCATTATCAATTACCGCCATGCGGGGTGTGAATCAACTGAATGAGCAAGTTCGTTTTATTCATGAACTAGAAAGAGCGGGTAAGCTTGATAGAGCTTTAGAGTTCATTCCTGATGATGAAGAAATTGCTCACAGACTAGCTAAGGGTAATGGTTTAACTCGCCCAGAGCTTGCGGTATTACTTGCCTACAGTAAAATGGTGCTAAAAGAAGACCTTATTCATAAAGACATAACTGATAATCCTTATCATGACAAGTTGCTAATAAATGCTTTTCCGCAACAACTACAAGATAAGTATCAAGAGCAAATGCAACAGCATCCTCTTAGAGCTGAAATTATTGCGACGAAATTAGCTAATAAAATTGGTAATGACATGGGCTTTAATTTTGTTAACCGCATGCAAGAAGAAACTGGTGCGACTGTTTCTGAAATAGCCAACTGTTACACTATGGCTTCTGCTGTATTTGAGTTAGAAACCTTTTGGCAAAAAATTGAAGTGTTGAATAATAAAATTTCAACCGCCATTCAAACGGAAATGTTGTTCCAATATCGCCGAACAGTGAGACGGGCAACGCGTTGGTTCTTACGCCATCGTAATAAATCACTAACGATCGAGCAATCAATAACTTTGTATCAGCCAACTTTTACTATTATGTCGAAAAAACTTCATAGCTTTATTATTGAACGCGAAGCAAAACAATTAAAACGTGTTGAAGATGATTTGGTTTCAGCAGGAGTACCCATTGACGTTGCTACTCGTATTTCTCAATTAAGCACTATTTTTTCAGCATTAGATATCGCTGAAATTGCACAAGAAGAAGGCAGAGAGGTAGAGTTAGTTGCCAACTTATACTTTAAACTTGGCGTTCGATTTGAGTTGCATTGGTTCTTAGATCAAATTACTCGTCAACCAGTTGGCAACCATTGGCAAGCACTTGCTAGAGCCTCATTTAGAGAAGAGTTAGATTGGCAACAACGTTCATTGACTACTGTGGTGTTACATTGTGATTGTGGAGCTAAAATTCAAGACCTAGATAAGATGCTTGATGCTTGGGTTGATACCAATGCGCAGCCATTAGCACGATGGAAAAATATTTTAACTGACTTTAAAGTAGGGCAGACCCATGAGTTTGCAAAATTTTCTGTTGCTTTGCGTGAGCTAATGTTATTAAGCTTAAACTGTCAAAGAATTATAAAAGAAAGTTAAACTTTAAGCGTTAAAAGCAATGTATAAAAAGTGTATTAACTGATAAAATCCTCGCTTAACTTAGTACTAACTTAGTACTAACTTAGTACTAAGTTAGTTTAATTATTAATTAAGAGTAAGTTAAGCGGGAATTTTTTAATTCCAACTCTGTCTGCGTAACTAATTTGAGGTTTTATGTTTTATCCGGCCATTCGTAAAGTTCTATTTCAATTTGATGCTGAAACAATTCATGAGTTGACTATAAAAGGGCTAAAAAGTACAGGTTCAACGCCATTGAATGTTTTATATAAGCAACGCGTTACCAATAGTCCGGTAAAAGTTATGGGTATAGAGTTCCCAAATCCACTGGGCTTAGCCGCAGGATTAGATAAAAATGGTGAATGTATTAATGCGTTTGCTGCTATGGGTTTTGGTTTTGTTGAAGTTGGCACGGTAACGCCTCGCCCGCAGCCGGGAAATGATAAACCGCGCATGTTTAGGTTGACTGAAGCTAACGCAATTATTAATCGTATGGGCTTTAATAATAAAGGGGTTGATTATTTAGTTTCACAAGTACGCTCAGCAAAGTTTAAGGGTGTTCTAGGGATAAATATTGGTAAAAACAAGGATACCCCTGAAGAAAAGGCAAAAGATGATTATATCCATTGCATGCGTAAAGTGTACGATTTTGCTTCTTATATCACTATAAATATTTCATCACCTAATACACCAGGTTTGCGAGCCTTACAATATGGTGATGCATTAAATGAATTATTGTCAGCGTTAAAAGTAGAGCAAGAAACGTTAGCTAAGCAATATGGCAAGTATGTACCTATCGCCGTTAAAATAGCACCAGATTTAATAGAAGAAGAAGTAAACTCTATTGCGCAATGTCTTATTGATAACCATATTGATGGTGTTATTGCGACCAATACAACCTTATCTCGTGAAGGTGTTGAAAAGCTTGAATATGGCAATGAACAGGGCGGCTTAAGTGGTGCGCCGGTAAAAGATAAAAGTACTACCGTGATCCGTATTTTAGCGAAAGCATTAGCTAATAAATTACCTATCATAGGTGTTGGTGGTATTGCTTCAAGTAGCGATGCCAATGAAAAACTGGCGGCTGGAGCAAGCTTGGTGCAAGTTTACACTGGCTTTATATACCAAGGGCCACCATTGATAAAAGAAATAGTGAACGGCTTATAACTGAGTAATTCTAGCAAAACCGCTTTGTTTAAAAGCTATATTGCCCAAACCGCTTTATTATTTAAAAAATGTATTGCAGTGTATAATAAACAGGTGGGCAATAAGTGGCCACCTGTTTACGTTAAGCGTTAATAACTTTCGTTGTGTACACTCAATACCGCACGACCAGATGGGTCGGCGTTGTTTCTAAAGCTTTCATCCCAAGCTAGCGCTTCTTCAGTACTACAAGCGACAGATTTGCCACCAATAACACAGTCAGCTGCTGAAGCTAATGGATATTTTTCTTCAAAAACACAGCGGTAAAAATAAGCTTCTTTACTGTCAGGTGTATTGACAGGAAACTTAAATGCCGCACTTTCAAGTTGTTGATCCGTTACTTGAGTTTCAACATAGGCTTTCAAACCGTCAATCCATGAATAGCCAACACCGTCTGAAAATTGCTCTTTTTGACGCCATAATATCTCTTTAGGTAAATAACCTTCAAAAGAAGAACGTAAAATAGCTTTTTCCATTTTACCATTGCCGCACATTTTATCTTCTGGGTTGATGCGCATAGCAACATCCATAAAGTTTTTATCTAAAAATGGTACACGCGCTTCAATACCCCAAGCTGACATAGATTTGTTAGCGCGTAAGCAATCAAACTTATGCAATCTATCAAGCTTACGGTTAAGCTCTTCATGAAATTCTTGTGCGTTAGGTGCTTTATGGAAATATAAGTAACCACCAAATATTTCATCTGCGCCTTCACCAGAAAGCACCATTTTAATACCCATGGCTTTAATTTTACGCGCCATTAAATACATAGGGGTAGAGGCACGAATAGTCGTTACATCGTAAGTTTCTAAGTGATAGATAACTTCTTTAAGTGCATCTATACCTTCTTGCTCAGTAAAAATAACACTATGATGAATGGTGCCAATGCTATCTGCTACTGTTTGTGCCGCAATTAAGTCAGGAGAGCCTGCTAAGCCACAAGCGAAAGAATGTACTTTTGGCCACCATGCCTCGCTTAAATCATTTTCTTCAATACGACGCGCTGCAAATTTTTGCGTGATAGCAGAAATTAATGATGAATCTAAGCCACCAGAAAGTAACACACCATAAGGTACATCAGTCATTAAATGACTTTTAACTGACTCTTCTAACGCTTCACGAATTTTAGTTTTACTGGTTGTGTTATCTTTTATCGCATCATACTTTTGCCAGTTGCGTTTATAGTAACGTTGTAACTTGCCAACGTTGCTGTCAAGAATATGCCCAGGAGGAAATTCACTAACGGTTTTACAAATAGGCATCAATGCTTTCATTTCTGAGGCAACGTAGAAGTTACCATCGCTATCGTAACCCGTATATAGTGGGATAATACCAATATGGTCACGCGCGATTAGATAAGAGTTATTTGTTGCATCATAGATAACGAAAGCGAACATACCTTGTAATTTATCTACAAAGTTAACGCCGTGTTCTTTATATAAAGGAAGTATTACTTCGCAATCTGAGGCGGTTTGAAATTCATAATCAACAGTTAGCTCACTAGCAAGTGCTTTATGGTTATATATTTCACCATTGACAGCTAAAACATTACTTTTATCTTCATTGTATAAAGGTTGAGCACCATGCTCTGTATCAACAATAGATAAACGTTCATGTACTAAAATTGCATGTTCATTATTGTAAATACCTGACCAATCGGGGCCACGATGACGTAATAGACGAGAATATTCTAAAGCTTTTGGACGAAGTGCATCAGCACCTGTTTTTATATCTAATATACCAAAGATTGAACACATTGAAGCGCTACTCCTTTAATTAATAGTGAGTCGAATTGTGAGAGTAATTAGTGTAACAACACTAATTACTGAATGACACTTTGCCAGTTCGACAAAAAAAAGCAACCATAATATTGATAATTACTAAATTAAATAAGTATAAAGGGCTTTTTATCGCTTATTTGATCGCAATAGTTAAAAATAAATAGTTATAATTTATATATTCTTAAGCGTTCGTTAAGAAAACAATATTAATGTATGGTTTAATTATGAAATCATTAAACATTTTTATATCAGGTGCTAAGTTGCAACATTCATTAAAACAAATTCAATACGCGGTTTTTTTATTTTTTGTTCTGTTAAGTAGTAGTCATAATGCTAACTCACAAGAAGTTTTTAACAGCCAAACAGCACTTGAACAAGCGCTAAGTGAACATATAGGAAAGGTGGTTTATCTAGATTTTTGGGCATCATGGTGTGGGCCGTGTCGTAAGTCTTTTCCTTGGATGAATACAATACAAGAGAAATACAAACAGCAAGGCTTTAGTGTTATTAGTATCAATTTAGATGCTGATAAAGCATTAGCCGCTAAATTTCTTGTAGAAACACCCGCAAATTTTAGCGTTATTTATGATCCTAAAGGTAAAACAGCTAAACACTTCAGCATTCAAGGCATGCCAAGCAGTATGTTAATAGGTAGAGATGGGAAAATCAAATATCGTCATACCGGATTTTTTATCAAGAAAATCCCTCAATACCAACAAGAAATCGAAGCGCTACTTACACAGAAATAAAACGTTCAAAGTTCACAGAGGTTATTATGAAAACACAAATAAAACGCGCATTATTATTTTCTTTAATCATTAGTGCTACTGGGTGCTCTAGTTTAGGCGTAGAGCCTTGGGAGCGTGATTTGCTAGCCAAAAAAGAAATGGCTCTAACTTCATCACCGATAGATGCAGCGTTTGATGATCATATTTATTTCAGCAAAGAAGCTTCCAGCGGCGGCAAAGGTTTTGGTGGCGGAGGTTGCGGATGCAATTAATGAAAAAGCACAATCGAAAAAAAGTAAATGTAAAACTTGCCTTAGCAGCCGCTACCACTGTGCTTCTAGGAGGGACTTGCGTTGCTAATGCTAATAGTGAAGGTTCAGAGCTTGATGCTTGGTCGTTTGATACGGCAGTGCTTTATTATGGTGAAATTGATCGCGTAACCGCGACTGAAGTAATGTTAGGTGCAACCAAAACCTTTGACGTTGAAAGTGTTTTGAATTTAAAATTTACATTCGATGCCCTAACAGGAGCATCCCCCAATGGTGCGGTGGCACAACCTACCGTTCAAACATTTACAAGACCCTCGGGTAATGGTGAATATCAAACACCTGCAAATGAAACCCCTATTTACAATGGTTTTAAAGACAGCCGTGTACAATTAAATGCTCAATGGACCCAACCATTGGCAGCTAATTATACGGTCAGTGGTGGTGTCCATTTTTCCAAAGAGTATGATTATTTGTCACTCGGTATAAACGGTAGTTTAGCTTATGATTTTAATAATAAAAACTCTACATTTTCAGTTGGTACTAGTTATTTTCAAGATATCTACAACCCGGTAGGTGGTATACCTGAGCCGCTAGGACTAATGATACCAGGCAGTGGCGACGAGGATGTTGATGATCCATCCCGTATTGGTAAAGACGACACCAAATCGAGTGCTGATATTATGTTTGGCTTTTCGCAAGTGATTAATCGGCGTATGATTATGCAGTTTAATTATTCTTATGCCATGATAGACGGGTATTTGAATGATCCTTATAAACGTTTAAGTCGCGTTAATAGTAACGGTGAAGCCATTGATTATATCTACGAGTCTCGGCCTGATTCACGCGAAAAACAAAGTATTTTTACACAGGCTAAATACAATTTTGGTGGTGCAATATTAAATAACACCGTGTTAGATATTTCATATCGCTATATGTGGGATGACTGGAAAATTGATTCGCATACTATTGATAGTCGTTTTTATATTCCAATCGGTAACAACAGCTACTTAGAGCCGCATTTTAGAATTTATCAGCAAAGCGCTGCCGAGTTTTATCAGCCATTTTTAAATGAGCTTAACGTCTTGCCTAATTATGCAAGTGCTGATTTACGTATTGGTGAAATGACAACCTATACTTTAGGTTTAAAATACGGCACCTTAGTTAATGGTGGTGATGAATTGTCATTTAGGTTGGAATATTACACCCAAAAACCAACTAATGCGGGTTTTGAACAGCCGGGAGTATTAGCATCGCAAGATTTATATGAACAAGTTAATGCGATTATTGCGCAAGTAACTTATTCATTTTAGCTAGCTACAGCGCTTGTATCAAATAACATAATGAAATTTAGGACTTGTTTTGCCAAAGAAAAAACCGAACAGAAATATCACCATTGAAAAGCGCCTTGATGGTTTTTGTATTGTGTTTTTTGCTATGGCGAGTCAATGCGAAATCATTATTGAAACAACGAAAAAGTCGATAGCCAAACGCCTTGGCGATGCACTTGCCCATGAAGTGTGGCGCATTGAAGACAAATATAGCCGTTATAATGTCAACAGTGTTTGTAGTAAAATCAACCAAAGTCAGGGGCAAGCAGTTGTAATAGATAATGAAACCTATCTGTTATTAAATTTTGCCGATACTTGTTACCAGCTCAGTGACGGGTTGTTTGATATAACCTCGGGTGTGCTTCGGCGAATATGGTCTTTTGATTGTTCAGCTAACATTCCAACGACTGAGGAAGTTAACAGCCTAACGGCTTATATTGGTTGGCCAAAAGTACATTTTGATGAAAAACACATTAGATTGCCTGAAAACATGGAAGTTGATTTTGGCGGTATAGGTAAAGAATATGCGGTCGATCGCTGCATTTTACTTAGCCAAGCAATAACGGATAAACCCATTTTAGTAAATCTAGGCGGTGATTTATGTGCCACCTCACCACGCAAAAATAATAAAGCGTGGCAAGTGGGTATCGATAACCCTAACGTTCAAGTGAAAAAAGGCCAAAATCAGCAAATGGTAGTATCATTATACCAAGGAGCACTCGCCACAAGTGGTGATGCACAGCGCTATTTATTAAACAAGGGTAAACGATATAGCCATATATTAAATGCCAAAACAGGTTGGCCTATTGAAAATGCCCCACGCTCAATTACCGTTGTTGCCCCACAATGTATTCAAGCGGGTATATTGGCGACCTTAGCTTTACTGCAAGGAGATAATGCAGAGAATTTTTTGACTGAACAAGACATTAAGTTCTGGGCCATTAGATAAGTAATTTAACGCGTTAATAACAAAGGTTAAACATGAGGATATTATTAGTTGAAGATGATTTACCACTTGCTACTGCTTTACAGCAATCCCTTCAAACAGAAGGGTTTGTTGTAAATCATGTAAATCAGGGGGTGCTAGCGTTAACGGCGTTGTCAACGCCTGATCAAGATCTGATGATCCTTGATTTAGGCTTACCTGATATTGACGGTCTTAACGTTTTAAAGCAATTACGTGATAAAAATTCAAAACTACCCGTTATTATTCTAACCGCGCGAGACTCCATTGAAAGTAAAGTGCAAGGTCTTGATTATGGTGCAGATGATTATTTGGCTAAACCTTTTGAAATACAGGAATTAATGGCGCGCTTACGAGTAATAGAACGCCGTTTAGGTACGGCAAGTTCAGCACTTATATGTATTGGCGATGTTAAACTAGATACTTTCGCTCATAAAGTATTTATTTGTGATAAGGCAACGGGCAAAGAAACTGACATAATTTTTTCTAAGAAAGAGTTTATGGTATTGAAGACTTTAATGGAAAATGCAGGTCGAATATTGTCACGTGAAAATATAGAATCCAAGCTATACCATTGGGGAGAAGAAGTACTTAGTAACGCGGTAGAAGTGCATATTCATAAATTAAGAAAATGTTTACCTGAAAAATTTATTCAAAATGTTCGTGGTGTTGGTTACATTATTAATGCATGTTAGCAAGTATAAAGGCTAAAAAAAGCTTATGAGCATTCGCCGTTATTTAGTCTTAACCTTATTCTCTGTGTTAACCTTAATTACTTTTATCGCCGCAATTCAGGGGTATAAAGGCAGCATGTCAAGGGCTGAAAAACAGTTTGATCAGCAGCTTTTAGATCTTGCGCAAACACTCCTTACTATGCATGCCGTATCAGCGCTAACACCAACGCCGAGTTCCCAGATAACATCTCAAGTTGCACAGCAAGGTAGTTTTGCTTTTCAAATATGGAAAAATCAATACTTAGTGGTAAAAAGCAATAACGCACCCGATCATCAAATTACTGATCTCAATCTTATTGATGATAAATCGGGTGCTTTTTTTGAAGTGAACTTTTTAAATCAACGCTGGCGTGCACTTGCTTTATCAAAACAAATGACCAAAGACAGCGCTTCAAAAATTAGCGTGATAATTGCACAACCACTAAAAACACAATTTGCTTTAGCACAAGCATTAATTCTAGCGGCAGTTACCCCGATGATCATTGCAATAGCGATATTGTCAGTGCTGTTCTTTATTATCATCACTCAAGGTTTAAAGCCATTACATCATCTTAGAACGGAACTTAGTCAACGCAAAAGCAGTGATTTTAGCCCGCTGGCATTGCAGGTAGATAACAGTGAGTTGGCGGATGTAGTCACCACCTTAAATCAGCTGTTTACTCGTTTAGATGCAGCATTTCAACGAGAAAGGCACTTTGCTTCAGATGCGGCTCATGAGCTAAAAACACCCTTGAGTGTTTTGAAAATCAATATGCACAATCTTATTCAAGATTTAGCCAAACGCATAAAAACAAGCAATCCCTCAGCCGCTACAACTATTGAAGAATTCAGCTCGATACAAGCATTAAGTAATAGTGTTGACAGAATGGGGCATGTCATTGATCAAATACTAAATTTAAACCGTTCTAATTCAGTACAAATGTTAAATGCAAGTAGTTGTTTTAATATCAATATATTATTGAAAGAAGTCATCTCTGAACTTTATAGCGATATTTTATCAAAAGAGCAAACTATCGTGCTTGAAAGTGCTGATATCTTATTATCTGCCCATGAATTTTCCATACACTTGCTTGCGGTTAATTTAATTTCAAATGCTAATAAATATACGCCCATTGGCGGCGATATACTGGTTAGTGTTCGCCAAGAGAGTGATCATAAGGTTGTTCTTTGTGTTGAAGATTCGGGGGATGGTATTGAGCCACAAGAATATCAACGAGTTTTTGATCGTTTTTATCGTGTAGGTGGAGATCAACACAACTCGTCAGTTATGGGCTGTGGTTTAGGCTTAGCAATAGTTAAACATATAACCGATTTACATGGCGCTAAAGTTCAATTGTCATGCTCACCTATATTGAAAGGTTTAAAAATTGAAGTAATATTTCCTGTGGTTAGGCAAGTAAAGGAACAAGGCAATGATTAATGCTTTCTTTATTCGTCATATAAAGATTATAGGTGTCAGTTTTTTGTTGATATTTTCATTCAATACACACGCAAAGCGTCCTGAATATCATATCGTAATCAAGAACCATTTATTTTATCCCGCAGAAATTATTATTCCAGCAAATAAAAAAGTAAAACTTATTATTTTTAATCACGATAACAAAGCTGAAGAGTTTGATAGCTTCAGTCTCAATCGTGAAAAAGTCATTTTCCCTGATCGATCAGCGACTATCTTTATAGGTCCACTTTCTGAGGGAGAATATGACTTTTTTGGTGAATTTCACCCTCATAGTGCGAGAGGAAAAGTTGTTGTTATTGAACAAGTTAACCTTGAAAAGATAGCAATAGGAGAACAAAGTGTTAATTAATACAGTACTGTTGTTCTTACAAAATGCCTTGCCAATTTTTATCATTACCACCTTACTATTGCTTAAGTTTCCTTTAAAACTAACCAATAAAGATAAGATGAAATGGTTGTTATTAGCGCTAGTTTTAACGGCTCTTTCAGCTTTTATATTAAGCGCTAATCTTGAAAATATATCACAAACCGTTGAAGGGAAAGGCGTTGAGTTGCTTTACTCTTTAGGATTACTACTCGTTTATTGCGCTAGTATTACTTTGTTTATGCGTAACATTACGCTTGGCAACACCATCACAAAAATGCTATCTGCCTTTGTTATTTTCTTCATCATTAGCTGTTTAAATGGCGCACAATTTATTACCTATTTAACAAGTTATTGGGCACAAGCACAGCAGATTGAATCAATGCTTATTGGGATAATATTAGGCGGTGGAATTTGCTTGAGTATTGCTATTTTATTCTATTTTTTACTGCGATATACGGATCAAAAAATTTACCCAGCAACATCAAATTACTTTTTACTGTTTTTTATCATAGGTCAACTAATGCACGCCATCATATTGTTGCAGCAAGTAGATATATTACCAAGCAGTCAACCCTTTTGGGATAGTAGTAAATTTATAGATGAAAATTCTGAGTTAGGACAATTGCTTACCGTTTTATTTGGTTATGAAAGTACACCATCATTTTTGCAACTTATCATCTATATAATTGCTTTTATTATTCCTGTGATGTTTAGAAATTCTAAAGTCATATTTTTATCGCTACGTGGAGAGCAAACGTGATAATTTTTCCATCTTTAAAGCAGAGCTTTGCTTTTGTGATAACCAGTATAATTGTATTATTGAATTTCTTTTCAACAGCTTATGCTGACGGTGTTGATAAGGTTTATCATCCCTACGTGTTACCTAATGAACGTGAAGTTGAATGGCGTTTATTTTCTCCCCAAGAGGATGCACGTAATAAATTAGCCCAGCGGTTTGCTTATGGGCAATCTGTAGGTGACAACCTTATGTTAGAATTTTATTTAGTTGGTGAACGAGATGAAAATAATGACTTTAGTTTTACTTCTTATGAGATTGAAGCTCGCTGGATGCTAACAGAGCAGGGCGAATATTGGGCAGATTGGGGCGTGATTTTTGAAATAGAAAAACAGCAACAGCAACAAAATTGGGCGTTTACCTCAGGTGCTTTAGTTGAAAAAGAGTTTGGTCGTACTAGCTTAACCTTGAATGCTTTTATTATTTACCAATGGGGCGAGAAAATCGCTAACGAATTTGAGACTGAATTTCGCCTGAAATATCGTTATCGCTATATTGAACAATTTCAACCCGCTATTGAAGTATATTCAAGTGAGAACTACCTTGGCATAGGGCCAGCATTTATGGGGTTACAGCGTTTTAGCGCCCAAAAGCAGCTTAAATGGGACGTTGGACTTATTACTGGCTTAGATAGTCGCAGCAAAGGGCACATGTTAAGAGTTGCGATAGAATATGAGTTTTAATAATGGAAAAAGCGTTTTTTTGCAAAAATTAATCATGAATTAAAAATAATGAAGCAAGAGGGTACTTATCAAAAATTATTGATAAGTACCTATTGTATTATCTGGTATATAACTTAGTTTTCATCTAAAAAATAGCCAATATGTTGGTGTAGTCTAATGATCATTTCTTCTTTATCATTTACAAAATCTAAACTTTTGGCAAAAGATCGTAGCGCTTGCTCAATTTGATTTACAAATTTACCGTAGCCATGAGAGGTTTCGTTTTGCCTACTGGCAACAAAAATCAGGTGAATAGTGTCAACCAATTTATCTGAACTCCATTTGCAAGTGTAACCACCATCTGTATTTTTAGGGTTGTAACCTAACATCAGTAACTCGCCGCTAGCGATAACATTTTCGTCTTTACCATTTCTTACTATTGGTACTAAGCCATTGGCAATAACAGCGCCATTATTTAAATGATTATGCTTAGCAGAGCTAATAAAGGCATCTGCTATTAGATTATAAAGCTCGTTATATTGCTCACTGGCATTCTCATCAATGTTCACTAATGAACGTATACGGCGATTAATCGGAAAATCAACAACGGCATAAGTTAGCGCATCTTTATTTATTGGAATATCAAAGCCATCCGCCGCATATCTATTGATGATAGAGCGAAATTTATGTACTTGTTTGTCTTCTAAACCTTTTTCTTTAGCAAATAAATCATAGGTCAAATGTTGATGGTCACACACGCGAACTTTATAAGTGTCAAACTCAAGTGCTTTTGCATAATCATATACTGCTTTCTTTACTTGTTGATGAAGTTTTGCTGACTGAACACGAACATCATCACCATTAGCAAGAAAAAGCAAAGTGATTTTTTTAGCTCTTTTTGCGCCATCAAAATAACTATTTTGGCTAGTATGGTATTGTGGGTTGTACAAAAACAGTAATTGTTGCTCTGTTTGTGACGTCATTTTTTCAGGACTAAAACGAACACGTGCAAACTTATCATTAGCGATAAATTGGCAGTTTTCAATATTTAAATTATCACAAACACCCAAGTAAATCTTTGCTAATTTTTGATAAAATTTGGTATACGGCTCAGAAGATTTTTCATCAATTAAACTACTGTATTTGGCAATTAATTGATCAGTTAAAGGAAACTTAACCATTAAATATTGGTTTTCGCGAGCAGAAGATGGAATGTAAACCTTGTGCTGGGTATTTCTCATACGTGAAATCGTCATCTTAATACCTGTTGGGTAAATGAATAATTGTAAAATTATACTCAATTATATATGTACGAAGAGTGATGTAAATAACTTTCGACTAATATTTGATTACTAACTTATCTTTTATTATTTACAAAAAAATTATGCTTGTAATTTTATCGCTTTTAACGCATCGTTATAGCCATTATATGGTTAAAGTGTAAAGAGTTTTATTAACAATGAAAAAATTAAAAAATGAGGCCGAACTATTAAAAAAAGCGTTAACTATTGGCGAAAAATATGCAATAAATAGAGGATACAAGAGTTTTTCTGCAACCAATTCAGCTAAAGATAAAGTAGAAAGTTTATATCGTTTATTGGTCAATGATAAGTTAATACAGCCACTCGCTGTTGATAATGAAGATCAGCCCAATATGAAACATAAATTAGCGCTATGGATAGCTAAACAATTACCTGAAGGGCATGCTTTACTGGGATAATTAATAACCATCAGCTAGCAAGAGAGATTTAGCTATGTTTAATAAACGAGTTCACCCCGACAATACTGTTTATTTTATCTAGCAATGTTTTACGATTAGCGGGTTTTACCATGTAATCTTTAGCTCCAGCTTTCATACTCTCTACAACAATATGTTTAGAGCTATCTCCTGTCAGCATAACGACAGGTATTTCTTTAAGCGTGACTGACGATTTAAGCAAACGTAGTACCGCTAACCCATTGAGATTAGGCATCATGTAATCGAGTAATATAATATCTGTTGTTTCCGATTGTAAATACTCTATTGCAGCGAGACCGCAGTTAAACGTTTTAACATTCACTGTTTCACTGTCAAGCATACCATCCACCATTTCTCTATACATGTCATCATCATCAATAACCACTACATTTATTATTTTATGTTTATCAGTGCATTTATCTATGTTGTTTATAAAAAGTCTATAATCGTTTACTAAATATTCAATTTTGTTTTTTGTACCATGCAATTGCTCTGAGAGGCTTAGGGTAGGTATATCTAGTGATTTTTCTTTAAAATCTGATAATTTTTTTTCAATAATTGAGCCCAGTTTTCTGTTGCTACTTTGTGAAAAAAGTGTCTGTAGGTGTTGTTGAAATTCGTAGGTAGCTTGAGATATCTCTTTAGAATATTGGTCGAAATATTGTGTTGAATTTATTTGTTCAGCGCTAAATTGTTGTAGTTTTTCTATCGCAAGTACATTCAAGCTTTGCATATCAGAGGTTATTCTCCCTAGATTTCTAGCGTTTTCTACATAAATTTTCTCCTGTTTATAATGTTCTATATTTTGTTGCACTGACAAACGAAGCCTAAAGGGATCAAATAGTGGCCGGCTCGCAATATAATCATCTATCACATTATCCTTGCAGAGATTGTATGCTTTTTCTGAGTCTTTATTATTACAAAGTAATAAAATTTTATGGGGAATTTTAAATGTTTTTAAAACACTTTTATGTAAAGACAAATAAAACTCTATAGCTTTATCTACATGCTCATAAGACAATATTAACAACGCTGGATAGTTTTCTTTAAACAATCGCGTTGCGCTTTCCTTAGAGGTGGTTGCTAAAATTTTTCCAAAATCAGCACGGAGTAATTTTTGAGTGTTTTCTATCTCATACTGTGAATCACTCAATAGTAATATATTTAATGGTACCATTTTAGAACTGCCTCACAGTTAACTTTACAACGCTTTGATATAGTCTGATACTTTTTTCATTTCTTCGGATATGTACTTAAAATATTGCTCTATAAGCTTAATATTTTCTTCTTTACTTGCTTGCTCTAGTTGCTCAAAAATATTAGCTAATTTCTCTGCTCCAACAGCTCGTGCTGATGATTTTAATTTATGAGCATTAAAGGTAATGGTTTCACTATCTTGCTGTTTTACTGCGTCAGTTATCTCCTTGATTAACAGCTCAGCTTGTGGAACAAACTTTTTCAAAAAAAAATGTGCTTTATCCGAATCCTCACCAAACATATCATTAAGAACAGCCATATTAATAACACTTGCCGCATTATCTGCATCATTATCTGCATCATTATTTGTATCAGGAATAGGAATAGCAGGTAAAGACGCTATAACCTCAAGCGCAAGTAAATAATCAAAATTATTGATATGACGTTTTATTTCTTCAACTTTAGCACCATAAGCATTGGACAGCTCATCAGCTATGGTATCAAAATATTCATTTGTTTGAGCATCATCAATACTTAATAAAGCACTAAGCTTTTCTAAAGCTTTATCAATATTTATTGTGTTTAATTGTGTTTTAGCTTGTGTTAAATATGATAGTTCAAGCGCATTGAACGCTTGACTAAAACGTTGTAATTCGCAGGCCAATCTTGTAATTAATTCTTCATTGTTGTTTTGAGGATCAATTGCTAGATTATTTTCTAGCCGTTGAATTTCTTTATAAATGCTATCTAAACCTAAGTTGCCAGAGGCTCCTTTTAGTGCATGAATACTCAGCTTTGCCTCCTCAAATAAACTACTTGCCAGTTGTCTTTTGAATTGTGCGAATGAACTCTTTTGCATTTCATCAAATTTTGTTAACAAAGCTAAATAATTTTTTAAATTACCTGCACAGTTCTTTAGCCCAGTTTCAACGTTTACTAACGTTATACTTTGCAGCTTTTTAAAAACATCGGCATCTTTCTTATTTTTAAAATGGTTGCTATCTAACAACACCGTGCTATTGCTATATTGCTTAGTTGGGAGCCATTTTAGCAGTTTTGAAAATAAGTTTTTTGGTGAAACAGGTTTAGCAACAAAATCATTCATACCTACATCAATACAGGCTTGACGATCCTCATTAAAGGCACTTGCACTCATAGCAAGAATAGGTAAAGAAGCTTTATCATAATTTAGCCGAATTTGATCCGTTGCTTGCAAACCATCCATCACTGGCATTTGAATATCCATTAAGACTAAATCAAAGGCTTTATTGTTTACCTTTTCTACCGCCTGTTGACCATTTTTAGCGATTTCTACTTTTAAGCCGACACTAGCCAATAGCAACTGTGCGACTTCAGCATTAATTTCATTATCTTCTACTACTAAAATATTGGCACCTTGATAAGAATATTGCAATATTTGTTCATTGTGCAGTTCATTTATGATGTTATCAGCACTGAAATTTTCTTCACCAAGCTTTAACCAAACAGTGAACCAAAATCTACTGCCCACACCCAATTTACTTTCAACCCCTACATGACCATTCATCAGTTTAGCTAACTGTTTAGTTATTGTTAATCCTAAACCACTACCACCGAATTTTCGTGTTGTTGAGGTATCCTCTTGTTGAAAAGCTTTAAATATATGATTAAGTTTTTCCTGGCTTATGCCACAACCTTGGTCGCTCACGGAAAACTCAATAAAGAACTTGCTTGCTTTTGTTTCTAAAACTTTGGCATTAACCTCTATATTGCCATGCGAGCTAAACTTTATCGCATTACTTAAATAGTTCATCAGTGCTTGCTGTATTCTAGTAATATCCCCTTGTAACCATGGCGGCACATCGTTTAAAGAAAAACTCAAATTTAGCCCTTTTATTTTTACTTGTTCTGAGAGCATATCAGCTAAATTTTCAAATATTTTATCTATGCTAAAATCAACACTTTCTAAAACAAGTTTTTTTGATTCTATTTTAGATAAATCTAGAATCTCATTGATAATGGTAAGTAAATGGTTTGAAGCAGTATCTATTTTTGTCAGTTGGCTGAGTTGAGTTGAATTGATTTCACTACGCGCTAAAATATGAGTTAAGCCGATAATAGCATTCATTGGTGTGCGTATTTCATGACTCATATTCGCTAAAAATTCACTTTTAGCTCTACTGGCTTTATCCGCGACCTCTTTTGCTTGATTCAGCTCTTGTGTTCTGCTTGCTACTAGATTTTCTAAATGATCTCTGTATATATCTAGTTCGAGCCCCTGAGATTTTCTTTCTGTTATGTCTTCTTTAACTGCCACATAATGCGTGATAGTACCATCGGGTTGACGTAGAGGGCTGATAATGGCAAATTCAATAAATTCACTACCATCTTTCCGTTTATTATAAAACTCACCTGTCCAAGTTGTACCCTTATTTAATGTTTTCCACAAATCTTCATATATTTTTGGTTTGGTATTGCCTGACTGTAATATACTAGGGTTTTTTCCTAGCGCATCGCTTGAGCTAAAGCCTGTATTTGTTGTAAATGATTTATTTACGTATTCAATCTCTCCCTCTAAGTTTGTAATGACAATACTTTCAGGGCTTTGTTCAACGGCCAGCGCTAATTTTAGTAGCTTTTGTTCCATTTTTTTACGTTTACCAATATCTCGAAAAACACCAAGAATATAGCGCTGATTGCCTGATTCTAACGACGACAAAGATAACTCGACAGTAATTTCGTCTTGTTGATTTCTAAGTGCTGTCATTTCAAGTGAGGTGTTAAATATCGCATTGTCATTTGAACGCGTGAGATAGGCAAAACAACGGCTATAATATTTACTTTTGCCCTGAGGAAATAATAGTTCAATAACATTTTTACTGCTTGCATATGAAAGAGAGCTGCCAAAAATATTTTCAGCGCCGGTATTCCAAAAAACAATTTGACCTGTTTCATCTACCATCACAATTGCATCATTTACTGAATTAGTAATATTGACAAGTTTTTCGGCACTTTGTTTGATGGCGTTAAGTGATTCTTCTTTTTCTGTTATGTCGTGAATTAGTGCTATGTAGGAATTTGATGCCTCATCAATTAGCTCTACATGAGCCTCTACAGGATAGGTACTGCCATCTTTTCGTTGATGCACCGTGGTCAAAATAAGTTTAAGTTTGCTATTATTTCGTAAAGAATCAAGCTCCGCATGAAGCAATTTTTCTGTAAGAACAGGGACAAGATCTAAGGGGGTTAATTTTTTAATTTCTGCAAGGGTATAACCAAGGTTTTGCAAAGCGAAGTGGTTTACATCAATAAATTTTAGAGAGTTACCATTAAAAATATATATTTCATTCAATGAGCTTTCAAACAAGCGGTTATAGTAGCTAACTTGTTTTTCTAGCATTTTTCGATCGGTTACATCAATAATAACCCCTTGGTAATACAGTATTTCATCTTTATCATTTCGAATTATTTGAGTTCTATCGTCAATCCAAAAAACTTTGCCTGAAGGGGAGATAATTCGATATTCTTGTATGAATTGGTCTACCTTTGACGCTGAATAATAAGTCATTTCTTCAATGACTTTGTCGATATCATCTGGATGGATAATTGAGCGATAAGGCACCTTACCTGAAAGAAGCTCATCTTGTGTATAACCAAACTGCTTAATATTGGCTGAAACAAGTTCAACAGGCCAACCTTGTTCAGCTTTCCAGCGAAATAAAACAATACGGCTGTTTTCAATCACAGAGTTTGCACGGGTTAACGCTTGGTGGGATTTTTTTTGCTCGGTAATATTTCTAACAATAATAATAATTGAGCGTTCTGGTGTCAGCGACATACGCGCTTCAAACCAATCTGTTTTTTCATTAGCGTTTAATGAATATTCAAAAGTAACCATGGTGTTTAACGGATATTTAAAGGTAACCATAGAATGAAGTTCAAATAATTTTTTTATCTTTCTATTGAAAATTTCGCCTGTAGGTTCAGGCAAAATGTCTTGCATTTTTTTGCCTATAAAGCTGTTAGGAACAACACAAAAATCGTTTGTTTTTTGAGCGCGATAATCTAAGATGATAGAATCACTTGATAACTTAAAATAAAGATCGGGTACTACTTTAAAAATCACATCAAGTGAGCTTTCTGCTAAATCACGCTCCCTTATTGCAGCTTGGTGTAACACTTTTCTTTGGATAAAAATAAAAGCTAGGGCAAGAATAGATGAAAGAATGAGGAATAAGGTGAGTACTTGCCAGGTAATCGTTTTATAATGATGTTGATGAATTTCAGATTTATCTACTTTAGCGATAAGGTACCAATCTAGTTTAGGTAAATATAATGACACACCAATAACGGGTTCATTTCTATAATCAGTGCCCGAAATAAACGTGTCAGTCGCTACTTCCTTATTTATAATTTGTATCGCTAAAACATCAGAATTCTCCTTTGTTATTATTTTACTTACTGCTGTATTTTTTTCATGTCTCAGTTCATTTAAAAACAACACTCCTTGCTGCTCTTCTTTAAATAACAGAGTTTCAGCACTTCGGCTTTGATTTGGCCATTCTTGTAAAAAAGGAAATAAAAATTCGTCTTTATCTACCGACATAATAATGACAAAATCATTATTCTTACTAAATGTTGTCACAAAATTAAAGTTAATATGTTCTTTGTTTTTTATAGTAGTGCGGTATAAACCAGTATTTTGAATACGGTTAGTTGATAATGCTCGGCTAATAGTTTTACTGAGTATTTCATCACTTATATATTCAGCACCTAGGCTACTGACAATATTTCCTTGTCTGTCTTGAATTGTTAGTCCTGTTAAACCTAAATTGTTTTGATATTCACTAAGTTTTCTGTTAATTAGCAGTTGAGAGTCTTTGCTTTGATTGTTGAGTAGGTCGCCCAGTGCTTGTGACGATTTTAAAACAGTTAGATGTTTTTCATACTCTGCTAACCAACGATTTATCTGTTTGGCTTTTAGTTTGGCCACAACTTGTAACTCTCGGAAATTTTGTAATTCTATTTGTTTTAATGTAGAGGTTATATAAGTTAAGAAAAAAATAATAACGACAAATGATAAAAGCAACGTATTAACTAAAACACCACGATGTTGCTTTTCAAACAGCTTTGAAAAAAGTGAACTTTTTATCCGGGATTTAGTAGAATTATTCATATTAGATCCATTAAAACGCCCTCAATTGATGATTGAAGAAATTTAGGTGTATTGTTTTGCAATGGTTGAAAACTCATCAAAACATTCAATAAAAGCTTCAACCATGATGGGATCAAAATGTTTAGCTTTACCTTCAATAATAATCTGCTTAACTTCAGCTAACGGCATTGCCTTTTTGTAGACCCTATCTGTTGCTAAAGCATCAAATACATCGGCAATAGCCATTAATCGTGCAGATACGGGAATATTATTTTCTGATAACCCATCGGGATAACCACTACCATCCCATTTTTCATGGTGCCATCTGGCAATTTCTTTTGCTAACGTTAAAAATTTAATCGGTTGGGCAACATCTTGCTCTGTTAACTCTATTGCTTTTGCGCCGTATTCTGCATGCTTTTTCATTATTTGCCATTCATCGGCATTGAGTTTATCTGGTTTAAGTAAAATATGATCAGGAATACCCACTTTACCAATGTCGTGTAAAGGGGCTGAACGCGTGACTAAATCTATATAGCTATTATTAATCGTGTCTGGGTATCGATGCTTTTTATATAAATGTTGTGCAAGAACGTTCACGTATGACTGAGTACGTATAATATGTTGTCCGGTTTCTGTATCTCGTATTTCTGCAAGATGAGCTAGCGCGCGTATACTGACATTTTGAATAATTAAATTTTCTCTCATACGCCGACTAATTTCTTGTTCGAGAAAGTTATTCTTACTATATAAAAAATCATTTGCACGCTTTAATTTTAAGTGTGCGTCAACTCGGGCCATTAAAATAGCTGGCCGTATTGGTTTGGTAACGTAATCAACTGCACCTAAAGAAAGTCCATATTCTTCATCTATTAGCGCATCCATTGCAGTGACAAAAATAACAGGAATTCTTTGGGTTGAGACATCACTTTTTAATATCGATAAAACAGCATAGCCGTCCATATTAGGCATCATAATATCAAGCAGTATTAAATCTGGCTGAGGTTTTGTTTTGACAACGTCTAATGCTCTTTCACCTGAGTTTGCAACACGCACTTGATATTTGTCAGATAAAAGTTGAGATAGCATTGATAAATTGATGGATTGATCATCAACAATGAGGATAACTTGTTTATTTATCATGTATTTATAAAATTCTTTTTGCATTAAACTTGTCTGGTTTTTGCTCTCAATAGTATTGAATAATTGATGAACAAAGGTGAGTAACTTAGCTATTATACTCACAATAGTAAAATTCTCTATTTTCTATAAAAAATAAAGATTTATTTTGACAATTAGGAAGTTAATTTAGGAGTATCATTGGCTGATATTGATCGCTTACCTAACTACAGAGTGATTAGTTTAAGGGTACGTATTCTTTAAAATGACTACGGCATAACGCTTGATATCGCTCATTTCCGCCAACTTCAACCTGCTCACCACCTGTTGCCGCTTTACCGTCAGTATTTAAACGAATAACAAAGTTAGCTTTGCGGCCGCAATGACAGATAGTTTTTAACTCAACCAGTTTGTCAGCCCATGCAAGCAAAGCGGCACTGCCAGTAAAGGTTTGTCCTAAAAAATCAGTACGAATACCATAGGCTAATACTGGAATATGCAAGTCATCAACAATATCAGTTAATTGTTTGACCTGAATTTTAGATAAAAATTGTGCTTCATCAATTAATACACAGGCAATTTTAGTATTGTTCTGAATAGCAGTAATTTCAGCGAGTAAATCAGTTTCGTTAGTAAATAGCTGTGCATCAGCATCAATACCTAATCGAGAAGATACTTTTCCTTTTTCATACCTATCATCAATTTGTGCGGTGTAAAGCACCGTCTGCAAACCACACTCATTGTAGTTATAAGATGATTGCAATAAATGCGTAGATTTTCCAGCATTCATTGATGAGTAGTAGAAATATAGTTGTGCCATAAATAAAGTCTTTGTGTTATTAATCAAGTTTTCGCTTACTTAGTAACTTGTAGAAGTTCCTGTATCGTTTGTATTGTTACGTTCAAGTTCAAGCGTTGAAAGTAAGTTTCCAAGTAAACTACTAGCACCAAACCTAAAATGTTTCGAAGTAGCCCAACTTTCACCTAAAATATCTGCAGCTAACTTTAAATAAACTTGCGCATCAACAACATCTCGAACACCACCGGCAGCTTTAAACCCAGTATCCACCGTCGCATTATTAGTGGCTTTAATTACTTTAAGCATAACCTTAGCTGCTTCGGGTGTAGCATTTACCCTAACTTTGCCTGTAGAGGTTTTAATAAAGTCAGCGCCTGCACGTATTGACACTTCACTTGCTAGCTTTATCAATTGGGGTGTTTTCAACTCACCACTTTCAATAATAACTTTCAGTAGAACATCTTTTGGACATGCTTTTTTGCAGGCTTCTACAAGTTCTAAACCAATGTGAATATCGCCATTAATTAGCGCTCTGTAGGGAAAAACCACATCAACTTCATCTGCGCCATAAGCAATAGCCGCTTTTGTTTCAGCTAAGGCAATAGCAATATCATCATTACCATGGGGGAAGTTGGTAACCGTTGCTATTTTTATATCAGGTGTCCCTTGTTGCGCTAACAGTTTTTTAGCCAGCGGGATAAAACGAGGGAAAATACAGATGGCGGCAGTGTTACCCCCTTGTGATTTTGCTTGTTGACAAAGTTTTTCAATATCAGCACAGGTTTCATTATCGGTTAAACTGGTTAAATCCATTAAACGAATAGCTTTTTTTGCTATTTCTTTTTGTGCTTCTTTGTTTGTTTCTTTCTGTATATTAGTAGTCATAAGTAAATTTTTATAGTTAAGAGTTAATGTTAAATATTAGTGTTAAAGAGATAAAAACAAGCCAGCAATCGCTGCGCTCATTAAGTTAGCGAGTGTTGCTGCAACCATCGCTTTCATGCCTAATTTGGCTATATCAGGTCGTCTATTTGGTGCCATAGAGCCAATACCACCCAATAAAATAGCAATGGAAGACAAGTTTGCAAAACCACATAAGGCAAAAGTGATAATGGCTTGGGTAGGTGCACTTAAGCTGTCTTTGATTTCTACAAAGTTAACGTAAGCAAAAAATTCATTCACTACAATTTTTTGGCCTATAAAACTGCCTGCTTGTAACATTTCAGTGCTAGGCACACCAATAATGTAAGCTAGAGGCGCAAATAAATAGCCTAATAGCCACTCTATTGTTATATCTTCAAAGCCAAATAAACTTGCTGTACCACCAACGAGTGTATTTAACAAAGCAATAAGTGCGATAAAAGCTAATAACATTGCGCCAACATTTACGGCTAACTTTAAACCAGATGCGGCACCTGATGCTGCTGCATCAATTACATTAACTGGCTTTTCACCACTATCTTCAGTGATTAAACTTTCTAGTGCTATTTTTTCATGTTCTGTTTCAGGCAGTATAATTTTTGCCATTAACAAGCCGCCAGGGGCTGCCATAAAGGAAGCGGCGATCAAGTATTTTAAATCAATGCCTAATCCAGCATACCCAGCTAAAATAGAGCCAGCAACGGATGCTAAACCACCGACCATAATAGCGAATAGCTCAGATTGGGTCATATTAGCAATATAAGGGCGTATTACTAATGGCGCTTCAGTTTGACCCACAAAAATATTAGCGGTTGCCGATAATGATTCAGGTTTACTGGTTTTGAGTAATTTTTGTAACGCACCGCCAATAATTTTAACCACCCATTGCATTACGCCAAGATAGTATAAAACGGCGATTAGTGATGAAAAAAAGATAATAACGGGGAGTACACGAATGGCAAACACAAAACCAACACCATTTGAATACATTGCATCGGTGCCTAAGCCACCAAATAAAAAGGCAATACCAACATTAGCACTATCAATCACCTGTTGAACGCCACCAGAAATTGACGTTAACACATCTTTACCAAAGGGAATGTAAAGTACAAATGCACCTAAGCTAACTTGAAGTACAAAAGCCCAGCCAACCGTACGAATATTAATAGACTTTCGTTTTCTAGAAAAAAGCACCGCTATGGCGAGTAAAGCACCAATGCCGAGTAGGCCGCGAAATACAGATAGATCCATGGTAACCTCAAGTTATTTTTATTGATTATTTTTATTGATTTAAGCGTCATTAAAATGAGTTATTTTTTCAGTGATAACTGACGTATTTTAGCTTTTAATACTTCTATTGCCATTCTGTTTTTCCCGCCACGGGTAATAACAAGATCAGCCCAAGCTTTTGAGGGCTCGATAAATTGATAATACATTGGGCGAACGGTAGTTAAATATTGATTAGTGATTGATTCTAAACTGCGCTCTCGTTCTTTTGTGTCTCGTTTTATCCGCCTAATTAAACATATATCAAGGGGTGTATCCATGTAAACTTTAATATCAAAGCAATTTCGAAGTTCAGGGTTAGACAGTAATAATATACCTTCAACGAGTATTATTTTGGTTGGTTTTACTGTGATTGTTTCTGCTGTACGCGTATGGGTTTTATAACAATAAACGGGGCAATTTATATTTTGTTGAGCGATCAACGAAGTTAGCTGTGTGCATAGCAGTTCATGTTCAAAGGCTTTAGGGTGATCATAATTATTTTGATTTCTTTCATCCATACTTATATTCGATTGATCACGATAATAAGCATCTTCCTTAATAATAGAAATACCATCAGATCCAAGTTCAGGTAATAATTCTTGATAAATAGTTTCAGCAAAAAGTGACTTTCCTGATGCTGAAGCGCCTGCAATAGCAATTACAGTCGTTTTACTTGGTGGTATCATATAAGTCCGTAGAAAAGTCAGATTAGGCTATTAAAAATTTGATTTAGTATATACAAAGTTTTATTGATAAACCTAAAAAATAGCTTGGCTTATTATAATAAAAGCATTAAATTAACATAAGTTGACAAAAAGGTCAGGTTTTTTTTAAGGTGTGGATTCTATGGCGAGAGCAATAATTTTAGTGCTTGATAGTTTTGGTGTTGGCTATGCCGATGACGCATCAAGTTTTGGTGATGTTGACGCGAATACTTTTATCAACATAGCTAAACGCTATCTCAAAGATAAGAATAAAGTTATTCACTTGCCAAACCTTGGTGCACTTGGTTTACACGAATTAAGCAAGCAAGCAAGTAGTGATCAAATATGGCAAGAATATGAGCAAGATTTAGTAAAATCAGCACGTAGTTCACATGATTTTTATATAAAACCGACAAAAGGTGCTTTTGGCTATATGGCTGAAATTAGTACCGGTAAAGATACTCCCAGCGGTCATTGGGAAATGGCTGGTGTGCCCGTACTTTTCGACTGGAGTTATTTTTCTGACAAAAAAGCATCTTTTCCTAAAGCATTAATTTCAGCAATCAACGAAAAAACAGGATTTGATGGTTTATTAGGTGATTGTCATGCATCGGGTACCGATATTATTAATGCTTTAGGTAGTGAGCATATTAAAACAGGGCTACCTATTTGCTACACCTCTGCTGACAGTGTTTTCCAAGTTGCTGCTCATGAAGAGCATTTTGGTTTAGACAACCTTTATCATTATTGTGAACAGGTTCGTGAATTATTATCAAATAGCGAATTTACTATTGGCAGAGTGATTGCCAGGCCATTTATTGGTGATGTGCTTTCTAATGGTGAAAATACATTTACGCGCACTGGGAACAGGCGTGATTATTCAGTATTACCACCTTCAACAACCGTTTTAGATAAAATAGCTCAAGCCGGTGGGCAGGTAATCAGCGTGGGGAAAATTTCAGATATTTTTGCTCATCAAGGAATAACACACAAAACCAAAGCAAATGGCATAGACGCTTTAATCGACGCTACCATTAAACACATCAATACTGCAGACGATAAAAGCCTTATTTTTACTAATTTAGTGAATTTTGATCAAGATTTTGGTCATCGTCGTGATGCGGTAGGTTATGCGCAAGCATTAGAAAGTTTTGACAAACGTTTACCCGAAATTTATAAACATATGGCTAACGATGATATTTTATTTTTAACCGCCGATCATGGATGTGACCCAACGTGGCCGGGCAATGATCATACGCGTGAATTTGTGCCTTTGTTAGCTTATCATCATCTGGTACAATCTGTTGAACTAGGGCAAAGAACAAGCTTTGCAGATTTAGGGCAAACACTGGCTGAGCTTTTTAATGTGGATGCAATGGACTATGGCACAAGCTTTCTGTCTGATTTATTTGATAGATAGGATGATAGATAAGAGATAAAAATTACAACGTGCTTATGTATTTCAATCAGGAAAATTAGTGATCTTTTGTAGGGGGTAATTTATTGCCCCTTTGTCGGACTAAAGTCAAACCTGCATAGGATTATTTTTACAACACTATAAAACTAAAACAAACACTAAAACAAACACTAAAACATAATTAATCCTTGGGAGATAACGAATGAAAATATTTAAAAAAAGCGCACTATCACTCTGTGTGCAAGCGTCACTACTTGCTGGTATGGCAAGTGTTTCTACCAGTGCTTTAGCAGCAGATGAAGCAGCAAAAGAAAAAGTTGTTGGCATTGAGATAATAGAAGTAACTGCACGTAAACGTGTTGAAAATGTTCAAGAAGTACCCATTGCAGTTACCGCATTACAAGGCGATAACCTTGATGCTTATAGTTCGGCGGCTATGGATATCCGCTTTTTAAATGCGAAAATTCCTAGTCTTAGCGTTGAGTCTTCATTTGGTCGAACATTTCCACGTTTTTATATGCGTGGTTTAGGTAACTCTGATTTCGATTTAAATGCTTCTCAACCTGTTTCTTTAGTCGTTGATAATGTTGTACAAGAAAACCCTATTTTAAAGGGCTTTCCTGTTTTTGATTTAGAAAGAATTGAAGTACTAGCAGGGCCACAAGGTACTTTGTTTGGCAGAAACACCCCTGCAGGTCTAGTTAAAATTGACTCGGCCAAGCCTTCACAAGATTTTGATGGCTTTGCATCATTATCTTACGGTAGTAAAAACACATCAGATCTTAGAGCTGCTGTTGGTGGTGGTTTAACAGACGAGCTTTCTGCTCGTATTTCAGTTTTACGCCAAGACAGAGATAATTATATTGATAATAAAGCACCCGGGTTTGAACAAAATGGCGTGTTAGGTGGTTATACCGACCAAGCGCTTAGGCTTCAATTTCTTTATGAAGGTGATGACTTTAATGCACTATTTAATTATCACATGCGTGATCTTGACGGTAAGCCAGTGGCATTTTATGGCAATGCAATTAAAACTGGCAGTAATTCATTAGTAGATAACTTTAGCCGTGATACGGTTTATCAAGATTCAGCCTCACGTGCTACTCAACAAGTTGAAACTGAAGGGGCTAATTTAAAGTTAACGTTTGAATTAGATAACCATACTGTTACGTCTATCACAGGTTATGAAAGTGCAGAGCTTTTTTCTCGTGCTGATGTTGATGGTGGTTATGGCTGTAATGGTTTTGGTTGTCCTCCCGTTCCACTCAATACTGGTCCTGGGATTATCAATATTAGCTCTGAAACCGCAGATGCTATTCCTGATCATGCTCAAATTACACAAGAATTAAGGCTTACCAGTAATTTTGATGGCGACTTAAATTATCAAGTAGGTCTGTTCTATTTCAATGAAGACTTAACTATTGAAAGTTTTTCTTATGATGCTTTAGCTGCTTTTGGCGCACCAAGTGATCGTGGATTGGAAAATGGTTATGTAATTCAAGATCAAGAAACAACAGCTTGGGCTGTATTTGGCTCTGTTGATTATAACCTAACAGAGAAAACATCAATGACAGTTGGCTTACGCTATTCTGATGATGACAAAGACTACAATAACGAAAGAACACAATCGCCTTTAGCGTTCTTGGGCTTTCCTGATTATACCGCAGGTACCATAAACACAAATGATAGCAATGTAAGTTGGGATGTCAGTATTTCTCACAAATATACCGATGATATTAATTTATATGCTCGTGTTGCTGATACTTTTAGAGCGCCAAGCATTCAGGGTCGTTCATTATTTTCTTTTGGTGATGGTATATCGGTTGCCGATTCTGAAACTATTGTTTCCTATGAAGCCGGTGTGAAGTCAGACATTCTTGATAACATGGGACGTATCAATGCTTCAGTATTTTACTTTACTATGGATAATCAACAGCTGACCTCTGTAGGCGGCGATAGTAATACTGCTAGGTTACTTAATGCTAATGAAACTGTTGGTTATGGTTTTGAGTTAGACTCACAGTTTATTCTAAATGATTATTGGATGGTAACTGCCAATGCCAGTTATAACAATACTAAGCTAAATGATGGTAATTTATCAGTACCAGTGTGCGCATCTTGTACTGTAAGCGACTCATTAAATGGTGATGGTCAAGCAATTGTTGATGGCAATAGTTTACCCCATGCACCAGAGTGGATCTTTAACTTTACTGCGCGTTATGCTATCGAAATTGGTGACGGTGAGTTTTATGCGTATACCGATTGGTCATACCGTGATGAAATAAGCTTTTTCTTATATAACTCAGTGGAATTTACTGGCAAAGCATTATTTGAAGGTGGTTTACGCACTGGTTATACATGGGATGGCGATGATCAAGACTATGAAATTGCTTTGTTTGTAAGAAACATTACCGATGAGCAGCAGGCTATTGGCGCGGTTGATTTTACTAACAATACCGCCATTGTAAATGAAGAGCGTTTCTTTGGTGCAGAGTTTAAAGTGAACTTCTTTTAAATTCTAATATAAAGAGAAATCATTATATAGAAAAGGGCTGATCTTAATAGATTAGCCCTTCTTCTTTTTTGTGTACTATATTTCTAATTCTACTGAATTACTTTGCTAACCAAGTCATTAATAACGACCAAGCAATAAACCACATCACAACACCTATAGCAAAATCGATCACACGTTTAACCTTTGGCTTACTCAAGTGTACGGATAGTTTTGCCGCACCTAACGCTAAGGTTGAAAACCAAACGATTGAAGCAGATATCGCGCCGATTAAAAAAACTATTTTTGCGTTGCCACTATACTGCCCACCAACACTACCTATCACCATCACCGTATCAATATAAGCGTGTGGGTTTAGAAAAGTAACAATTAAGCTTGTTAACGCAACAACTTTAAACGATTTTTGATTTACCACATTAATCGCATTTGATTTCGTGCTAGAAATAGCTGCCTTGAAAGACATTGCCCCGTAGCTTAATAAAAAAGCAATACCACCCCAGGTAAGCAAGGTAAAAAGTATATCGTTGCTTGAAAAAATTAATCCCCCACCTAGTACACCTAATGAAATTAACAGTGCGTCATAGATCATAAATAACCCTGCAGTTTTCAAGTGATGGTTTTTATTTATCCCCTGTGATAACAGCATTGAGTTTTGACTACCAATAGGAATGATCATACTTAATGATAATGTAAAACCTTGAATTGCTGCTGTGATGATCATACTTATTTCTCCTGTTAGTGATTAGTTACATGTCAGATGTTAAAAGAAAAACTAGTTTGCATTTTTATATAAAATAAATATAATTAATAAATCTTAATTGTTATTAGTAAAACTTATGATAGGGTTGGATTACAAGTTATTGGCAGCACTTGCTGCAATTATAGAAACGCAAAGCTTTGAATTAGCGGCAAAAAAATTATTTATTTCGCAATCTGCCATTTCTCAACGAATTAAGTTACTAGAAGAAAATTTTGGTCATCCCATGTTAATTCGTAGTCAACCCATTGAATTAACAACGGTTGGCGAACAATTACTGAGCCACTTTAAAAAAGTTCAACAATTAGAAAATGAACTTTTACCCGAATTACTGCCTGATAAACCAACCAAACCGATGAGAGTATCGCTTGCGGTCAATGCTGATTGTATTGCTACTTGGTTCATTAAAGCGCTTACTCCGGTGTTAAAAGAAAATTTAGTGGAACTGAATTTACTGGTTGAACACGAAGAACGCACCTTAGATAAATTGCGCTCAGGCGAGGCCATTGGTGCGGTGAGTGTTATAGAAAAACCCTTAAAAGGTTATCGTTCTTTTAAGTTAGGGAAAATGAATTATTGCCTCGTATCATCGAAAAGCTTTCAACAAAAATATTTTAAAAATGGCGTGACAAAAACATCATTAACAATGGCTCCCGGGATTAGTTATGATCATAAAGATGCCATGCATGTACGCTATATTGCGAAATATTTTGATTTGGCGGCAAGTGAATATTACTGTCATAGTGTGCGTTCATCTGAGGCTTTCGTTGAATTAGCAAAGCAAGGCGTTGCCTACTGCTTATTACCTGAGCTTCAAATAGAAAACGAATTAACATCGGGTGAACTCGTTAAATTATGTCCAGAAAAACAACTCATAGAAACGCTTTATTGGCATAGTTGGATATTAGTGAAAGGAATAAACAAAAAGATCTCTCAAGAGATTATACGGGTAGGGCAAGCGCTTTTAAGTTAACTGTTCATGCGAAGCGCAAAGTAATCGATGAAATCGAGGTACGGCGAACTTAACATGAACAGTAAATAAAATGTTTTTATAAAATACTTTCTAGCGTTAATTCCATCATATCTTTAAAGGTACTTTCACGCTCATCTGCCGTTGTTTGCTCACCAGTTTTAATATGATCAGATACCGTTAATACCGTTAAAGCTTTTTTGCCTAACTCTGCAGCAACGCCATATAAACCAGCAGCTTCCATTTCAACGGCTAAAATGCCATGTTTTTCCATTATGGCAAACATTTCAGGTTGAGGTGTATAAAACAAATCAGCGGTAAAAATATTTCCTACATGCACTGCTTTATTAAGGCGCTGTGCAGTATTGACTACTTTGTGTAACAGTGAAAAATCAGCAATAGCAGCAAAATCACATTGATTAAAACGCAGGCGGTTAATATTTGAGTCTGTACTTGCGCCCATGCCAATAATCACGTCTCGAATTTTAATATCATCACGTACTGCGCCACACGAGCCAATACGAATAATATTTTCAACACCGAAATCTTTATAGAGTTCAGTGGCATAAATTGAAATTGAGGGTACGCCCATACCTGAACCCATCACTGAGATTGGTTTGCCTTTATAAGTGCCAGTGTAACCAAACATATTACGTACACTTGTTACGCACTTTGCATTGTCTAAAAAGTTTTCAGCGATAAATTTAGCCCTAAGCGGATCGCCAGGCATTAATACGGTTTCGGCGAAATCGCCTAAATTTGCAGAAATATGAGGTGTGCTCATGAAATGTCCCTTGTTTAACTCTTTAAGTTAGCTTTTAAAATTAGCTTTTAAGTTAGCTTGTAAAGTAAAGAAGTAAGTAGTTTTTAAATAAGTAAACCAGTAAGTTTTTAGCCTGAAATTTTTAAACTAGTTATGTAGTTAAAAAACCGCTATCAAGGGTGTTTTACTGATCTTGTCGTTTTGCTCGTTGAATATTATCAACTTGGTTGTAAAAATAAAACTCCTTTATTTATATAACTAGTTTATAAAAAATTCTCTACTATTTTAATAACGCTTTTTTATCGTTATCAGATAAAAAACATACCTCAATAGCATTCTTTTGCAATTGGCTAATTTCTTTATCGTTAAGCTTTAATACCTGCTGTGCTACGCTATATTCATGTTTTATTTCGATGCCTTGCACCGCAGGATCATCTGTATTCAAACAAGCTTTAATACCATAATCAAGAAACCCTTTTAACGGATGTTGACTTAAATCTGTCACCGTTCCTGTTTGAAAATTCGAGGTTAAACAGGACTCAATAGCAATGTTATTATTGACCATATAAGACATTAATTTTTCATCTTCTATGGTAGCAACGCCATGACCAATACGTGTTGCACCTAATTCGTTAATCGCTTGCCAAACACTTTTTGCACCGCCTGCTTCACCCGCATGAACCGTTACTTGTAGTCCAGCGTTGCGAACTTGTTTGAAATGTTCAACGAATAGTTCGCCTGGAAAGTTATATTCGTCTCCGGCTAAATCAATCGCAACTAAATCGTCTTTGCAAGTAAGTAGCGCATCTAACTCAAGTTGGCATTGTTTAACGCCAAAAGTGCGACTTAAAATACCAATAAGGTTAATATTAATATCAAACGTTTTCATACCGTCATTAACGCCATCAATTACCGCGGCAACAACGTCGCTAATTGGTAAATTATGATTCATCGACATATAATAAGGTGAAAAACGCAATTCAGCATAATTTAAGCCAGCATTAAAAGCATCTTCAACATTTTCAAAAGCCACACGTTTTACATCATCAAGACAATTTAGAACAGCGACTCCCCAGTCTAACTTCTTTAAAAAAGCCAGTAGATCAGATTCACTACCTTGTATTTGCACATGCGGTATAAAATCATCAAATTGTGTGGCAGGTAAAACGATATTATTTTTTGTTGCTAATTGCCAAATAGTAGCAGGTCGAATATTACCGTCTAAATGCCTATGAAGGTCAAGTAGTGGCAAAGTAGTATCAATCATTTTGTATTTTCCTCTTCATTAAAAATGATAACCAATGATTATAGCGTTTTTTGCGGCTTTATTCATCGCAATATACTGGTATTAGCACCTTAACACTGTTAAATTGGCTTCGGGACCAGTTATTTGGATGTCTAGACGTAAATAAAGACAAATTAATCGACTAATTTTATTAGTAGAACAAAGCAAAGAGAAAGAATTATGTATCAAACTGACGATGTGCGCATCAATAAAATCAAAGACTTATTACCTCCTATCGCATTACTGGAACGATTTCCAGCGTCAGAGCAAGCAATTAAGTCGGTCGTTTCTGGACGAGCTGCAATTCACAATATATTTAATAATAAAGATGATCGCTTACTGGTAGTGATAGGGCCTTGTTCTATTCATGATCCTGAAGCTGCACTTGAGTATGCTCAACGATTAGTCAAGTTACGTAAAAAGTATAAAGATAGTTTAGAAATAGTGATGAGAGTTTATTTTGAAAAACCTCGCACAACGGTTGGTTGGAAGGGTTTAATCAATGATCCGTACATGGATAATAGCTTTAAACTTAATGATGGTCTGCGTATAGGCAGAAAATTATTGCTCGAAATTAATGAGCTAGGCTTGCCTACAGCAGGGGAGTTTTTAGACATGATTACGCCGCAATATATGGCTGACTTCATGTGTTGGGGCGCCATTGGTGCTCGTACAACAGAATCACAAGTTCACCGTGAATTAGCTTCAGGACTTTCATGCCCTGTTGGTTTTAAAAACGGCACTGACGGCACCATTAGAATAGCGATTGATGCTATTGGCTCAGCGGCTGCTTCACATCACTTTTTATCCGTAACAAAATTTGGTCATGCAGCGATTGTTGAAACCACTGGTAATGGCGATTGTCATATCATTTTACGTGGCGGTAAAAGCACAAATTACGATGCAAAAAGTGTTAAAGAAGTTACTCAGCAGTTAGATGATTGTGGTTTAAATACTAAAATCATGATTGATTTCAGCCATGCTAATTCTAGCAAAAAATTTGAAAATCAAATGCTAGTATCAACAGATGTTAGCGATCAAATAAGCCAAGGTAATCAAAATATCTTTGGTGTAATGGTTGAAAGTCATTTAGTTGAAGGCAATCAAAAGCTTGTTAATGGTAAGGCTGAAGTTTACGGGCAAAGCATTACCGACGCATGTATTGGCTGGAATGACACTGAAACTTTATTAGCGCAGCTAAGTGACGCCGTGTTAACAAGAAGAGGTGCATAAGGTCATACTTACCAAGCTATAAGCTATTAAAAAATACTAAAGCATGCTACAAAGTCTACTGAAATTAATTATTTAAGTAGACTTTTTTTATGCCCGAGTTGAAGCCCGAGTTGAAGCCTGAGTTAGTGCCTAAGTTAATGCCTAAATTGATGCAAGAAACCATTAATGCCATTTTAGCGAAAATAGAATCTGTTGTATTAGGTAAACCACATGAATGTCGTTTAGCGCTCACCTGTATACTTGCCCAAGGCCATTTGTTAATTGAAGATTTACCCGGTATGGGTAAAACTACATTGGCACACACCTTAGCTGACACCTTAAATTTAAGTTATCAACGCACCCAATTTACCAGTGATTTATTGCCAGCTGATATTGTTGGTATATCCATTTTCAATACAAACAGTCAAGCGTTTGAACTGCACAAAGGACCTATTTTTAATCAGGTTGTTTTAGCTGATGAAATCAATCGTGCTAGCCCAAAAACACAAAGCGCTTTGCTTGAAGCAATGGAAGAGCAACAAGTGAGTATTGACGGAACAACGTATCAATTGCCAGAGCCATTTTTTGTTATTGCGACTCAAAACCCGTTATTTCATGCGGGCACCTATCCTTTACCCGAATCTCAATTAGACCGCTTTATGATGCGAATATCATTAGGATTTCCCGATGTAGAGGCTGAAAAAAGTATTTTATTATCGTCAACATCATCGTCAACACTAAAAAGTAGAAATAGCACTGGTGAAAAGAAGGTAACAAGTGTTGAAAACTTACTCTCTATGCAAGAAGCGGTACAACAAGTACATGCGTCTGAGGTTATTATTGAGTACATCATTGCACTTTGTCATGTCAGCAGAGGGGAAAGCACAATAGCCTGTAATCCTTTATCTCCTCGGGCAGGTAAAGCCATACTTGCTGCGGCCAAAGCTTGGGCGTTTATTGATAACCGAGATTATTTGTTACCTGATGATGTTAAAGCGGTATTTTATTGCGTATGTGAACATAGATTAGTGTTAAATGGCCAAGAACAGCAGTCGGCACTCAGTGTAAGCGAACAAATACTGCAATTGGTTGATGTATTAAACCCGTTAAATCGTTAGCTGATGAAAGGCTTTATTAATAAGCGTTTTGAACGCTGGCTGAGTAAGCGAGTGCCTAGTAATTTTGAGCATAAATTGTCAAGCCGTAACATTTTTATTATGCCAACTAGGTTCGGCTTTGTTTATTTGTTTTTTGACGCTTTATTGTTTCTGCTAGGCACAAATTATCAAAACAATACCATTTTATTACTTAGTTATTTATTAGCGAGCTTGTTCATCACGGTAATGATGCATAGTTTTTATAATTTTTCGCAGTTAACTTTTTCATCAACAGCAAAACAATTTACCTTTGCAAAGCAGCAAGCTTTTTTCCCTATTAGCATTAAAGCAAATAAATCACATTTTGATCTTAATTTTCGCTTTGTTACAAAAACAGCCCCATCACAAAAAGCAATGTCAGCAACACCTTTATCAACAACATCACAAACAATAAGAATTGAACAATGTGAGGTGGGCGAATGCCAAGTGTTGTTACCCTATTTACCCATTAAGCGAGGTATAGTTGATTTAGGTAGAGTTAAAGTCTTTAGCGAATACTCCCTAGGGCTTTTTATTACGTGGGCAATGTTAGATTTTTCACATCAACTTGTGGTATTTCCAGAGTCGAAAACGCTGAGTAACAATCACAATTATTTATCTGGGCTTGATGATGCCAAGCAAAATCAAAACAATCATCAACAGGCATCAACGGGAATTGATGATTTTACCGAGTTAAAAAATTATATTGTTGGCGAATCACAAGCAAGAATAGCATGGAAGCAGTTAGCGCGTGGTCAAGGTAAATTGAGTAAGCATTATCAAGATGAGCAGGGGAGTTTACGTTGGTTGAAACTAAGTGATATGCCCAGTTTAGCGATAGAAACAAAGCTTAGCTACTTGTGTTTCTTGATTTTAGAATATGGCAAAAGTGAAGGTGATTTTGGTTTGTTATTAGATGCTGATTCATCGGGTATCACAAGCAATAAGCCAGCTATGAAAATAATGCCAAGCTCTGGCTATCAACATCAACAAAACTGTTTAATTGCGTTAGCTGAATTTGAACCCGTGATTAACCCCGTGAAGGTGGTTAATTTATGACGGCTAAGGCAATAATAAACTATCAAAAAAATTCACAACAGTTTCAATTAACTGACCAAAACACATGGCTGTTATGGTGTTGTCAGTTAATTAATATAGCAAGTTTATCAGCAGAAATCAGTACGTGGATGTTGGCTATTTTGGCGTTATGCTTATGTTGGCAAGCGCTTTTTTATAGTAGAAAAGTTAATAGTGGAAAAATCAACACTAAAAGTAGCATAAAAACCAACACTAAAGACAACGCTAGAATATCACCTTTGCTATTAACCATATTTGCCCTAAGCGGTTGTGTGGCTATTGCTATTACCGCTAGCAACCTAGGTGTATTAATAAGTATGGTGCATTTACTTACTTTTGCCTACACCCTGAAAGCGTTTGAAATAAAACAAAGAAAAGACTTTTATCAAGTATTCTTACTTGGCTTGTTTTTATTAGCGTCCGCATTTATTTTTAAACAAGATTTAGTTTTTTCTCTGTTTGTTGCTTTAGCATTAAGTTTGAATTTAATGGTGTTGTTACAAGTTTTTTCGCCTAAACAAAGCGTATTTTCATCAGCCAAAACGGTCGTGATGCTATTATTACAAAGTTCAATACTTGCTATTGTTTTGTTTGTAGTATTTCCACGTTTATCACCCTTTTGGCAAGTACCTAATGCACAATCAGCCCAAACAGGGCTTTCAGATGAAGTGAGCCCTGGTGATATAGCCAACTTAGCCTTATCAAACGATTTAGCCTTCAGAGTTGATTTTCAAGGTAGTGACATTCCCCGTTATTCTAGCCTTTATTGGCGTGCAATGACTTTAGAAAATTATGATGGCAGAAAGTGGTCGCGTGTCAAAAATAAAGAGAAACACTCAAATAAAAATAAGCCGTCTTTGTCAGACAAACCATTCATCCCACTTACCTCAGGAAAAGGTATTGCTTACAACATAATTGTTGAGCCAAGCAATCAAACTTGGCTATTTGGGTTAAGTGTTGCGATCAGTGATGATCCTAAACTACGCTTAATAAATGACTACACCATTCAAAGTCGCACTGTGTTAAGTCAACTTAGTCATTATCAAGTTGAAAGTTATTTACAAGCACCGTTAGATTTGTTGATGAGTAAAATGAAAAAGCAACGTAACCTAACCATTATCAAGGGAAGTAACCCAAAATTAGAACATTTAGCATTAGCGCTGATACAAAAATATCCTGACCCTATTGATAGATCAAATGCAGTATTAACCTTATTTCGAAATCAAGAATATTTTTATACCTTAAAACCGCCTTTATTAATCAATAATAGTTTAGATCAGTTTTTCTTTGATACAAAAGCGGGGTTTTGCGTTCATTATGCTAGCGCTTATACTTACTTAATGCGTGCTGCTGGTATTCCTGCTCGTATTGTTACTGGCTACTTAGGCGGCGAGTATAATGATGCCAGTAGTGCACAGAAGTCAAAGCAGGGCGGTCATTTAAGTATTTATCAATATGATGCTCATGCGTGGGCAGAAATTTGGCTAGAAGGAATAGGTTGGCAAAGAGTTGACCCAACAGCGGCAGTTGACCCGCAACGGGTTGATAGTGGTTGGTCTACAGCATTATTGTCTCAACAGTCATCACTTAATAATGACTTTTTGGGATTATATCAGTTTAAAAAAATAGCATGGTTAAATACACTGAGATTACAACTTGATGCGCTTGATTATCAATGGACACGTTGGGTACTAGGTTATTCAAGCAAACAACAATATGATCTTTTAAAACGTTGGTTTGGTGAAGAGTTACAATTCAAAGCAGCTATACTGGTTGTTTCTTCACTTATTACCATGATGGTGTTATTCACTTTAATTTATCGTTTCAATTTTACTTTATTTAAGCGGAAAAAGTCACCACCATGGATAAAGTTATATCAGCAAACATTGCAAAAACTCGCGAAGAAAGGGCTCATAAAACCCGCTGATATGACGCCAGCTGATTTTGCTCAAATAGTCGCGCAGCAAAACCCTGAAATATCAAAACAGTTTCTTGAATTTACCGCTACATTTGAATTATTAATGTTTAAAAAACTAAATAGTAAACTGCAAGAGATATATCTAGTACGTTTAAAATATCAATATGTTAGGTTAGACTAAAACAGCCATTTTTATTGAATTGTGTAATTTTATAAGTAGCTCTAAAGTAGTTATTTATTGCTTATTTGCTAATTAATCCTTTACAAATAAGCCGTTAGTATTTAATATTCGCTCCGTCTTTTAGCAAGCAATTTCTTGCATGAGATTATAGGTGAGATGGCTGAGTGGTCGAAAGCACTGGTCTTGAAAACCAGCAAGGGTTTATAGCCCTTCTAGAGTTCAAATCTCTATCTCACCGCCACATTCTAGAGATAACCCGCTGTTTACAGCGGGTTTTTTGCTTTCTGGTGCTTAATAAAAGAAAAGGTTTGTAGCACATCACCCACGACATAGAGTTCAAATCTCTATCTCACCGCCACATTAAGAAAAACCGCTAAACGTAAGTTCAGCGGTTTTTTCTTATCTGCGCTACTATAATTCAAATATTTATTACTGTTTTACTGCCCGTAACTTAACAATCAATTGTTGTTTAGTCCTGTTTGTTTTTATCATTTCCTCTCTTAAACATCAATTACATTGCTAAATAGTCGATTATAAATATGTGATCCACTCACTGGCGAAAAAGCCCAATGCGTTCAAATACTCGCAGTTACGAGAAGACTTGATCCCAGAAGGTGATTTCAGTTTGTTGTGGCAACAGTTAACAGCTCATCTTTAGTCATTGCGTTTATACCAATTGAATTAATGAAGCTCGCTACTGTAGCTCTAAGTTGAGCGATTCATTATTTCAATTAATGGTATTACTATGGCTTTGAATCATAAATATGCTAAAAATAAACTTTTGTTAATAGATGATCCTGTTCAAACTATGGATGAAATCAATGTGGCTGGTTTTATCGATTTATTAAGACACCAGTTTAAAGAACACCAAATATTTATTTCAACTCACGAAGATCATACATCAAGTTATTTTAGATATAAATTTAGTAAAGCAGGTTTAGAGCATGGACGAATCAACTTTAAAGATTTATTTAAAGAGAAATTACTTATTAATCTAGAAAGTTAATTACTTGATCGGTACATGATTGACGTGGCTGATTTTAGAATACTCTCTTGAGCAGCTGTTTATAAAACTGTGAAAATACACATTTTGTGGGCTGCAAAATAAGATTACTGAATAATTTAACCAATCACCGTATAATTGCCGCCATATTATCAAAGGTATTTTAAATCCAGTATGGTAGAGCAAAAACATCAACCTGAACTATCCGTTACGCAAATACATCTGTCCGAAGATAATACTTCATTATCAATAATGCCTGTGCCAACAAAATCTGAACAAATATCAAACAGTACATCGGTTACTCATCAAAGTAATCAGGAAATAGACAAAACCTCGCCTAAAATTGTGTTAGCTACCCTTAACGCGAGGTATTTTCACACCAGTTTTGCTTTACGTTATCTTTACGCTAATTTAAAAGAATTACAGGGTTGTTGTGAAATTAAAGAGTTTATTATTCAAACGCGCGCCATTGATATTGTTGAGCAAATTTTAGCTCCGAAACCCGATATTGTCGGTTTTGGTGTTTATATCTGGAACATCGTTGAAACCACCGATGTTGTTAACCTATTAAAAGTGATAGCACCCGAAATTAAAGTGATTTTAGGTGGGCCTGAAGTCAGTTATGAAACTGAACAACAAGCGATAGTGCAGTGTGCCGATTACGTATTAACGGGTGCAGCTGATTTAAGTTTTTATCAACTGTGTAAAGATATTATAAATAATACGCCACCCGAGAAAAATGTAGTTCACTCGAAACCCATCGAGCTAAAAGATATCGCATTGCCTTATCAGTATTATACCGATGAAGATTTAAAGCACCGCCTGCTGTATGTTGAAGCGTCGCGTGGTTGCCCATTTAAATGTGAGTTTTGTTTATCGTCTTTAGACAAAGCATCAGTTCCATTTGAGTTGGAATTATTTCTTAAGCAAATGGACATTTTGTATCAACGTGGTGCGCGAAATTTTAAATTTATCGATAGAACTTTTAATTTAAACATTAATACCACCATGCAAATTATGCAGTTTTTCTTAGACCGAATGACTGACGATCTCTATCTTCATTTTGAAGTGATACCCGATCACCTACCCAGAAAATTAAAAGCGTTGTTAGCTCAGTTTCCTGAAGGAAGTTTACAATTTGAAATTGGCATACAAACCTTTAACACAGAGGTACAAGCTAATATTAGCCGTAAGCAAAATAACGCTAAGTCAAAAGAAAATTTACTGTGGTTAAGGGATAATACCTCGGCACATATTCATGCTGATCTTATTTTTGGTTTACCAGGCGAAACCTTTGACACGTTTAAAGATAGCTTCAATCAACTCTATCATTGTCGGCCTCATGAAATTCAAATGGGTATTTTGAAACGTTTGAAAGGTAGCCCAATAATACGGCACACAGAAGCATTCGACCTGCGTTTTAATCCATTGCCGCCATTTAATATATTAAGTACCGACAGGGTTAGTTTTACCACCATGCAACGTATTAATCGCTTTGCACGATATTGGGATATGATTGGTAATTCAGGGCGTTTTAAATACTCATTACCCCATATATTGTCGGATAAACCTTTTGATGATTTCATGGCGATTACTGAGTGGATTTTTAACAAAACGGGGCAAAGTCATAATATTAGTCTGAAAAAATTATTTGAGCTAATTTCGCAAGCAGTAGAAGCTTTATTTCCTGAAAAACATCAATTGGTTATTTCAAAAATTGAACTAGATTACGATGCATCAAAATTAAAAAGCCTTTTTAATGGACTCAATCTTTATGCGGCTGTGCAGGCTGAGCCAACAAGTAAAAACAAGTCATTACAACGACAACAACGACATATGAGCTAATGTTCGTTTTATACGGGCAGGGTTAATGAACGAAGAATAGTTATAGGACTTTGAGTTCTCTTAGTAAGCACGCTAATTTTTCGATTTTAATATTCGATAATTGTCGATAATCAAAATAGGGACACACAATAAGGTTTTGTGTTTTATCAAGTGCAAACTCGTCGTCAAGCCAAATAAAGTTAGCCGCTAACTGGTTGGTTGCTAACAAATGCTTAGCATATGTTTTTCCACAAATAATATGCAGTGATGCTTTATTTGTTGATGGTTGTGGAGGAGAAAATAATAAAGCTGTTTGAGAATTGTGCTGAAGTAAAAAGCTATCACGATATTTTTGCCAGGTCGGTGCAAGCGCTAAATAGTCGAAATGTTTTTTATCAAGTGCGTAAAGCAATTTTGCATAAACATTAAAAACTTTACGCCAACCATTACCGCATGCTGCATTAATGGCATTTATCTCACCTGATGTTACGGGTGAAATTAAACTTAATTGCTGATATTCAAGCATATTAGGTTTATTTCCTATATAAACAGCGATAGTGAAATTTGTACAACCTAAGCCAATATTGTTTAATTGGTTATTATTCAATTGATATTACCTTTACTCTTTTAACTTTATTCTTCAAATTTACTCAGATAACAACGAGATAAAAAAGCTCATTTCCAAGGCACTTTCTTTTAAACGTTTAAAACGCCCTGAAGCGCCGCCATGCCCAGCTTCCATATCTGTTTTAAATAGCAGTAAGTTATCATCTGTTTTAAACTCTCTCAGTTTTGCTACCCACTTCATTGGTTCAAAGTATTGAACTTGTGAGTCGTGTAACCCAGTGGTTACGAGTATATTGGGGTAGTGTTGCGCACTGATATTATCAATGGGCGAATAAGCTAAAATACTATTGTAAGCTGGTGCTTCGTTTGGGTTACCCCATTCGTCATATTCATTCGTGGTTAGCGGTATGGTTTCATCAAGCATTGTTGTTAACACATCTAAAAAGGGCACATGAGCGCCAATACCTAAATACAGCTCAGGTGCTTGATTGATAATAGCGCCCATTAATAAACCGCCGGCGCTACCGCCAGAGGCGAATATTTTATCTGTAGCGCCATAATTTTGTGCAACTAATGCTTTAGTCACATCAATAAAATCATTAAAGGTATTTTGCTTATGCTCTTTTTTACCTGTTTCGTACCATTGTCTTCCTAGCATTTCTGAGCCACGAATATGGGCGATAACGTAAACAAAACCTCGGTCGAGTAGGCTTAAGGTTTGGCTAGAAAAATTAGGATCTATGGTAATACCATAAGCACCATAACCGTATTGCAGTAGTGGGTTAGTGCCATCTTTCTTAAAAGTATCAGTACGATAAACAATGGATGCCGGCACTTCAACGCCATCACGTGCGGTAATAAATAAGCGCTCTGATTGATAATCGTCTTTGGTAAAGTCACCTAATATTTTCTGCTGTTTAAGCAGCGTTCGCTCACCAGTCGCTAAGTCAAACTCAAATAAAGACCCTGGTGTTGTTAAGCTTGAGTAATATAATCTAGCGGTAGTACTTTTCGGCTCTGGGTTATCACCAAGGCAAGCAAAATAGCACGGGTCATCAAACAATAGAGGATATTGATGACCTGCATTTTCTCCGTTAGTAGCGTTAGTAGCGTTAGTAGCATTAGTTGTGTGAACAATAAAACGAATTTGGCCATGTTCTCGTTCGGTGACTACAATGAAGTTATGAAATAATTCAATGCCCTCTAGTAGCACATCTTTTCTGTGTGGGATTACTTCTTGCCAGTTATTTATATCATCAATCTGACTGATAGCCGCTTTCATTAACCTGAAATTTTTAGCTTGATAATTAGTGACGATATAAAAGTGTTCACCCATTTTGTCAGCATGGTATTCGTGTTGTTCTTGATAAGGGAAAAGCTCAACAAACTCACCATCAGGATCATCAGCACTGAGCGCTAAACAATGTGTTGATTCAGTTGCATGTAAACAAATATAAATTTGAGAGTCATCTCTGCTTTTATCTAAGTTCATGTAAAAACTGTGATCGTCTTCTTCATAAACGAGGATATCATCAGCTTGTGGCGTGCCTAATTTATGACGATAAACTTGCGTACCTAACAAGGTTTCTAGGTCTTTTTTTACATAAAAAACGGTTTGATTGTCATTAGACCAAACAATTTGTCCTTCAGTTTCAACGAGCCTATCTGTTAAATAATAGTCAGGTAAAGAAACGTCTTGCGAGTTGATAGATTGGTGCAAGTCTTTAAAATGAATGGTGTAAATACGGCGACTGTCAGTGTCTTCCGAGAATGACATTATTTGATCGTTAGGACTGATGGATAAATCACCCAAATCATAAAATTCATGGTTTTTGGCTCGGGCATTAACATCTAATAACAGCGTTTTGTTGTCACCCGAAAAACTGGTTGCTCGGTAATAATTTGAAAACTCTTGTTCGCCATTTATTTCACTGTTATACCAATATTTACCATCTTTTGCTGGCACGGTATTATCGTCTTTTACGATCCGCGCTTTAAGCTCGTCAAATAGTAATTCTTGTAAAGGTTTTTGCTCGGCTAACATGGCATCAGCATAATTATTTTCATCATTAAGGTGTGCCAATATCTTTTCATCGCTACGCTGGTCATCACGCATCCAATAATAATTATCAACACGTTGATGATTATGATTTTCCATTTCATGGGGAATTTTTTTAGCTATTGGCGCGGCAATGCTTTTGTTTGACGTATCTGATATAAGTGAAGATATTGGCACTAAGTGCTCCTATGTAAATGATATTGTATTCATAACTAAAGATATAGATTATTTTAGAGTTTACAAATAATAAAAGTCCAATTTTTTAGTGGCTTTTTGCTGTTTTGAAGGTTATTACAACAAGAAGAGAAAGAATAGTTCTCTTGGCTATTTTAAACCCTGAAAAGTATGAATAATTAAATGTCGGTTAACAAGGTGTCTATTCTCGCTGGATCAGATCACTTTCAATATATGACTAACCTCAAGATGTTCTAAAAACTAAGTCTTGAGGTGTCATCAGGTCCTGAGGTAATTTGGCTATATTACATAAGTTCGTACTTTACATTAGCCATTTTTTAGTGGTACTAGTAATACAGGGGTAGTTGATCGGTTCACTACTTTATCGGCTACTGAACCGATAAACAGGTTGTTTAATACACTATGTGCGTGACTACCCATTACAATAAGGTCAACATTTCTCTCTTCTGCCATCTTAATTATAGTCGCGGCAGGTGAACCTTCAATAATATCTGCAACAGGTTTACCACCGGGGAATTCTTCACCATTTAATTCTTCTAGGCAGAATTTATCAATGCGCTCCTTAACTTTCTTATGTAAATCATCAACCGAACGCTGATATAAATCTTCTATGGTACCTTCAGACAGATACGAGTTAACCATCGATGCTGTATTAGCATTTATCGGTTCGATTACGTATAGAAAGTGAATTTTCGCGTTATTTTGTTTGGCAAGACTCACCGCCATACGAAAAGCGGGTCTTGTATGTTTTCCAAGGTCAGTAGCATATAATATGGTATTGATTTCTGTCATGACAGTACTCTTTATCTATTTTGGAATAATTAAAATAAGCATACGAAATAATCGAAAAGTTTGCTTGATTTAAATCAAACATAATCCCCAACAATTATGAGCTTTAGAGAAAATTACTATTTATAAAAACGACGTAATGCCAGTGATTAAGTTTGAAGCAAAATAGTTAAGCAAAAATACTACTATGCTATGCCATAACAACAATTAATATATAAAAAAACACCGTATACAAAAAGCATAAGGTGTTTTTTAACTAATCACTGAAATAAGAAGTCAGTAGTTGTTTAGCTCATACATTAGTCGTTTTGAATGTTAATAACAGTGTTTTTAAATACACTGCCATCACTATGACTCATTACGCCTAAGTATTTTTCTGAACCTAGCCCTGTCCAATTTATACTAACAGGAGCTGTTTGCCCTAAAACAGCAGCAGATGGTGCAGTGATACTCATATTACCCGCATCACTCGATGGATCCCAACTAAATAGTGTATAGTTGGCATCGGCGCCATCGGTTTGCCAGCCATGTACCACAACGTAATATGTCGTATCATTTGGATTATTCACATCAACTTGCTCTGCGCTTGAACCGCTTCCTGAACTACCAACAAAATTGAATCCAGAATCAAAGACATACAAATCAAGATCATCAGTACCGTCAGTGTAATCATTAAATAGTGATATTCTTAGCATAGCCGCTGCCGCATCTGCAGTAACTACATGAAGAGTATAACCAACGCCTGAGCCCAATGCAGTATTGATATCATTTGCAGGATCATCTACAACGCTGCCTAGTTGTGTTGCGGCAGCAACAAGGCCATGAGTTCCTGCGCTATAAGCACCAGTATAACCGAAAGTAATATCAAAATTCATTGCCCCATCAGCACCACTACCAGTTACTTCGTCAGGAGATGCCAATTTAACTGGATTAAGAGCAACAGCGCTTCGAACTCGTTGGTCGCCATCTACCCAAGTAATACCACCGGTAACATAACTACCAATAGGTGCGTTTACATTACTAAAGGTTACTTCATAAGATTTACTTTCACCGGGTGCAATTTCAATAACAGCTGGATTAAAACTCACATCAATGCCAGCAAGACCATCAAATTCAGGAGAGTACGTTGCTTGTACTGAAGTAACACTGGTTACTGTACGAGTAACTGTTTGACTACCCGCTAGTGCACCAATAGCAATAGAAGGATAATTCAAATTGCTTGGATCGGGTCCATTACAATTCAATGAGCCTGTACCACATAAAAAGCCAATCCAATCGTTCCAGCCAGCGTCATACACTAAGCCAGGATTAAGTGCTTTATTGGGTTGTACTGCTCCGGCACCAAAACCAAAGGCATTGCCAGGAATAAAATTACCCATATTGGTTTGTTGTGTAGCTGTCGTCATAAAAGCTGATTTTATAGCTGCAGGAGACCAGTCAGGATGAGCCTGTTTCATCAAAGCGCCCAAGCCTGCCATATGAGGGCTAGACATGGAAGTACCACTATATGCACCAAAATTTTCGCCACCATTTCCAGGAGGGGAAACTGCAGCTATTATATCTACACCTGGCGCCATAATATCAGGTTTCAGTAAATCTCCTGAGCCTGCAAGTGCAGGACCTCGAGAAGAAAACCCTGCAACAAGAGACGCTTCTGCAGTTGTAGCTAATCCCGAACTAATCGTACCGCCGTCTGAGCCAGATACAATAGCATAGTTACGTAAAATATCACCTGTGGCTACATCAACATGAATACTAGGAACAGAATGGAAATCTGCATTAAGTGAGGAGCCTAGAACCGTATTTGCCAACACCATGCCAACACCATTTGCCATTGAAACCGCTACACTTTTATCAGTACGCGCAATGTTACCGCGATCACAGACGACAATTTTCCCTTCAACCATCACAGGATCTAAGGTCCCAGGGTAACAAAGACGTGCTTCGTTAGAATCTTGACCCGATAATGTGGCGTTAAGTGAGTAAATCATTTCGGCAGAGCCAACTCCATTACCTAATGAAACACCGGAATAGGTACCTTGTGTTGTTTCGATGGATGCTTTCCAACCTCTATCATGAGTGCCAGCAGCAACCGTGGTTAACCATGGACTATTGTGTGCTACTGTACTTGCATTAGGGCCACTATTACCTGCTGAGGCTGAAACAAATACGCCTGCATCGGCTGCATACAAAAACGCAACTTCCACTTGATCTAAGAAACTGGTGCTCGAGCCACTGATGGAAAAGTTCAACACATCAACACCATCTGCCACAGCTTGATCTATAGCAGCGATGCTATCAGCACCAAAACAACCGCCATCGTTGCCTTTACCCCAGCAAACTTTATATGATGCAACCCGTGCTCGTGGAGCCATACCACTTGCTGAGCCTATGTTAGTGCCATTAATTGTCACATCAACATCACTATTACCTGCGGCAGTGCTCATTGTATGAGAACCATGCCCCGCGGCATCTCTGGCTGAGGCATACTCATAGGGAAAGGCGGCCTTTACACCAGCATCACCACCAAAACCAGAATTAAACCACTGTGCACCTATTAATTTTTGATTACAGTCAGAAGCTGGAAAATCTTCACCGGGGCTACACTTACCATGCCAACCTGGAATTTGATGATAATTCAATTTTCCTGGCTTACCATTTGGATTACGGCCTGTTCTATCAGAAAAACTTAGGTTTTCCGGCCAAACACCTGAGTCAATTATACCAACTATTACATCTTCACCGGCACTTCCTTTACCACCTAGGTATTCCCAAAATCCGGAACCATCTGTGGCGTCAAGATTAAGAAACGATGAAGTTGAAATCGTGTCAGGTTTCATCATTTCATCTTCTGAAACAGAAATCACATCAGGGTTACCACGTAAAGCTGTCACTTGAGCTGCATTCAACTCAGCAGCAAAACCATTATAGGAATATTTATAACTGTACCGTTTTTTTGAAGCACCTACTTTTTGTAATAATGCATCATGCTTATTAGTTAAATAGTCACCATAGGCCATCACTTGTTTATTATTAGGATCAAGTTTTTTATTTTTGGCTGGTTTAGTTGCTTTTAAACCTTTAACGCTACCGTCGTAGGCTACCACTGGATTCTCTTTAAGACGGACAATGTATACATTGTTTTTCACTGGTTTTTTGGCCGAAATAACATTTTTCGTCAGTGCTTCGATATCTGCTGGTATATCACTAGTATCGGCATATACAGCATTACATAAAAGTAGACTGAAAACCGAAATTATTATTTTTTTGAGTACCATAGATTGTTCTTTTATTTGAACAGAGTTTTGCTCTTTCATAAGTATTGCTCTCCAAAAATTATTTATTGTTGATTAAAAACCGAGCGATATTGATGTTTTTAATAAAGCTTTTTTTGCCCGATTTATTTTTTGCAAAAAGGTGAGAATGATTCTCAACTTCCATGCTAAGCAATTTAACAATACGAGTTAATGTGATTTATAGCAATATTTTATGTCAATTAGTTGTTGACAATTTTAATAAGATGTAAATAGAGTTAATGGTTTGTTTTTAATCGCATGATTTTTGTACTTAAATTATTCTCAGTTGAGCGTTATTTTTTAAATGGTCTATTGAACAAGTACAAACTGCGCTTGACCGATTACGGTGAAATGGTGAAATAAAAAGACGGTAGGGTAGCAACATTTATATGTTATTGTTTAAGCGAAATATTAGCGAAGAGAATGAGGTCGATATGAGTGAAAAAATGAACAAACCCGAATTAGAAGCACTAAAGATTGCTTTTACTTATATGCCAAGAGCGATCGAAGTAACCAAGTATGAGTATGGTGAACGCCATCAAGTTGTGCTCGACCATATTCAGGCTGTTAGGGAAGTATTATTTTTTAATGATATTGATCCTGAAGAAGTATATGGAGAAGTAAACCCTGACATAACACCGAATTCAAGCTACTAAAAGTTATGACTACTCGACAATATTCAATGTGCTTATTTACTTCGGCCTTGCTTGTCTCATGGTTTTAACTATTTTATCAACCGAGTCAGTTTGGAACAAATCTTCTAATGAAACTGATAATTTTTGTAGCCAATTAGGGTGTTGGTCAATGGTACCTGGAATATTAACTTGTTCTTCACATTCAATGGCATCTTCAAGTGGTATCAATTGAATATGACTCGAAGCAGCGGCTAAAAATTTTTGCACGGCAATGCTTAATTCAGTATTCATTGTTGGTGGGTTTTGTATTGGGGCCTTTTCCATATTAATAAAGTGCATATCATTTAATGCAGCAATAAGCGTTGCTCTTTCACCCGAACGACCATTGCGCTCATGTTCACCCGCTTCTTCATCAGGATAAAGATTCAGTAATTCGCGCCATTGTAAATCTCGTCCTTGCCACCAGCCAGTTAAGGTAGCTGTGTCATGTGTAGCAATGGTTACAACCGATTGTTCAGGATATAATTCGGGACGTTTGAATAACCCTGATTCCCAACGTTCAAAAAACATCACTTTAAATGATAACAAACCTGCATTGTGCATTATTTCACTAAAGCCATCGGGAACATTACCTAAGTCTTCGCCAATTACTATGCACTTATTTCGTTGTGACTCTAGTGCAATAATGCTTAATATTTCATCGAATGGAAAAGATATATACATACCCTCATCAGCGGCCATGTTTGGTGCAACCCAGTATTGGCGCATCAATCCCAAAATATGGTCGATGCGTAGTGCCCCTGCATACTGCATATTATAGCGTAAAGCTTTAATAAGTGGCTGATACCCTTTAGCTTTTAGTGCAACGGGGTTCATCGGTGTTAATCCCCAACTTTGGCCTAAAGCGTTCATTGCATCTGGCGGAGCGCCAATCGAAGCACCGGCAACATACAAGGCTTGATCAGACCAAACGTCAACACCTGAACCATCACAGCCAACCGCTAAATCTAAATATAAGCCAATTTCCATGTTTTTAGCTTTAGCTATTTTTTTAACCTCATTTAATTGGCAATGGGCTAGCCATTGAATAAAACAGAAATAATCAATACGTTGTTGATGACTTTGTCGAAATTGAGTGATTTCAGCACTGTTTGGTTGTTGATAGGCTTTGGGCCAATATGTCCAACCATAAGCGTGTTCATCAATAGAGCGAAAATATTCATACAAAGCATCAAAAGTGGCAAATTGAAGTAAATCTTCACCGTGCGTTTGTTTAAACTCATTAAAGGCTTGATCTTGTGTTGAGTATATTGTTGTAATTTTATTACAAAAATCTTCAAATAATAACGTTAACACCTCATGCTTTAATGCGGCAACAGCAGCGTAGTTAACGTGTTCAGAATGTTTTGCAGACAACAGTTTCTGTTGAAAACCTGCACTATTCACTAGAGTTTGAACTTTTTGACATTCTGTAAATTGTGAAGTGGCAGTAACATCAATATACAACGGATTCAAAAAGCATCGACTAGAAGGAGAATAGGGGCTTCTATGGGTTGGATTATTTTGGTAAAGCGGGTGCAGTGGGTTGATGCCTATTGTTGCAGCTCCTTGATTGGCTGACATTTCTATTAAAGCGTATAAATCACTAAAGTCACCAATACCCCAGTTGGTTTTACTTTTTAAGGAATAAAGCTGAGCAGTAAAACCCCATACTTTTTTCTTGCTGGCTGCTTTTAGGCTATAGCACGTTTTAGGTGCATAAATTAGTGGGCAACTTGTCGTATTGCCATCATAAGTAATTGAAAGTTGATGATATCCTGCTTCAAGTACAGGTAAGGGCAGCTGATAATGAGAGTAATGCTTGTTGTTTAATTCGATTTCATTAATTAAGGATAACTCACCTATAGCAATACACCCTGAGACTTCTTTGAATAATTCAGTAATTATTTTCCAGTGTAAAGTGCTTTCGCTATTTTCATGAGAATCAGAAATATCACTAATATTAGGGACACTTATCTTAATAAAGTGCTGTGCTTCTTCTATTTTAACGATATGTGATGAAGGAAGTATGTTTTGCCACTGAGCATTTTCTATATGGTTGATTGATTCAATAAGTGACTTATCATCCAATTTGTACCCCATAGCCGATAATAAAGCTTGTATTGCATGGTCTTTAGCGAAAACTTGTTCACCAAATGTGCCCGTGTAACTCGAATAAAATCCGACCAACTCAGCTAATCTTTCAACTAAACGCATTTATAATCCTTGTTGAATGTGAAATAAAATTACATTTAATGTAATTAAAACAAAAAATAGATTGAAATAACATCAAAATGTGGTTTAATAATGATGAAATGATAACGATAAACATCATAATTATTGATTGTATGTTATTTAGCAACAAAACAATAAATAAAATAATAGTAAATGGTACGCAAAAAACATAACCAAAAAACATAACAAAGCTTAGCTTATATTTAATAGTGAGTTTTGTTTACTATTCATTTCGGCTCGAATAAAATGATTTATGTATGTTTTAATAAGGTATTGTTTAGCGACTTATCTTGATGATACTTTTACCATAATTTTCACATGTTTAATGTTGAATTCAAAATATCGAGTTACTAGTATTTAGTAGTATACTGGTAATAAGTTGAAACGGGAGATTTATGGAAAGGTATAAAATGGAACCAGGAAGTGCCTACCCTATAGGTACTGCTGTTGATAGTTCTGGTGTGAATTTCTCATTGTTTTCAGCTAATGCTGAAAAAGTAGAATTGTGTGTTTTTGATGAGCATGGTCATCAAGAATTAATGCGCTTTTTTTTACCTATATGTGAACATAATGTTTGGCATGGTTATCTCAAAGGAGCTAAAGCTGGGCTTGTTTATGGTTACCGCGTTTATGGACCTTATCGGCCTGAATTTGGTCATCGTTTTAATCACCACAAATTGTTGTTAGATCCCTACGCAAAAGCATTAAAAGGTCAGTTTTCTTGGTCTGATCGTCATTTCGCCTATAAATTCGGCGATCCAAAAAAAGATTTATCGTTTGACAATAGAGACAATGCCGATGTGATGTTTAAATCTGTAGTGGTAGACCCATCAGCACCACGTTTACCAAGAAAACCTATTGCTTGGCAAAACACTGTCATTTATGAAGGACATGTAAAAGGCTTAACAGCCGTTAATAATAAAGTACCTAAAGAATTAAGAGGCTCTTTTTTGGGGGTAAGTCACCCTTCGATGATAGCGCATTATCGCGCCATTGGTATTACCACCATTGAGTTATTACCTGTTCAGCAATTTATTTCAGAGCAGTTCTTAGCGGATAAAAACCTTTCTAATTATTGGGGATATAATTCTTTAGGTTTTTTTGTTCCTCACAAAGATTATTTAAATCAACATCAGATAGTTGAATTTCAACAGATGGTTGATGAATTACATCAAGCTGGTTTTGAAGTCATTATTGATGTGGTGTACAACCATACTTGCGAAGGTAACTGGCTAGGACCAACATTAAGTTTTCGCGGCATAGACAATAAATCTTATTATCGTTTAAACCCGACAGAGCCTCGTTATTATATTAACGATACCGGTTGTGGTAATACCCTTAATATTAGTCACCCTCGGGTTTTACAAATGGTGATGGACAGCTTGCGTTATTGGGTACAAATTATGGGAGTAGATGGTTTTAGATTTGATTTGGCGACTATTTTAGGTCGTGAAGTGAATGGATTTAATCCAAGTAATGGTTTTTTAGATGCCATTTTGCAAGATCCTCTACTGGGTAGTGTTAAATTAATTGCCGAACCTTGGGATATTGGCCCAGGGGGATATCAACTAGGCGCATTTCCTGCTCCTTGGTCAGAGTGGAATGATCAATATCGAGATGCCATCAGACGTTATTGGCGCGGTGATAAAGGTATGTTGCCTGAATTTGCGCGCCGAATTCATGGCTCTAGTGATATTTTTGAACATAGCGGTCGTCAGCCTTATGCCAGTGTTAATTTTCTTTGTAGTCATGATGGTAATACTTTGCACGACTTAGTGAGTTATCAAGACCGTCATAATGAGACCAATGGTGAAGGTAATAGAGATGGCCACTCTGAGAACTTTTCACAAAACAATGGCGTTGAAGGAGAAACTACCGATAAAAAAGTATTAGCGCTACGGTTAAGGCAAATGAAAAATATGCTAACCACGGTGATGCTTTCTCAAGGCGTGCCAATGTTGCTTGCGGGTGACGAATTAGGACGTACTCAAAAGGGTAATAATAATGCTTATTGCCAAGACAATGATATAAATTGGTTAAATTGGGATGATAAAACTGAATTTAGTGAGGAACTTACCCCCTTTGTTGCCAGCCTGAGTCAATTAAGAACACGTTTCCCCATGTTGGCTTATCGTCGTTTTATACATAAAGACGATAATGCATCTCAAGTGGATATTACGTGGTTTCATCAATCTGGCCTCCCTATGCATAAAGAACATTGGCATGCTCATCATGCGGCAACCTTAGGTTATATGATACATGAGAAAGCCCCTGATTCAGCCATTCTTTTATGCCTCTATCATGCGGGAAAAAATTCAATAGAATTTCAGTTGCCTGACATTGAAAATGTAGCACATTGGCAAGTGATGGTTGACACTAATGCCAGTGCTATTCAAGAAGAAAAGCACCATATACCAGCCGATAGGATAATAACCATGGTACCTTTTTCAACCATTGTTTTGTTGAATGAATTAAATGATGTGGTACTTAAATAATAGTGACACTCATCAAGAATAGGAATTATTAACGCGTGAATAAAAAAAACAATCTATGTGAAATCACTGAAACAGATAGCAGTGTATTAATGAATGATCACACATTTTCTGAAGATTTAGCCCGTCATTTTCACTTCTCATTGGGACGAGACAAAGTACAAGAATCTCATTTATATCTTTATAATGCACTTGCCATTACTATTCGTGATCGCTTAGTGGCAAAATGGAAAAAAACTCGCGCAGACAGAAATGTGCAACGTCGTGTTGGTTACATCTCTCTTGAATTTTTAATGGGCAGAGCGCTCAATAATGCTATTTTGAATTTAGATTTAGATGATACCGTTCGTAAAACCCTTCAGGATTATTGTTGTGATTTAGAAGACGTAGAGCAAGCAGAGCATGATGCGGGATTAGGCAATGGTGGTTTAGGACGTTTAGCAGCTTGTTTTTTAGACAGCTGTGCTAGTTTAGCTTTGCCCGTTATTGGCTATGGTATTCGCTATGAATACGGCATGTTTAATCAACAAATTAAAAACGGCAACCAAGTTGAACATCCTGATAATTGGCTTCGACATGGTAACCCATGGGAAATACCCGCACCAGAAAAAGCGGTAAGAGTTAAGTTTTTTGGTAACGTTGACGTGATCACCCAAAAAGATGGTAAACAATACCGACAATGGAATAATACCCATGATGTTTTGGCTGTGCCCTATGATATGCCAATTCCAGGATATCAAAACGGTATTGTTAACACGTTAAGGTTATGGAAGTCTGAAGCGACGGATGAATTTGATCTTGATGAATTTAACGCCGGTAGCTATACCGAGGCAGTGGCAAGAAAGAATCTTGCTGAACAAATCACTATGGTACTGTATCCTAATGACGCAAGTGAAAATGGTAAAGAACTTCGTTTACGTCAACAATATTTTTTATCTTCAGCATCCCTACAAGATACTATTAATAGCTATGTGGAAGTACATGGAAACAACTTCGAACGCTTCATTGAGCTGAATAGCTTTCAATTAAATGATACCCATCCAAGCATTGCTATTGCCGAGTTAATGCGTATTCTTATTGATGATTATGACCTTTCTTGGGATGACGCATGGCAAATAACTTCTCAAACAATGGCATACACCAATCACACTTTATTACCTGAAGCGCTAGAAAAATGGCCGGTAAGACTATTTGAACATTTGTTACCACGTATTTTAGACATTATTTATGAAATTAACGCCCGTTTTCTGCTACAGGTTGCTGTTTGTTGGCCGGGTGATAGCGAAAAACAACGCGCTTTATCATTAATTGAAGAAGGACAAGAGTCGCACGTAAGAATGGCTCATTTGGCTATTGTTGGTAGTTATTCGGTTAATGGTGTTGCCGCCTTGCATACCAAATTATTAAAAGCGGGTTTGTTTAACGATTTTTATCAATTATGGCCAGAAAAATTTAATAATAAAACCAATGGAGTCACACCGCGTCGTTGGTTGTCTCACTGTAATAAAAGTTTATCAACGCTTATTAACAGTAAAATAGGGAATCAATGGGTTGCCGATTTTGCTGAAATTTCAAAATTAAGTGACTTTGCTACTAACAAAGTATTTCAAGCTAAATGGCGTGAAAGTAAATTAGTCAATAAAACCGCACTTGTTGATTTTGTAGAGCAAGCGACAGGGGTAACTTTTGACGTTGATATGATGTTTGATGTGCAAGTTAAGCGAATTCATGAATATAAACGTCAGTTACTCAATATTTTACATGTTATTGGTTTATATGACCGTATTCGAAAAGGCGATACCGCTGATATAACACCGCGCTGTGTACTTATTGGTGGTAAAGCTGCGCCGGGTTATGCGATGGCAAAACAAATTATTAAATTAATTAATAATGTGGCTGATACCATCAACTTAGATCCTAAAGCATCAAAGTATTTACGCGTTGCTTTTATGCCAAACTACAATGTATCGGCGATGGAAATCATTTGTCCCGCCACTGATTTATCCGAACAAATTTCAACCGCAGGTAAAGAAGCTTCGGGTACCGGCAATATGAAATTTATGATGAACGGGGCACTGACTATTGGCACGTTAGACGGCGCTAATATTGAAATTAGAGAAGCAGTTGGCGCCGATAATTTTTTCCTTTTTGGTGCTCAAGCCGATGAAATATCAGCTATTCGCGAAAACTATCAGCCAAACAACATTATTGCTAATTCACCAACCTTATCCGCGGTAATGCAATTATTAGAAAGTGGCCACTTCAATTTATTTGAACCAAGAATTTTTGATTCAATTATTCAAAGTATTCGTGATCCGCAAGATATGTGGTTAACGGCTTATGATTTTGACAGTTATTTTGAAGCGCAACGTAATGTAGATCAATTGTATAAAAATCAAAAATTGTGGACACAAAAGAGTATTTTAAACACGGCGGCTAGCGGTGTATTTTCGAGCGATCATACGATCAGGCAGTATCGAGATGAAATATGGAAACTTTAGATTGATAACTTGAAGTAGGTAAGCATATAACTTGAAGTAGATAAGTGTGTTTTATTGCTTGTTAAATTATTGCTTGTTAAAGAATGTTTGTTAAGGAGGCACTATGCCCAAGTATGAAGAAAGAAGAATCAGTAGTTTAACAAAAGAAACTTACGCGTTGATTTTAGCTGGCGGGCGAGGTTCTCGATTATTTGAATTAACTGACACAAGAGCAAAACCTGCTACGTTTTTTGGTGGCAAGTTTAGGATCATAGATTTTCCTTTATCAAATTGCATTAACTCAGGCATAAGGCGAGTTGGTATTGCAACGCAATATAAATCGCATTCGCTTATTCGCCATGTCAATCGAGGCTGGGGACATTTCAAAAAAGAATTAGGTGAGTCAATTGAGATCTTACCAGCATCACAGCAAACGGGTAAAGGCTGGTATTTAGGCACGGCAGATGCGGTTTTTCAAAACATTGATATTATCAGACATGAACTCCCAAAATATGTAATGATTTTATCTGGTGATCATGTTTATAGAATGGATTATGGTCCCTTACTAGCAGAACATGTGGCAAACGGTGCAGACATGACCGTTTGTTGTATTGAAGTACCCGTTGAAGAAGCTGCCGGTGCATTTGGTGTAATGACCGTGGATGAGGATAGTCGCGTTTGTCGGTTTGATGAAAAACCTGCTGTTCCGTCTGAAGTACCGGGTAAACCAGGCATTACACTAGCATCAATGGGCAACTATATTTTTAATACTGAATTTTTATTTGAGCAATTAGAAAAAGATGCTGCACAAGCGGGGTCAAGTGGTGATTTTGGTAATGACATCATTCCAAAAATTATTGAATCACACCGTGTATTTGCGTATCCGTTTAAAGACCCTGATAGTGAAAGACAGCCTTATTGGCGCGATGTGGGTACGCTAGACTCTTTTTGGGAAGCTAACATGGAATTAGTTACACCAGAGCCACAACTAGACATGTACGATGAAAATTGGCCCATTTGGACTTTCCAAGAACAAACCGCACCGGCCAAATTTGTTTTTGACGAAGACGGTAGGCGAGGTATCGCGATTGACTCCACCGTATCTGGTGGCGTTGTTGTTTCTGGCTCTACGGTTAAACGGTCTTTACTCTTTTCTAAAGTCCGCATTAATTCTTACTGTGATATTGAAGAAGCCGTCATATTACCTAGCGTTATTATTAACCGTAACTGTAAAATTAAAAAGGCTATTATTGACCGAAGTTGTGTTATTCCAGAGGGCATGACTATTGGTTTTAATCATGACGATGATCGAGCGAATGGTTTTAGAGTGACCGAGAAGGGCGTTGTTTTAGTTACGCGGGATATGCTGGCGGCATTGGCGTTAAAAAATGAATAACCTCACGATAAGCTTATTGACTAATGACGAAGTGACTGCATTAGTTAATGCTAAGCATCAAGATGTTTTCTCTGTTTTGGGTATGCACAAACATCCAACTGAAAGTGGCTTAATTGTCAGAGCATTGTTGCCTGAAGCCGTTAGTGTTGATGTTATTGATAGCAAAAACAATAGAAAAATTGCTACGTTAACGTTAGTGCATAAGTCTGGGCTTTTTGAAGGAAAACTAGGTCGACGTCGTAATGTGTTTAACTATCAATTACGTGTTAGCTATAAAAATGACACGATAATGATAGATGACCCATACCAGTTTCCATCAATGCTCAATAATGATGACTTATATCTTTTTTGTGAAGGTACTCATGAGCATGTTTACCAATGGATGGGCGCTCATCAGATAACTTTTGCCGATGTTAAAGGTACGCATTTTGTTGTATGGGCACCCGATGCGACACGCGTTTCTGTCGTTGGAGACTTTAATTTTTGGGATGGAAGACACCATGTTATGCGCAAGCACCTTGGTGCGGGTGTTTGGGAAATTTTTATTCCTAACGTTGCAGAAAATACCGCGTATAAATATGAAATTATCGATGCCAACGGACACCTTCAACCGTTAAAGGCTGATCCATATGCTGTTGCTATGCAACATCCCCCTGAAACGGCATCAAAAGTTATCGAGGCTAAATCTTATCAATGGCATGACAACCAATGGATGCAAGAACGTGCTTCTTCATCAAATCACTATGATGGCCCAGTATCAATTTATGAAGTTCATTTAGGATCTTGGAAAAGAAACGGTGAAAATGCATCTGATACTACACATTCACCCAATTATTTAACTTACCGTGAATTAGCTGAGCAATTAGTTCCCTATGTAGTAGAAATGGGCTTCACGCATCTTCAACTGATGCCCGTTAGTGAGTACCCTTTTGATGGTTCTTGGGGTTATCAACCCGTAGGGCTTTTTGCGCCTACCTCACGTTTTGGCAGTGCGGAAGACTTTAAATACTTTGTTGACTGTTGTCACCAAGCAGACCTTGGTTTATTACTTGATTGGGTGCCTGGACATTTTCCTACAGACGCATACGGTACGGGTAATTTTGATGGTTCATGTTTATACGAACACCAAGATGAACGTAAAGGCTTCCATCCAGATTGGAAAACACTGATTTACAATTATGGCCGCGCAGAAGTACAAAGCTATTTAATTAGTAATGCCATTTATTGGTTAGATCAATTCCACATTGATGGCTTACGGGTTGATGCCGTTGCTTCAATGTTGTATTTAGACTACAGCAGGGAAGAAGGTGAATGGTTGCCTAATTGCCATGGTGGTCGTGAAAATTTGGAAGCAATAGAATTATTAAAGCAAGTGAATAGTCGTGCTTATTTTAATTATCCCGGCGTAATGATGATTGCTGAAGAGTCAACCGCTTGGCCGGGTGTTTCTAAACCAGTAGACAGTGACGGCCTAGGATTTGGCTTTAAGTGGAATATGGGCTGGATGAACGATACGTTGTCTTATATGAAGCGTGATCCTATTCATCGTAGTCATCATCACAGCGAAATGACCTTTAGTTTAGTTTACAGCTTTAGTGAAAACTTTGTCTTACCATTAAGTCATGATGAAGTGGTACATGGTAAAGGCTCGTTACTTAATAAAATGCCTGGAGATGATTGGCAAAAATTCGCTAACCTTCGTGCTTATTATGGTTTTATGTGGACACATCCGGGCAAAAAATTACTTTTCATGGGTTGTGAGTTTGCACAACGTAATGAGTGGAACCATGATCAAAGCCTTGATTGGCATTTACTTGAAAACAATCACGATAACCAAAGCCATAACCATAGCCATAAAGGTGTTCAACAACTGATAAAAGACCTGAATCATACCTATCGTAATACTCCCGCATTATATGAACTTGACTGCGACAGTAGCGGTTTTCAATGGCTTGACTCTCAAAACAGCGAACAGTCAATTTTAGTTTATTTACGTAAAGGCAAAAAAGGGTGTGCACCTGCTTTAGTGGTTGTAAACCTTACGCCAACGCATTATGAAAATTATTGTATTGGTGTACCTGAAGCGGGTTTTTATCGAGAATGCCTCAATACCGACAGTGCTAAATATGGGGGTAGTAATGTTGGCAATAACGGCGGAGTTTCTACACAAAATCAGCCTTATGCAGAGCAATCTAATCAATTGACCTTGTCAATACCGCCACTGGCAACCTTGATATTTGAATTGCAAAAATAAATAAACGCGAATTAATAAACGTGAGTGAATATTAGTAAGTTATAAAATTTTTAAGGATACACCATGACCATTAAGCAAATTAAAACGCAATTTTTTAACGATCAAAAACCAGGCACATCGGGTTTAAGAAAAAAAGTAACACAATTTCAGCAAACAGGTTATTTAGAAAATTTTGTACAAGCCGTATTTAACACTATAGCGCCATGCACAGGTAAAACGCTGGTACTTGGTGGTGATGGCCGATTTTATAATCGCGAAGCAATACAAGTGATTATTCGTATGGCAGTCGCCAATGGTTTTTCACATATATTGGTAGGTAAGGGCGGTATTTTATCAACCCCAGCAGCTTCTTGTGTGATTAGAAAATACCAAGCTTGTGGTGGTATCATTTTGTCTGCTAGTCATAATCCCGGTGGTCCAGATGAAGATTTTGGTATTAAATTTAATGGTGAAAATGGTGGTCCTGCGCCAGAAAAACTTACCGACGCTATCTTTGAACAAACTTTAACCATTGAACAATATAAAACCATTGATGCAGAAAATGTAGAGCTTGACAAAATAAGCACAAAACAAATAGCGCAAACAACAATCGACGTAATAAATCCGGTTACTGATTATGCTGATTTAATGGAATCAATGTTCGATTTTAAGCTAATGAAAACCCTGTTTACGCAAGGTGATTTTCGCATGTGCTTCGATGCGATGCATGCTGTAAACGGCCCTTACGCAAAAGAAATACTCGAAAATAGATTAGGCGCGCCAAAAGGAACCGTTATTAATGGCATACCATTAACTGATTTTGGCGGCGGGCATCCTGATCCAAACTTAGTACATGCGCATGAATTGGTTGACTTATTACTGGCTGATGAACCGCTTGATTTTGGTGCTGCATCTGACGGTGATGGTGATCGAAATATGATTTTGGGTAAAAATTTCTACGTTAACCCTTGTGATAGCCTAGCGTTATTAACGGCCAATGCCCATTATATTCCTGCCTATTCAACAGGCATTACCGGTGTTGCTCGGTCAATGCCAACCAGTAGATCGGTTGATCGTGTTGCTAAAGCGATGAATATAACCTGTTATGAAACCCCCACAGGCTGGAAATTTTTTGGCAACTTATTAGATGCAGGAAAAATCACCTTATGCGGTGAAGAAAGCTTTGGTACGGGCTCTGATCATGTAAGAGAAAAAGATGGTTTATGGGCGGTATTGTTCTGGCTTAACTTAATAGCAGTTAAAAAACAGCCCGTAAGTGAAATAGTTAATAACCATTGGGCGCAGTACGGTCGTGATTATTTTACTCGCCACGACTATGAAGCCGTAGACAGCGAAAAAGCACACGCGATGATCACACAATTAAAAGATAAATTATCTACTTTACCTGGGCAGAATTTTTCTGGCATTGAAATAGAAAAAGCAGACGATTTTGGCTACATTGACCCAGTAGATAACAGTAAAACAACGGCGCAAGGGGTACGTATTTATTTAAACAATGGTGGCCGTATTGTCTTTAGGCTTTCAGGCACTGGCACACAAGGGGCAACCTTACGTGTTTACATTGACTGTTTTGAAAATAATCCTGAATTATTAGCCCAAGACACGCAAAAAGCGTTAACCCGTTTAATAACAATAGCAGACAGTGTAGCAGGCATAAAACAGTTTACGGGCAGAGATAAGCCTGATGTCATTACATAAGAGTGAGGCAGCGCTACACCCAATGTAAGGGGGAATTTATTGCCCCTTGTTGGACTACGCTATACGGATATTACGGTTAACTTACTTTGAAGTCTTAGTGTATAAATTATTGAAGGGTACAAAATGAAAATATTAATGGCTGCTGCAGAAAATGATGCTTTTTCTGGCGGTAAAGTTGGCGGAATTGGTGATGTAGTGCGAGATATACCGTTGGCACTTGCCAGTATAGGTCATCAGGTTGATGTGGTAATGCCAGGTTATGGTGTTTTCTCTCAGCTTGCCTCGGCTCAACAGGTTACTTCACTGCAAGTAATGTTTGGCGGCCAGCAGCAAACAGTAGAAGTATTTAAAATTGTACCTGATAATAATGATATAAATAACGTCACTCAATGGATTATTGAACACCCTTTGTTTGCTATAGGTGGCAAAGGTAAAATTTATTGTGACGACCCTGATAACAGACCATTTGCCAGTGATGCAACCAAGTTTGCACTTTTTAGCGCCTCGGTCGCTAAAGCAATGATTAGTGATGTGTTTGGCAAAATAGAGGTTTTACATTTGCATGACTGGCACACTGCTATGGTGTCAGTGCTTCGGGCATTCGACCCAGAATATCAACAGCTTAAATCAATAAAAACCGTTTATACAATCCATAATCTAGCGTTACAGGGTATAAGGCCTATTGCCGATGATGAATCGTCGCTAAAGGCGTGGTTTCCGACTTTACCTTTTGAACATGATAAAATTAATGATCCCCGTTATACCCATTGTTTTAACCCTATGCGAGCGGGCATAAACCTGTCTGATAAAGTTCATGCGGTATCGCCAAAATATGCCCAAGAAATTTTACTACCAAGCAATGCTGAACACGGCTACTTTGGCGGTGAAGGATTAGAAAATGACTTACGTGAGGCTAATAATGCAGGGCGTTTACATGGCATATTAAATGGCTGCGAATACAATATTAATAACAAAAGCAATAACAAAAAAATTAAAAAATTAGCGTTTACTAAGCTATTACAATTGTGTGAAAACGAGGTAATAAAGTGGTTGGCTAATAAACCGTTAGTCGATAGCGCTCATTTAATCACCACCACACGAATAAAACAATTATCTTCAAATAAACCTAAAAAACAACCACTTGTATTAACCTCTGTTGGGCGAATTACCGATCAAAAAGTGCGTTTATTTCAGCAAACAATGTCAAATGGCGAAAGCGCGTTAGAAAACCTACTTACTCTACTTGGTGATGAGGGAATCTTCATTTTACTAGGCAGTGGTGATCACTCCTTAGAGGATTTTTTAACACAAATAGCCGCTAAAAGAGCAAATTTTATATTTCTAAAAGGTTATTCTGAAGCACTATCTGAAAATTTATACAGTTCAGGTGATTTATTTTTAATGCCAAGTTCATTCGAACCCTGCGGCATTAGTCAAATGTTATCAATGCGCGCCGGACAACCCTGTTTGGCGCACAGCGTGGGAGGTTTAAGCGATACTATTGTTAATAATGTAAATGGTTTCACCTTTAATGGTAACACCCCTTATGAACAAGCCGAGAACATGTTGAGCTGTTTTCAAAACGCATTAAATAAAAAACAACATAACGCAAAAGAATGGAATATTATTGCAACCAACGCCCTTAATGCTCGATTTTCATGGCAAGATGTTGCGCACGATTACGTAAAATATTTATATAAAAATCAATAGGTAGCGTTATTATGTGTTTTTATCAGTTTAGATAGTTACCGCCTAAAATATGCGTAAATTAAATCTTAGACAAAATTATAATATAGGGTTAGTATTGAATTTTAGCGTTATGTAATAAGCATATACCGAAACAAAACCTATTCATCGGTCATCACTTTTCAATCATCTATTTATCTTAACCTAGTTGTTCGTAGCCTATTTATTTACAACCTAGCTACAGATGAATAGCTGATGAAAGACTTATCACCTTCAGACCTTAAAAGCATATTACATTCAAAACGTGCCAACATGTATTACTTGGAATATTGCCGCGTAATGCAAAAAGACGGCCGCGTTTTATATCTAACCGAAGCCTTATCTAACACAAGCAAAGAAAACCAATATTTTAATATACCCATCGCCAATACCACCGTTTTACTGCTAGGTAACGGCACGTCAATAACCCAAGCCGCTGTGCGTATGTTAAGCCAAGCAGGTGTATTGATAGGTTTTAGTGGCGGCGGTGGCACGCCGCTTTACATGGCAAATAACGTAGAACAACCGATAGAATGGTTCACGCCACAAAGTGAATATCGACCAACAGAATACTTACAAGGTTGGATGGGATTTTGGTTTAACGATGAAAAACGTTTTGCCGCCGCTAAACAATTTCAGCAAGCCCGTATTCAATTTTTAACTAAAATATGGAACAAAGATAAAGACCTTAAAAATGAAGGCTTTACTACGGATGATGCCGGAATAAAACAAGCACTGCAACGCTACGATGAACGTATGGCAACTGCCACAAAAGCATCCGATTTACTACTTACTGAAGCACAACTCACTAAAGCACTCTATAAATTTGCCGCCAATACCACGAAAACAGACGGCTTTACTCGCCAACACGCCTCTACCGATCTCGCCAACGATTTTCTAAATCACGGCAATTATCTCGCTTATGGTTTAGCGGCAACCACACTTTGGGTATTAGGCATTCCCCATGGTTTTGCGGTAATGCATGGCAAAACGCGCCGGGGTGCATTAGTGTTTGATGTTGCCGACCTAATAAAAGACGCGATTGTTTTACCTTGGGCGTTTGTTTGCGCTAAAGAAAAGGCCACCGAACAAGAATTCCGCCAACAAATACTACAAGCGTTTACCGATCATAAAGCACTTGATTTTATGTTTGAACAAGTGAAAGCTGTTGCGTTGTTCTACACAGAAACAATAGAAAAAACAAAAGAAAGTCATAATGTTAAAGGTGATGAAGGCAAAAAATCATGATGGTGACCTTTATCAGCCAATGCGAAAAAAATGCGCTTAAAAAAACTCGTCGGGTACTTGACGCCTTCGCTAACCGCATTGGCGATAACGCATGGCAAACATTGATCACAGAAGACGGCTTAATCACGGTAAAAAAAATGCTCCGCCAAACCGCTAGCAAAAGCACCGCCGTAAGTTGTCATTGGATAAGAACCCGCGCCCGAAGCCAGTTTTTATGGGTTGTAGGGAATAAGAGTAAGTTTAATGGTGAAGGTGTAGTGCCGGTTAATAGTACCAGAGTAATAGATATCAAAATGGATGAAATAAAAATAATGAATGAAAAAGTATATGCCAATACACATAAGCAACCGCTTGCTCAACATTTGTTTGCGGTAGGTTATGTTGCATCACAATTAATGAGCAGAATCACGAACCATGAAGATACCAAACATTTAGAAAAGTTAGCATTTGTAGCGGGTTGTTTTCATGATATTGGCAAATTAGACCCAGAATTTCAGCATTGGTTAAAAGGCTTAATAGATAAAAATAAACAAATAGAACCAGAAACAGATGGTCTACATATAGACAAAGGTAAATTTTCTTTTGAAACACATGCAAGCCACAATGAAATATCATTACTCATGTATCATTTACTGAAAGATGAAAGTGATAAAACCATCAATAACCCTAATAAAAATACGATTAAACACGCTATTTATTGGCATCATGCTAAAAGGTTTAGAAAAGAAGATCTAAAAAATTTAGAACATATTTATGTAAAATTAAATAAAAGTTTATCTAACATAAAACTTAGCGATTTTTATAAGGTTGCCTTATCTACCTTACAATTGGTTAATCAAATAAGTGAAAGTTATGGTACTGAAAACCAAAATATCAAAGGATTGTTAAAGACCCTAGATAAAGAAAAAATTGAAGCGTTATCAGAACCTAAATTACCAGAATATAAAAAATACTCCACATTCAATGAAGAAGTTAAATATTTTGTTGCCAATGTGATTGGTAATGCAAAAAATAATTTAGTACGCACCGCTGTAATAAGTGCGGATAGGCTAGTCTCACAATTATCCGCAGAAAGTTTACAACAGTTAATAGAAGAGCAATCATTAACTACTTTGCTTGATCAAGCTCTTTTGCATGATCGCGGTTTATTAACAGAAATAAATACCTGTCTACAAAAATTTGAACAAACTTACCCCAATAGCGCACGTAATAAAGCTCAATCAATAGCAGCTGATAAATTGGCTGAAATAGATGATGAAAGCCATGTGAAAGTGCTAAATGGCCCAGCAGGTTGCGGTAAAACTAAAATAGCATTGGAGTGGGCGTTAAAGACACACGCAAAAAAAATCATATGGGTTTGTCCTCGTGTGCAAGTTTGCCAAGGCTTATTTAATGACTTAACAAGTTCTGAATACTTACCTAATGCACAAATTGAAATTAATACCGGTGAATTTAAATATATAAATAGTGAAAGTAATGAAACCCCAGAAGGTAAAGCATTTTCTGGAGACATAGTGTTAACCACTATTGATCAAGTTATCAATGCCATAACAACACATCGAAATGTAACCAATCTTGTTGAATTTATGAATTCGCATATTGTGTTTGATGAATTTCATGAATATATCAATATGCCAGCATTTAATTTGTTATTTGCAGAGTTAATACAAGTAAAAAAATGGCAAGGTGAAAAAGCTAATACTTTATTGGTGTCAGCAACGCCCAATTATTATTTTATTGAAAAATTTTTGGAAATTGATGAAATTGTTAACATGCAAAGCTTTAACCAAAGTAAATTTAAAATTCAATTTCAAAGCTTTGATGAAACGCTTACTGATGAAGATAACCCACTGTTTCAGTTACAAGATAAGTTAGTAAAAAGTAATAAAACGGTTTTTGTTATCAGTAATACCGCCACAACGGCACAGTTAAGTTTTATCAAGCACCAACAACATGAAAATGCCATATTATTACACTCAAAATATAAAAAGTCGGATAAGTTAGCATTGTTTAATAACGTTTTTGATGCTTTTAAAAAAGAGGGAAGTAAAAGCTTTAATATTTTACGAAGTGGTCCAGTAGTTCAAGCCTCATTGAATATAACGTGCGATCACATGATCACAGAATTTACTCATGCCGAAAACTGGTTACAGCGTTTAGGAAGATTAGATCGTTTTGGAGAAAATTCAGCAATAAACACCTACGTTATCGCTACCCCTGAATCAATTCAAGCAGGTATAAATAATGGCAAATGCGCGCGTTTTCTCAGCCAGTTATTTAGTCTTCAATCAGCCAAAGCTTGGTATGAATTTTTAAAAGATAGAAACATTGAAGATACTCCTAAAACAATTGCTGAAATTTATCAGTTATACCGTGAATTCTATAAATCAAGTCAAGGGCAAGCAGCAGTAGAGCAAGACTTTATTGCTGTGCTTAAAAAGAGCGCTCAACTCATTGATGCGAAAGTACAAGATCCAATGGCACCACCGAAGAAAAAATCAGTGAATAAAAAATTAAAAATGAAAAAAAGTTCGCTTCGAGGCGATAGCCGTTTTGTAAATATGGCTGTTTGTGAATTAACAGATCCGCAAGTGCCTGTTATTTTGGAACAATATGTTATTCAACAGGATGAACAAGACGGATTAACGGAATCATTAGAAACGATAAGAAATACTGGATTAATTGACTATGTAACCCAAAAGGATAGCCGCATAAATGAAAATAGTTTAATAAAAGGTATTCCAGCAAAGCAAATGAATAAACGAAAAATGTTAATAGAAGGTGCGGCAACAAGCCCGGAAAATGCAATTTATTTAAGCTATACACCAAATGACTTAAGCAAAATAGGCGAGCATGAAGCACATGAAGAAGCTATTTATTATGCAGTTTGCTCTAAACAATCCATAGGTAAACTTTCAAAAAACCAAATTATAAATCAGTAAATTAATTATTTAATGTTAACTAAAAAGGGAAATAAAAATGAACAAAGTAACAGGTATAAAAAGCGTTGATTTTAAAATTATTGCGCTAGGTCATGGAGTAGTTAATTGGAATGGGCCAACAACATTAACGGGTAACGATGGCAAAACAGTTGATAACCACACTTTACCTAAATTGCGTGGGTATACTAATTTAACAGGAAAAATTAAAGAAGAAACTGGTTATAAATACAAGAAAGAAGCGACCGATATAAATTTTAAAGAAACGCCCCTTTATATTAGCCAAAACTGTATTCGCCATCATCTATTTAAATCACAATCGTTTGATTTACATTTTGCAAAAAAAAGCAATTTAGAAAATGTTTTAGCATCAATAACTGGACTTGTGCGAGGTTATGTTGTTCCAGCAAGTCAAAATAAGCGCACGAGTCCTTTATTAATTGAAGATTTTGTTGACCAATTAGGCAATGGTAATTTCGAACAATTCGGACAAGCGGGTGAAAGAGATAAGTCGTCTTTTTTTTCAAAAACCACCTTTGGTGATACTAAATATGAATCTTACGGTTCTATTAGTATTGAACAATTACAATTCATCTCACTCGATAAAAAGTTTGATCGTGAAGCTATGGAGATAAAACAAGGGCAGGGTGAACAAGTAGCGCAAGAAATACAAACATTTATTCAATCGTTAAATACTGAGTTAATCCCCAAAGCGACATTTCATGAAAATTACGTACGCCGAGGTACTATTTTTGAAGAAGGTGAAAATGGCATTTTATTAAACAATGATGCTATTCAAGCATTGATTGAATACATCATAGCGTTAATTTCAGAACTCACAATTCGTCAAGCAAAATCATATATGTATGTTGACAGCATAACAGTTGATTATAACGACAGTAATAAAATGATGCGGATAAAACGTGATGCAAGCAATATTGCTGAAACACCAGAAGGTAATTATGCTAATTATTTTTATGCAAAATAGCGGAGGCGAGGATGAAAATAATAATTGAATATGAATCGTCATGGCGAAACTCGTTTTTAGATGGTGACAATAATCAACCTTTGCCTAAAACAGGGCGAAAGTTTTTAGGCTCAATGACAAGTTTAAAGAAACCTGAAAATTTTCTTCCTCGTGAAGTTACGATAGATACGGTAATGGGACTTTTAAATCGCTTGATCGGTGATCAAAGAAAGTTATATCAAGCAAGAAGTCAACCGGAGTACTATTTTGAAGATTTAGAACCATTAGTTGTATTTATTGATAAGCCCAAAGTGCTCAATAACGAAATGACTTATATTCGTAATATTTCAGGCAGTACGGATCAAAATTCATATACAGGAGCAATAAAATCAAATGATCCTGTGTTTTTATCTGACTACTCCTTAGAGTTTTGGGGAATACTAGCATTAAACGTTGAAGAGCTTTGCTTGTATATCGTAAATCAACAACCAATTAATAAAAACATACCGTGTGATCCACTAACCATTATTGATAGGCTAGAAGAGTTAAATAAACTCAAGCCTATTGAAAATAAAGATATGGCGAATAAAGCGTTTGAAATATTACATGCGAAGTTTGATAAATTTAAAGGACTTAACAATAAAGGATTAATTTATCCTATTGCTTTGTATTGCTCTGCACTATATTTACAGCTTGAGTTATTGACAAAAAAATATGATATGAGTACTGCTAAAACTAAAGTAGGTGGTATTAGTGGCATTTCAAATAATGGTTTTACAAAGAAAGATTTTATGAACCGCTTCACAACAGGTGATAAAAAGAAAATTTGGGGAAACCCATATATTCATGAAAAATATGTGAAAGGTGAAGGTAAAACCAAACATTTGATGACTAAAGCAAGCGGCAGTTTAGATATTATGATCAACGTTAGTAAAAGCAAAGCTAAAGAACTAAATATTATGATTGAAAATGCTGGCGTTTCTAGTTTTTATCTAGGCAAAAAAGGACTTGCTTATGTGAGTAAAATTAGTACAAGGGAGGAAGTGTAATGGACTATTACATTGATATAAAAATTAATCCAGATGCAGAAATGCGTGAGAATGTTTTACTTAATAAAGTATATACAAAGCTCCACAAAGCACTATTTGATTTAAAAAGCAGCGCAATAGGTGTTAGTTTTCCTGAGTATAAAGTATTACTGGGGCGAATATTACGTTTACATGGTAACTCGTCGATATTGAATGACTTACAAGGGTTGAATTGGTTAGGTGGTTTGTCTGGTTATTGTCAAATGACTGAAATATTACCAGTACCAGAAAATGTTCAATATCGAGTTATATCTCGTAAACAAAGCACGATGACTAACGCTAAATTAAATCGTTTGATTAAACGCGGTACTATTTCTGAGGAAAATATAAAAGCCTATAAAGCCAAAATGTTTACCAAGGGCTTAGATAATCCTTATTTGGAATTAGATAGCACTTCAAATGACCAGTTACATCGGAGATATTTGCAGTTTAGTGCGTTATTAGATAAACCAATCGAAGGTGAATTTGATACTTTTGGGTTAAGTAAAAGTGCCACCATACCGTGGTTTTAATTAGCCAATTTTAAACCATCAAGAATATTGGTTTAAATTACTTGTTTAATTAAGTCTAAATATGGTTTATATTTAGACTTAATTAAGACTATTTTAAGGTGGTTTCCATGTCACTAACAACGCATATAAAACCGATCAGTTATTTAAAAGCTAATGCAGCTAAAATCGCGGCTGAGTTAAAAGCTGATGGTGAAGCTTACATTATTACTCAAAACGGTGAAGCTGCGATGGTAGTGCAATCAGTAGCAGAGTATGAACAAACTCAAGATACCTTAGCCATGTTGCAACTTGTTGCATTAGGTGAACAAGAAATAGCTTCTGGAAAAACAGTATCAGCTAGGCAAGCATTTGCTGATGTTAGAGCAAAAATGGGTTTAAATGATGACATATAATATTTCATTAACAGAACAAGCTAGCCTTGATCTGCTGCAAATTATGGAATATTTTACCGCAAAAGTTAACCTGACTTTTGCCGAGAAAAAATTGGTCGAAATAGAAAATATGATTAAGTCATTATCATTTCAGCCAACTCGAGGGCATAAACCACATGAATTATATAAAATTAATGCAGCTAAACAGCTTGAAATAATTGCAGATAAAGTACGTATTATCTATGAAATAAAAGGCAATGATATTTTTGTAACGGCAATCTTTGATAGTCGTCAAAATGTAAAAGCCCATTTATTAAAAAGAATGCAGAAGTTACATTGATAAAAACCTAAAAAATTGCTCTTTAAAAAATCATTTAAATATTAATAAGTTACAAACACGCTAAAAATTTAGGTAAAAACACCTAAAAATTGATAGCTATCTGTTGTAACTTGTTTTTTTGCTGATATTCTATTGTTCACTGCCGCACAGGCAGCTTAGAAATCATGCGTTGTTGTTAATTTGTAATAACTAGCGTTCACTGCCGCACAGGCAGCTTAGAAATAGATCGTTATTGTAAGTGGTCATATTATTAAGTTCACTGCCGCACAGGCAGCTTAGAAATGAAACAATCATCGCTAAGACAGCTAAATTTTGTTCACTGCCGCACAGGCAGCTTAGAAATTGAGCTAATACCTGAAATATTTATACTGTCAGTTCACTGCCGCACAGGCAGCTTAGAAATCATTAGTTTGGTATCTCTCAGTATAGCAAACGTTCACTGCCGCACAGGCAGCTTAGAAATATAACTTTAGGGTGGCTTGCCATATCCGTCAGTTCACTGCCGCACAGGCAGCTTAGAAAAGTAACGTTAGCTGCTAATACAGTTATCAATAGTTCACTGCCGCACAGGCAGCTTAGAAAGCTATCGTTTGTCTTGCTCGCTTGTCGTCGGGGTTCACTGCCGCACAGGCAGCTTAGAAATATAAGCATTTTGAAATAAGACTCCATTAGTAGTTCACTGCCGCACAGGCAGCTTAGAAATACAGGAAAGACGATGACACTACTTTGCATATGTTCACTGCCGCACAGGCAGCTTAGAAAATTACCAATAGAATAACCTTGCCCTCCACAACGTTCACTGCCGCACAGGCAGCTTAGAAACCATATCTCCGTCATTTTCTCCCATACCCAATGTTCACTGCCGCACAGGCAGCTTAGAAAATTTGGCAGTAAAGCGACCGCGTAATCGCACAGTTCACTGCCGCACAGGCAGCTTAGAAACTAAGTGCAAGACGAAAACTTGTATTCTACGTGTTCACTGCCGCACAGGCAGCTTAGAAATTCAATACCGCGAATGTAGCCGCCAGCTTCGTGTTCACTGCCGCACAGGCAGCTTAGAAATTTCGCCCACTTTCGCTAACATCGCTAAAATTGTTCACTGCCGCACAGGCAGCTTAGAAATTTCGCTGTATTCTTGATACCATTCTTTCTGTGTTCACTGCCGCACAGGCAGCTTAGAAATAATATTAGCCCGAAGTGCAAAATGTTAAATTGTTCACTGCCGCACAGGCAGCTTAGAAAGTTAATATCTAAATACCCGTCATCTACTTTAAGTTCACTGCCGCACAGGCAGCTTAGAAAGCAACTACTGATGCAATCGCCGCACTTACTAAGTTCACTGCCGCACAGGCAGCTTAGAAAAATGGAACAAGCAGCTGGTGCAGCTAAGTTATGTTCACTGCCGCACAGGCAGCTTAGAAATTTCGGTGCTTGCTTTGCTTTAGCTCTCATCTGTTCACTGCCGCACAGGCAGCTTAGAAAAAGATCAACATACGATTGGGTATGGGAAGGTGGTTCACTGCCGCACAGGCAGCTTAGAAATGATGCAGGCATTGAGAAAAATAAAGTATTAGAAACTTTTCAAGTGAATATAGGTATAGGGCTTCATTACAAAATAACCAATAATTTAGCTGTTCAACTTGATTGGCGTCATTATTATAGTAGTACTAAAACGTCTGAAGATAATACTATAGTAAGCCGCATTGTTTACCTGTTTGGTAAAGGCGAACGCTAACTTTCTATTTATTCAACACACACCTGGTTACTTTGTAAACAAATATTAATAACACATACCGTTAATAGCCTTTTTTTATTATTTGGCTTACGCTTAAATTATCCCCCTTTATTAAGTAGCTGGGAGAAGTTATGAAGCGTTATATAATTATTAGTTTATTCCTTTCTTTACCCTTGTTATTTTCTTGCCAGAGTAACCATGACTACAGCGCTAGTGCTAAAATACCTGTCGAATCTCTTTATTTAGATCAACACTTTACTGTGCCAACTTCATTTAACATAGAGTCCGAGCATGAAATTTTCATGCTCGATGATGAAATGCTTTTTATGGTTGAAAACACGTTAAACACGACGCCAGATGTTAAAAAAAAGGCAATAAAACTATTAAGGCATATTTTTTCTAAAGAAAAAATTGCCTTAAGTTATTCAAGTCATGCCAATCTTACTGCTAGAGAGGCTTATCATAGCCAAACAGCTAATTGTATGTCATTAACTATTATGGCTTATGCCTTAGCAAAAGCAGCCAACCTAAAGGTAGATTTTCAACAAGTAGATGTTCCTGAATATTGGGTTAGAAATGGTCAATATAATTTACTTACCGGACATATAAACTTATTAATTAAGCCCAGAGCACACCCAGAAAAACTCTTTATATACGGTAATGATAATATTCAAATAGATTTTGACCCTTTTGTAATTAAGCAAAAATTCCCCAGAAGAGTAATAGCAAAAAACACAGTTTTAGCTATGTTTTATAACAATAAAGGTGGGCAATATTTAGTTGATGAAAAATATAATACCGCTTACCAATATTTTAAAGCGGCGACTTTAGCGGATAAAACCTTTAGTTCTGCTTGGAGTAATTTAGCGGTGCTTTATCGTTTAACAAATAAGTTGAATGAGGCTGAAAAAACGTACCGATATGCCATTGCCATCAGCCCTGATAACTTAACGGCACTGACAAATTTAGCCATGTTATTACGCAGCCAGCAACACAGTAAAGAAGCTGATTATATTGAAAGTATGCTTTTACACAAAAGGATCAATAATCCTTACTATCATGCTGTTTTAGCTGATGAAGCCTATTATAAACACAACTATAAACAGGCACTAAAACATTATAAAAAAGCAATAAAATTGAACAGAAATATACATGAGCTTTATTTTGGTATTGCAAAAGTTTACTATCAAATGAATAGATTGCCAGAGGCAGAAAGAGCAATGGAAAAAGCGTTGTCATTAAACAAAATAAAATCTATTGATTTTCAATATATAGCGAAGTTAAATTTTTTAAGGGCAGAAAGAACAAATTGATTTTTTGACAAAAAAATAGCGATCAGAAACAAAAAACCTGACTAATTAGACAAATAATTTAAAAATGAAAATAATCACGTTATAATATGGAAAATTATGAATTAAGGTTATTTTCAATGGAAAAGAAATTTATTACAGCACAAGAATTACTTGAAGACTCTTTTAGACTGGCGGCTAAAGTATATGAAGATGGTTTTAGACCACAATTTATTGTTGGTATTTGGCGTGGTGGTGCTCCTATAGGTATCGCAGTTCAAGAATATTTTGACTATAAAAAAGTTGAAACTGATCATATTGCCGTACGTACCTCTTCTTATTACGGTATTAACCAACAAAGTAAAGAAATCACCGTTCATGGCCTACATTACATCATTGAAAATGCAAATGCTGATGATGGTTTGTTAATTGTAGATGATGTTTTTGATTCTGGTCGAAGTATTAAAGCACTTATTGAACAACTTAAATTAACAATGAGAAATAATATGCCAAAAGATGTGCGTGTTGCGTGTCCTTGGCATAAACCTAACAATAAGCAAGTCGATATTACACCTGATTATACTGTGCATGAATCGACAGAATGGCTAGTTTTTCCACATGAAATATCAGGTTTAACATCAGAAGAAATTATTAAAGGTAAAGCTGATTTAGCGAATATTAAAGAATTATTTTAGCTGTTCATAACTGATTATTTATAAAATTTTCAAGTGATAACTAAAATTACAAATGGAATAGCTTGATGCGTTTTTTTAACGCTCTTTCTTTGTAGCTCTGCCTACAGTAAAACAGCTAAACCAATTGTGGTTTTGTTATCTATTGATGGTTTTTCTTATCAGTATCTTACTAAACAACCACCACCGAATATTATCGCTTTATCAAAATTAGGCGTTGTTGCTAAGCCTTACCTTAAAAATAAGTTAAATAATAAAAGCCCACACCGTGTTAATTTACACTAGTAATTTCATGTAATAATGGTAATCTTGGATGTAATTAAACTACACTAATAGAGCGAAATTAGAGCGAAATGAAAAATACCTATATCGCCCGACAAGCAATTCTGAATGAAAAATTAGAAACTATCGGCTATGAGTTATTGTTTAGAGATAGTCTCGATAACAAGTTTCCTGAAGTTGAACACGATATAGCCAGTTCAAAACTGATTATTCAAAATCATATTCATGGTGATATTCAAAAAATAAGTATGGGAAAATTGTCATTCATCAATTTTACTGAAAACTGTTTAATTCATAAATTTCCCTTAATGTTTGATAAAGACTCTATTGTTATTGAACTTGTAGGTAACGAAAAACCCACCAAAAAGCTATTGAAAATCGTAAAGTTTTATCATGACAAAGGCTATATGATTGCGCTAACAGAGTATGATTTAGCACTACATTGGGATTTACTTTTTCCTTATATTGATATTGTTAAAGTTGATATTGAAAAAATCAACACCAAACGTTTAATACCTGCCGTTGCTCGAATGAAGCCATTTAATATTGCAATAGCAGCTGAAAAAGTTGAAACAAGAAATCAGCAACAAACGCTAGCAGAAGTTGGTTTTGACTACTTTCAAGGTTATTTTTACCATGAACCTGAAATTATTGAAGGGCAAGCACTAGCACCAATCAAAACTCAAATGCTTAACTTGCTAAGCGAAACGTTCAATTACCCACTAAATTATGAAACAGTAGCAGAAATAATTAGCCATGATGTGAATTTAACAGTTGGTTTACTGAAAATGGTGAACAATGTAGCTACGGGTACACGCGTTGAAATAACCTCATTAAAGCAAGCTGCAGCTTATTTAGGAGAAGATAAATTAAGACAGTTTGTATCAATTCTTGCTTTATCTAATTTAACATCAGACACTACCGATGAAGTATGTAAACAAGCATTGATAACGGGTAAAATGATGTTCGCATTAAGTAACAATAAAGCCTTTAAATCAGTTAATGATTTTGCTTTTATTACCGGTTTACTTAGTGCTATTGAAGTGATGTTGTCTATGCCAATAGCTGAAATTATGAAAACCATGCCTTTAGCAGAACCCATAGAAACAGCTTTAGTAAGGCATGATGGCTTGTTAGGCCAGTTACTTGATCTAACCACTAGCTTCATACTTGGCCACGAACAGTTACAAACAGACGAAAGTTTAGTGAATAGTTTGAATCAGTATTCTTTAGATAAAAAACTCGTTCAAGCTGAATTTTTAAAAGCGAGTCAATGGTGTAAAGATCTTAATATTTAATTGATATAACTTATCTTTGTTCGCGCTTATCTCAAGATAAAATACGTCGAACAAATAAAACTATTAATGAATATAGAAGGAGATAACAATGTTACGAAGTCTACATGAAATTATGCGTTTTCAACTACAAGGGCTCGATGAAGAAATAGGGCGCTGTAAAGATTTTCTTTTTGACGATAAACTTTGGGTAATACGTTATATGGTAGCTGATACCAACAAATGGCTGCCCTTTGGACGAAAAGTGCTCATCAGTCCGATATCGCTAGGCGAACCTGACTGGGAACAGCATAAATTTCCTATTCATTTAACTCGAGAAGAGATTAAAAATAGTCCTTCTCTTGATGAACACCAACCTATATCACATTTGTATGAAACGGAGTTATTTAAATACTACGGTTATGGTTATTATTGGATGAACGAAGGACTCTGGGGAACTTATCCGAATCCAACGCCTTTAGTTGATGACAACGTACTTGAAGATAACACTCAGATTAAAACGGAAGATCGGCATTTGCGTTCAACAGATGAAGTCAAAGGGTACAGAATTCACGCAACCGATCAAGAAATTGGCCATATTGACGATTTTATTTTAAATGACGACAACTGGTCTATTCTTTATATTGTTGTCGATACGCGTAATTGGCTTCCGGGTGGGCGCAAAGTACTTATTAGTCACCAATCCATTGAAGCAGTGAGTTGGGCCGACGGGTCTATAACGGTTAATGTAAGCGCTCAGAAAATAAAAGAAAGTCCGCCATTCGAATTGGAACGGCTTATTGATCCACAATATGAAATCCACCTTAGCAAGTATTATGAAATTTCACAAGATTCAAAATACTCACAAGATCTAAAGGATAGATTATAAGTAGCGTTTAACACACAAGAAGCTCGCATGAACGCTGACTATTTCTATTAACCAGACAGCAGGGGCTTGTTATTAACGTCATCCGATAACAAATAAGTCCATAAAGCGGTTTACTGGCGTGGCCTCAAGCTTAGTTTGATCTTTACAAAGCGTGAAGATCGTTTGGCATTGCTGATTTGGAAAACGTGATGCTAAGTTATCTTTGAATTTCTGCTCTAATAGTGGGATTCCTTCATTACGGCGGCGGCGATGACCCACGGGGTCTTCTACCACTACTTCTTCTGTACTGCTGCCATCTTTAAAGAAAACCTGAATCGCATTGGCAATAGAGCGTTTATCCGCTTCTAAATACTCTGCTGTAAAGCGTTTATCTTCAACAATTTTCATTTTATCGCGCAGTTCATCGATGATAGGGTGCGTGTCGTGAAAATCGTCTTCATAATGATCAGCGGTCAAGCACCCGAATATCAACGGAACAGCAATCATGTACTGCAAGCAATGGTCGCGATCCGCAGCGTTGGCAAGCGAACCCGTTTTGAAAATAATGCGAATGGCCGACTCATGAGTACGGATCACGATCTGATCAATCTCTGCTAAGTGATCTTTTACCTGAGGATGTAAAATAACCGACGCTTCTGCAGCGGTTTGCGCATGAAACTCGGCAGGAAAGGAAATCTTAAACAAGATATTTTCCATCACATAAGAGCCGTAGTCTTGAGAAAACGAAAACTGGCGTTTAAGCTCTGGTTTGAGCGCTTGGTCTTTGTTGGTTTTTGAGAAAGAGACATCATAAAACCCCCATTGCGGTGCTGTTAACACGCTTGGTATGCCCATTTCACCACGCATTGACATGTCAGCCAAACGAACCGCTCGTGAGGTGGCATCGCCTGCCGCCCAAGATTTACGAGAGCCCGCGTTTGGTGCGTGACGATAGGTGCGCAGTGCCGAACCATCTACCCAAGCCTGAGATATTGCCGCCATAATTTGCTCTCTGTTGCCGCCCATCATTTTAGTGACAACCGCCGTTGAGGCAACGCGTACTAATAATACGTGGCATAAACCAACGCGATTAAACGAGTTTTCTAGCGCGATCACGCCTTGAATTTCATGCGCCATGACCATGGCTTCAAGTACCTCTCGCATAATAAGAGGCTGCTCGCCATTAGAGAGTCTAACTTGAGACAAATGATCCGCTACCGCCAGAATGCCACCTAAATTATCCGATGGATGCCCCCATTCAGCGGCCAACCAAGTGTCGTTGTAATCGAGCCAGCGAATGATGCAACCAATGTCCCATGCAGCTTTTACTGGGTCGAGCGTCAGCGATGTTCCTGGCACTCGGGCGCCATTTGGCACAATCGTGCCTTGTACAATGGATCCGAGGTGCTTTGTGCACTCAGGAAAGCGCAGCGCTAGCAGTCCACAACCTAATGTGTCCATTAAACAGTTACGTGCAGTGTCAAGAGCTTCTTCGCTAGATACTTTAAAAGTTAATACATAATCAGCGATATCTTGAATGACAAGGTCGTAATCGGGGCGATTGCTAATATCTACATTACTACTCATTTTATATCCTTATTTATTTGCATAATATCCAAGCTAATTGGTGCTTTATTACGTATTTAGTACGCAACAATGACATTGTTCTTCTGGTATATTATAGTTCGTACACTAACTAATTGACACTGATTGAATTTATCTCAATCAATAAGGTTGTTTGGGTACTTCCGTTGATTAAACAAAGCACATAGTAAAGTTTAGGAGACAGTTTATGAGTTACGAAATAAAAGAATCAAGTCGTGAACATGCGCCGCTAGAGCGAAGTTTTCTTAAATTTTCTTTACCGTTTGAGTCATTTATTGATAGCCAGATTGTAGTAGGCATTGTATTACTTGTGTCAGCCATAGCAGCCATCCTTATGGTTAATTTAGGGTGGCAACACAGTTATGAAGCGCTAAGCGCCCTGAAACTAACCATCTCCCTTGGTGATTGGGACATAAGCCACTCTATACATTATTGGGTCAATGACGGGTTAATGGTACTGTTTTTCTTTATTTTGGGTTTAGAAATTAAATATGAATGTTTGGTTGGTGCACTTAGCGACTTAAAAGATGCTTCATTAGTTATTGTAATGGCCATGGGTGGAATGGTGCTGCCCGCGCTTATCTACTTAACCATTATTTGGTTCAGCGGGTCAGATGCAGATCAGGGATGGGGAATACCGATGGCCACTGACACTGCATTTGCCATCGGTATTCTCACGCTTCTAGGCGCAAAAGCACCACGAGCGGCTTACATTATACTTACAGGTTTGGCTATTGTTGATGATATGGGAGCGGTGGCTGTTATTGGCTTTTTCTATACTGAACAAATCGTTGTTCAGTCACTTGTTTGGGCGAATCTCACGCTATTAGTCATGTTTCTTATAAACCTTCTTGGTATAAGAAAACCTGTTTTTTATTTAACTGGTGGGGTTTTTCTTTGGTGGTTTATTCTTCAATCAGGCGTTCATGCAACCACCGCAGGCCTTTTAGCGGCCATGATGGTACCGACGCGTCCCTATGCCAACAAAGTTTGGTTTCGCCATAAAATGCAAAACATTATCGAAAACTTTCAGGAAGTAGACAAGCCTAACACCCCCATTCTTGAGAATGAAACACAACATGCACTTGCGGTTAAGGCCGAAGATATTGCTAAACAAACCACAGCGCCGGTATTACGCTGGGGTTATACGCTAGACAAACCCGTCAGTCTTATTATCTTACCCTTGTTTGCTTTTTTAAACGCGGGGGTAATGTTACCTACTATAATCCCTGAATTTAACGACACAGTGGTCACTTTGGCTATTATATTCGCGTTGGTTTTGGGAAAAGGGATTGGTATTAGTCTTTTTGCGTGGTTAGGTTTAAAAGTGGGGGCGGTAAGGTTACCACCGGGTGTGAAATTTCCTCATATCATTGGCATTGGTTTTTTGGCGGGTGTCGGCTTTACAATGTCATTGTTTATATCAGCATTGGCATTTGAGGGGCAGCCTGCATTAATTGAACAAGCAAAACTGGGTATTCTTTTCGGCTCATTAATTGCGGGTATTGTCGGGGCAGTTATTTTGTTTTTAGCATCTACAGATTGATTGGTATAAGCTAGCCGCTACTTGAAACATGTATTCATTTCAAGAAGCGACGTTATTTTATGGTAGTTGGCTTTACTGTGCGTAACGACAAACTGATTGGGTAGTGATCAGAAGAGCGAATATCAGTATGTACGTGCGCATCAATTATCGCTAATCCGCGATAGTAGATATGGTCAAGATGCTGAAATAAATGGTTTAGCCTTGGCTGACGTATCATTTGTACTTCTTCTAACGAAAACGACATGGCGAGTTTATTAAAATATTTCAATCTTTTTCCATTCCATGTATTAAAATCACCTGCCAATAATATGGGCCCATCATGATGTTTTAGCGTTTGAAAAACTTGATCTAGGTGTGCTCTGAATTTTGCAAAAGAAACAAAGTTGATAATGTGAGAATTTACCACGAGCAATGATTGCTCAAGGGTATGCTCATATGTATGTAATGGATACACGGTTGCCAGTAACATTTTTTTTGTTTTTGTAATTGGCTCGCTGTATTTTGACGCTGAAAAATAATTTTTTTTTGCCGCAACAGTCGATCCTGTTGTAACACCAGTTTCTATGTTAGTTTTTACGTTTCTGAAGCTGCGTGCCATAACCCACTTATGTTGTAACGATTTTTTAAAATGGCTGTCAAAGGGGGCATTTACAATGGTTTCCTGCAAGAGAATTAAATCTTTGTCACTCATGAGTGTTGTAAAATCTTCCAGCCATCCCTTTTTCTTGCATTTAAAAACATTCCACAATAATATTTCGATATTCGGCCCCAACACCTGTTTAGAAGCACTGCCCATAATTTTTAGAGATTCAACTGTACGGTACCGACTTTTAATCATGAAAATATTACCTTTGTTAACAGCCCTTTAATAAAACGTATGATAGCAAAATGTATAAATTTTCAGGCATCATCACAATTAACATCACAGATAGGGCGAAAATAAACGAAACAAGTTGTTGCGAATTTTTTTATACGTGGGCAAACCATTAATTTCATCCTTAAGAACGGGTGTAGTATTTTGTTTTTTTAAGGCAAATAATTCTGTTAGTTTTGCATTGAGTGTCGAATCAAAGCATTCTAAGTTGATTTCGAAATTAAATTCCAGACTTCTAGCATCCCAGTTACTAGAGCCTATAAATGACCAGAGGTCATCAATGATAACAATTTTACTGTGATCAAAAGGCCTTTTGTTTTTGTATATCTTTATACCGTGCTCTATTATTCTTGAAAAATTTGCTTCCATCACCCAGTCCACAAAGAGAATATTACTGTGATGGGGCACAATAATTTCGATAGAAACGCCACGCAATGCCGCTGCGTGAAGAGAAGTCATTAATGTTTGGTCTGGAATAAAATAAGGTGTCATTATTTTTACGCTTGTTTGTGCGCAAACTAATGCATTAATTAATGTCCATCGTATTCTGTTATGGTATTCATCTGGACCATCTTGAATAACGCGGGCAACAACGGATCTATCGCTTGTTTGCTCATGAGTATTTGAACTATAGCGGGGAAATTTAATTAACTCGCGGGTAGCAAAAAACCAATCCTCTACAAATACCTGACTAATCTGATCAATTACGGGGCCTGTCACTTTAAAATGAATATCATCAATAGGGTGTATTGCAGATTTAACTACATTATTCTGGCTTACGTTCATGCCACCGATATAAGCCACTTCACCATCCATGCAGAGTATTTTTCTGTGGTTTCTTAGGTTGATAAAGCGAATACTGGTAAGTGAGGTTGCAGGTAAAAAACGAGCGGTTTTTACCCCTAATTTTTTTAAAACTCTGTCTGATTTGTGCCAGCTATAGCCAATGCCGATACCGTCTAGTAAAACGTTCACAATGACACCGCGTTGATGTGCTTGTGCTAACGCGTTAACAAATTGGCGTCCAAGTGAATCGTAAGCAAATATATAACTTGATAAAATGATATAACGTTTAGCACTATGAATAGATTGAATCATGGCAGGGTAGGCCGTATCGCCATTAATGAGTGGTTCAATGCTATTTTTTGCAACGTAATTAACGGGGTGAATTCTATGCCCCGCGATGATTGCAAAATGCCAGTTTTTGGGTAGATGATGGAAATTAATGGCTTTTTCTTTGTGGCGAAGTTCTTGTTTGAGCTTTTTTTTAAGCGTTTGAGGGTGCTTTTTTTTCGCTAACCGCTTGATGCGATTTATGCCAAACAACCAATAAAACAGGCTGCCCACAACGGGTGAAAGTATAACAAGGCCAATCCAGGCCAGCGATGTACGTTCGTTTTCTTTGAACAAAAGTACATGTACCGATGTCACAAGAGATAAGCTAATATGGAAAATAACTATGATGGTCACCCAGTGAATGGTGATCCATTTAACCAGTTCTTCAAATATTTGCATAAAATTCAACTCAAATAATGTACGGCTAAATCAGCTGTTAAATTAACTATTAAATTAATGATGGAAAACAAAAGTGCTTAAAGAATATTACAACAACATTGCAACCTATCTAACAGAGACTTTTGGCGCTAACTTTATATTATTAACAATGTTATTAACGACAGCTGCTTCTGTCGTTTATTTTATAGTGATAAGTTACCTTATTACGCAGCTGGATACACGATACTTTGTTCGTAATAAAATGGTTCGTAAAAAAAGGCCCTCTAAGAAAATCATCGTTAAAAAAATATCTGGCGATAAGGCTAGTAAAACCCCGCACTTAACGTTGATGAATAGCAGCGTGTCCTTAGTTGTTAACATTGCAAAAATCATTGTTGGGGTATTCTTGTTGGTGTGTGGGGTTGTGATGTTGGTTTTACCTGGTCAAGGTTTAATCACGATAGTAATTGGTTTGAGCTTGATCCCGTTTCCAGGAAAAAACAAAATTGAACAGAAACTTCTTTCGCGAAAGTCAGTAAGGTCTTCCCTGAACTGGATTCGAATTAAAGCCAATAAGGCCCCCTTTATTTTCGATTAAGTCGATAAATTAAGTCCCAATCAATGGGGACTTAATTTACCTAGTATAAGTTACCAACTTGATACAGCTCATAGAATAATCTTCTTACGATAATATACATAACGTTGTGCCAATACGCAGGAGGCAAGTCGAGATAGCGTGCCGTCGGCGCGACTGGTTAAAATAATAGGTACAGAAGCGCCTAGCACAATGCTAGCCGATTCCGCACCCGCTAAATAAATGAGCTGCTTAGCGATCATATTACCGGCTTCAAGGTCGGGGGCGACCAAAATGTCGGCATCACCCGCTACATCTGACACCAGATCTTTTGCAGCGGCGGCCGCTTTTGAAATAGCATTGTCAAATGCTAAGGGGCCGTCGAGTATGCCGCCAGTGATTTGTCCGCGCTCAGCCATTTTGCATAATCCAGCGGCATCTATGGTAGACACAAATTTTGCATTAACGGTTTCTACGGCTGACAATATCGCCACTTTAGGTTCTGGTATGCCCAATGCGTGCAATAACTCAATCGCATTTTGTACTATGTCGCGTTTGGTGTTTAAGTCAGGGGTGATGTTAATAGCGGCATCGGTAATAAATAATGGCTTATGATAAGTAGGCACGTCTAAAACGAATATATGGCTCATTCTGCGTTCAGTACACAATCCCTTTGTTTTGTGTACAACGGCTTCCATTAATTCGTCGGTATGCAATTTACCTTTCATAATGGCGTCGACATTATTTTTGCGTACCGCTTCAACGGCCATAGCCGCCGCTGCATGGCTGTGCTGGGCGTCAATTATCTCTATACCAGCCAAGCTGTAACCAGCTTGTTTTGCCACCGCTGCAATTTTATCTTTTGGGCCAATTAATATAGGCTCAATCACGCCTTTGCGCTGTGCTTCTATTGCCCCCAATAATGATACTTCATCACAAGGGTGCACCACCGCGACTCTAATGGGTGCAATGTCTTTTGTTGATTCAAGTAACTTCTGATAATGCGCGCCGTGCTCATGTAAATGCACTTCGGGCAATACCACTCTGGGTCGGCGTACTTTTTCGCTTGGCGCAATAACTCTGGCTTCGCCTTTAATAACCTGTTCACCATCTTGATTTATGCACTCACATTCGAGTAATAATTGCCGGTTGTCGGCGAACTTTTCTTTTACGGTAACGCGTACCAATACTTTATCGCCTAATCCTACCGGTCGGCGAAACGTTAAGGACTGATTCAAATATATAGTGCCTGGGCCTGGAAGTTGCGTACCGAGCACGGCTGAAATAAGCGCACCGCCCCACATACCATGCGCAATTACTTTGTGAAAAACATCCGTTTGTGCATACTCTAGGTCAACATGAGCAGGGTTAACATCGCCCGACATCACGGCAAATAATTCAATGTCTTGTACCTTAAGTACACGCGTTAGCTCAGCTGTGTCGCCTATCTCTATTTCATCAAAGGTTTTATTTTCGATGTATTCCATGATTTTTCCTATTAGTCTTGCATCACGTAAGTACCGGGCGCATCACACAATACGCTGAGTTTTTTCTTAGACGCACCCATCGTAGGAGGTGCTATTGGACTACCTGAATGACTCTGCAGCCATGTTGACAACTCTGGCCACCATGATCCCTCATGATGTGCATGCTTAGCTTCCCAGCTGTCTGGGTCGGTATATTTAGCTTCATTTTTAGTGGTCGCTATTTGATAACTTCTATGTGCATGACCCGGTTCACTCACTATTCCTGCATTATGCCCACCACTGGTTAATAAGAAAGTGACGTCGGTATCACTTAATAAATGAAATTTGTAGACTGAATGCCAAGGTGCAACATGGTCTTTTTGCGTTCCTACAACAAATGCCGGGGCGCGTATGTCTGTTATCGAAATAGGTTTACCGTCAACAATGTAGCGACCGTCAGATAGGTCATTATCTAAAAATAACTTGCGTAAATATTGTGAATGCATTTTATAGGGCATACGGGTAGTATCAAAATTCCATGCCATTAAATCGTTTACAGGTGTACGTTCGCCCATTAAGTAATCGTGTACTATACGCGACCAAATTAAATCATTTGACCGCAGTAATTGAAAAGCGCCGGCCATTTGTTTGGCGTCTAAATATCCTTGCTCCCACATCATGTCTTCTAGAAAGCTAACCTGACTTTCATTGATGAACAACATTAATTCGCCTGCTTCTGAAAAATCTACCTGAGTAGCCAACAGTGAAAGTGATTGGATTCTATTGTCACCGTCTCTAGACATAGCGGCCGCGGAAATAGAGAGCAAAGTACCGCCTAGGCAGTATCCTATGCCATGAATTTTGGCTTCACCGGTTATTTTACCAATGGTGTCGATGGCATTCATTATGCCAAGCTGGCGATAATCCGCCATGCCCAAGTCGCGGTCGTCTTCATCTGGGTTTTTCCAAGACACCATAAATACGGTAAACCCTTGCTCGGTTAAGTACTTTACGAGCGAGTTTTGAGCCGATAAATCAAGAATGTAGTATTTCATGATCCATGCAGGCACAATTAAAATGGGTTCTGGACGAACTTTTTCTGTCACTGGTTCATATTGAATCAGTTCTATTAAGCGGTTGCGGTAAACAACTTTACCGGGCGTCACTGCAAGATTTTTACCAACAGCATATTCTTCAGCGCCCACAGGCTTTTTATTGCCAATAGTGCGTTGCATATCATCCATAAAGTTTTGCATACCCCGCACTAAATTTTGGCCACCTTCTTTTTTGGTTTGAGCAATTAATTGCGGGTTGGTAATTAAGTAATTTGATGGTGAAAATACATCTAATAGTTGACGAGTTGCAAACTCCATCACATTTTCATGTTGTTCAGTGACACCGTGTACGCCCGTTGTCGCATTTGACCACCACTGCTGGTTTAGTAAAAAAGACTGATATAAAAGGTTAAATGGCCACTTTTGCCAAGCAGGATCGCTAAAGCGTTTATCGAATGGTAAAGGCTCTATGCAAGGGGTATTTTGCTCTTTCTTTGCAGTGCACTCACATACAGTGCACTCACCAAGATAGCCGGCGAGTCGAGCAGATTTTCGAGCGGCTTTTTCCATAAGGTGAATTTGTTTACCTGGAGATGACGCTAAATGAACGACCCAATCAGTATAGGCTGCCATCAGTGCGCTTGGCGATAAACCTGACGTTAACTTCGACATTGCGGCATGTAGGGTTTTATCCATATTTTGGTATTTCAAATCTTCATTTTTCATTTTACATTCCTCAAATTGTTGGGAGTAACCGAAATTTGCTATATTTTTTAGCCACCTTTAGGGGCGAAAATAGGGCGTAGACTGTAATTTCCTAGTATTGGACTTAATAATTAAAGCCGTTTAAGATGCAACTAAAGCGGCCTTTAATTATCACTATAATATGTCTAAACCATCAATTGTACCTTTATATCCAACCTATGCAGAATTATCTGTATTCGAATTCTGTGATTACCCAAAACTAGAAGAATTTATAAAAAACCACGCTAAATGGTTCTTAACTCACTGGCAATGGGGCAATTGTTTCCTTGAGTATACTGGTCGAAATAAGTCTATTCATACCTATGATCGGTTTAGAAATGAAATTGAAAAATTTTTATTGTGGTCATTTCTAATTAAAGGCCAACCAATTGATGAAATGCGTAAAACAGACATTCTAGAGTACGCTGATTTTTGTTGGAAACCACCAGTTTCATGGATTGGTACTAGTAATCAGGAACGCTTTAAGCTTAAAAATAGCTACTTTACGGCAAACGAATTGTGGCGACCGTTTAAAATTCAAGCAGCGAAGAGTCAATTGTCTAAAGAGGTTGATAAAAAAAAATATCGTCCATCACAACAAACATTAACGTCTATGTTTACTGCCATTATCGTTTTTTATAATTATTTAATGGGTGAGGAATACTGTTATGGAAACCCGGCACAAATAGCTAAAAAAGATTGCAAACATTTTATCAGTGATACACAAGTAAAAGAGGTAAAGAGGTTGTCGGGATCGCAATGGCAATATCTTTTAGATACCGCGGTTGATATGGCTAATGAAGACCCTTTATACGAGAGAAATCTTTTTGTTATTGCCTCATTAAAAACATTATTTTTAAGAATATCTGAACTATCAGAACGCGATAATTGGTCACCTGTAATGGGGCATTTTTGGCAGGATGAAGATGAAAACTGGTGGTTGAAAATATTTGGTAAAGGACGAAAACTTCGTGATACCACGGTGCCGTCTGATTTTATGCCATTTTTAAAACGATATCGTTTATCTAGAGGTTTGTCTGGTTTACCAACAAGTGGTGATAATAACGTTCTGGTTGAAAAAATACGAGGCCAAGGTGGCATGACATCCAGACACTTGAGACGTTTGGTGCAAGATATATTCGATCATGCCTTTACAAGAATGAGACGACTTGAAGGTGAAAATAAATCAATGAAGCTCAAAGAAGCGACAACACATTGGCTACGACATACTGGTGCGAGTATGGAAATTGAACGAGGTCGCGCTTTAAAAGATCTTTCTGAAGATTTAGGCCATGCAAGTATGGCAACAACAGACACTATATATGTACAGTCAGAAAACAAAATGAGAGCTGAAAGTGGTAAAAAAAGAAAGGTTGATTAATTTTAGATAAATTCTACCAAGTTTACCTGCATGCATATGTATATAAGTAGTAAGCGATATTTCTAGTTTTCATTCATTCATTCATTCTCTGTAAAATCTGGCTATAATTGCAGGCAAAAGTTATCAGACTTCACGTAGCGTTCATATAATAGATATAGATCAAAAGTTTATGATCAAGCAATTCTATCCTAACAAAGCTACTAATACACTAAGTCCAGTACTAAAGAGTATCGGACTTAGTGAGCTATGTAGAAGTTAGGGTGGCTGTCTCTGTCATTTTCACTCAAAATTTAATTCGAGGTTTTATAAACGTCCTACCTTTTATATCTTCATACAACCAATAAAAAAAATATTTCCACATGTTGTGTTTGACTAGATTTAACCTCGTCGTCCTCTTGTGCCACAAAGAAGACATTGAGCTATTCATCCAAACCTTATATTCACATTAGATTTGCTATCGATAAACATAAGGTATAACAATTTAATTACAACCTATATTTACAGACCCATCAGATTTCATCCACACCCCAATCCTACAACCCTGAAATGAGCAATTTGACATCATCATCCCACCATCAACATTAAGAGACTTACCGGAAGTGTTTATTAGTCCTGGTTTGTCATCCATATACTTTACAAAATAGCCCTCTGGAGTATAAAGTTCGGCAGACGCTTTAAGTGCAGCCGATGATGTGCGACTAATTTCAAATAACGTTTGTCCATTTAATTCACAAACTGTCATTTTGTCAGGGTGAAGTAGTTTTACGCCTGCTTTTATACCTGCATCTGTTGCGTAAATTTGAGAGCCTATAACCTTAGCTAAGTATGTTCCGTCATTATGATAAATTGGTATGCTTGTGCTAAATCCAGCTTCTTGAAGCTTTACAACTTGAATTAAAGGGGTATCATCAAATTGTAAAATTGTCGGGACATTTACAAAATGATTTGAACCGAATTCAACATTAGGTGTATTTTGAAATACTAATTTTTCCATGTAACTCTCCATTAAAATTTAACCGTTTTAATAAGAGGAAAGTTTGTGTTTCACTCAAAACCTTCCTTGTTTTTTACTTTCGTAACACTTAATTACCACATAAACTAACCATCTGATAGTAAACACCTTATTAGCAATGATCAACTATTTTAGTTCCGTTTAAGTACCTTATACGAGTTCTTTTTGTATACTTGATAAATATGCAAAGTGCTTATATTTCTCTGGTATATTCCGACCAACTTTAAGCTCACTATAAGCAAACTTTACAGCACAAGCCCCTAAAGCAGCTACATTTAATGTTTGCATATACGGCTGATAATTTTGAGGTAAATAGCCATTACCCAACATCATACCGTTACTAACACCAAACCATGGATCAGTAGCTACTGCAGTTAAAGACCGTTTAACTCTTTCAAAGCCTGTTTCTTTCATTACCCGATTGAAATCATTTAAGTCTCGGTGCAGTTTGCTTATTGCTTTGTTTTTACGTTTGGGTATGTCTTGCCCTGCAACCACACTATCCACAATCGAATCCATTGCGTCACGCAGTGCAAGTAACTCCGGTAATCTTTGGTTTTTGAAGTCAACTACTTCCGACAGTGGAACATTACCTGTAGGTACTTGAATTGCATTATACAATTCAAATTCTAAGCACCCCTGTTTTTTAGAATATTGCTCAGGCACAATTAATTGATTTGTTGGCTGAGCAATACTCCATTCTTCGTTGTTCGTCTTATTATTTTCATCATAGGCTGCCATTTGTGTTATTAGTGGCAACATACCATTCTGGTCACCTCGCAACTCTCGAAATGTAACTCTAGTGGATTTTGCAATACCTTCTTGAATCAAAAAATCAACATCCTGACCACCACCAATATGAATCATATTATTCGTTGGATAGTCAATTTTATCCCAGAAGAGTAAATATTTCCTGATGTTTACAGGCTCTACAGAACCATTTGTTTGCAATCCATGACCATTATTCAAAATTGAATAATTTGGAGTTATAATAATGCCACGTTCCATTTAGCCTCCCTACTCACATAAGCTTTCTTTAACTCGTATTAATATCACATAATTTCAAAGCATAGAAACTAAAAACATTAAATTTTTGACATGGCTCGGATATTACTGATACTTCTCACTAATATGACACAAATAATTCATTAGAAAATATATGGCAAAAAAATTATTGCTAATGTCTCCAATGCGCACCAACAAGACCTAAATGACAAAAGAAAGGAACCACAACATATAGTGGTTGGTCGGGTTAAGTGGATAGCCCTTATAAGTATACATAAAAGAAAAGTACAAAGAAAAACAACAAAGAAGAAAAGAAGCTACATTTTATCTGTATCAGCCAGAGGCCGCATAAAAGGCCTGAGTTATACCCCGTAATACAAACCGAGGAAAAACAACAAAAAAAA